>Ga0209400_1000636_pt1 | contig 30496 bp, 15 predicted proteins | sample M_130807_EF_Meta_FD_187313 | JGI IMG/M metagenome (GOLD analysis project Ga0209400, IMG submission 187313) | Freshwater microbial communities from Lake Montjoie, Canada to study carbon cycling - M_130807_EF_MetaG (SPAdes) (version 2) | ecosystem: Environmental > Aquatic > Freshwater > Lake... | reverse complement strand
GCGGTCAACTATAAGTATGACGAAACCACCGGTATTGTGACCATCACGGGAGACACCTCCGTGAGTGTCACCCTCTATAACTATTTTCTCATCGTGTTGGATGACTATACCCAAAATCACCTGAACGATGGGTTGGTAACTATCGTGAGTCCCAAGGCCGATATCCCCCTACCTTCCTATGCGACTGTGAATCGTCAGCGGTGTAATGCCAGTATTTTACAGGCCATCACGTCGGATAACACCAGTAGTAGTACGACCCGGGTGAATCCCAACAAGGCCAATTATATCGGAAATACCCAAGACCCGACCACATTCAACAATTTGACCGTGAAACAACTCTATGCCGCCAACCAAATCCTGAATACCCAGCAAAATCAGAACCAGGTCTACCAAAATTCACTGGGGATTTATGTTCAAGATATCTTTGGTATCATTCCGGTGAAGACGGCGGGCCTGCAAAATGGCCAGACGTATGTGGAATTCGGTGGTACATTACAGAACCAAGAGCGTATCTTTTTCGGACCGGTGAACATCAAGCGTATGACGGTACGGATTCTCACGGATAAGGGGACGATTTTGAATCTGAACAACGCCAACTGGTCCTTTTCACTCGTGGCCCAGCAGCTTTACAACCCGAATAAAGGTTGAAGTCTGGGTCAGCTCCACGGTGAGCCAGCCGGTGACGGAACCGACCAAGACCCCGGCCAGGAGTTGTTCGACCGTATGTCGGCGGTACTTGAGCCGTTGGTATAAGGTGAGAACGGCGACCAAGAAACAGAGGGTCCAAACCCGGGTGATACGGTGTTGGACGAAATAGAGAAAGGCGAGGGCATAGAAGACCAACTGGGCATGGCCCGACGGAAACCCGTATCTCTCTACCCCCACATAATAATGGGTATCAGTCGTCACGGGTTGGGTGGGGTCCACCGGGAAGAGTACCATGGGAAGAGGGTTCGGAGGACGGGGGTCACGGATGAGGGCCTTCAGCCCCCAGTTGAGGTAGAGATTGGCCACTCCTCCGACCACATAGACCAAGAGGACGGCCCACCGGCGGTACAGGGTGAGGACGGCCACGAAGGACAAGATATTGAAACTATAGAAACCGACCAAGTCGAGTCCCCAGAGGACGGTTTCGTAGGTGAGTATCTCCATCATATACCCATGATGGAGATATTGTGATATATGGGGGTAACGGGGGTACGGGGGTGGGGGGCTCACGAGAGATTGGCGAGTCGGAGGAGGAGGGCAATGGCATAGGTTTGCCGTATCTGGGTCGAATTGGTGGTATTCGTCAAAACACAGGTACCAGGCATGGACTGGGATTGTTGGGCCCCCACCTGGCCCGAAAATTCTCCCGTATGAGTGATAGGTAATTCGTAGGTTAGGGCCTCGAGCTGGACCGAGAGGGTGAGATTGAAACCCCCGGTAGGGACATAGATGAGGTCATTGGCTAAGAACCCGGTCAAAGGGGTGGCGGACGACGGGTCACGGTTACCAAACGGGTTATTGTTACAGATATCGGTGAGAACTTGGGTGACCCCGGTGAGGGTGAGGGCACCGGTGAGGTTTCCGACGGTGGCCCCGGAGCCATCACTCGTACCCTGGGATAGGAGGAGGTGTTGGAGCCCGGAGGTATCCAGGAGGGTATGGGGAAGATGAGGTACGGCGTAGAGGGAAGAAAATCCGATGGGGGAATTCCCGAAATAGGCCTGGACATAAGCAGAAAAATCGGTATAAATCTCTTGGAGTACCCCCGGGCTGATGATGTTCCCCACGGTGAGGGTTGCGACGAGGTCATCGGAGGTGATCTGGAGGGTGTCCTGGAGGAATACCTGACGGGAGGTATCGTAATACTGTTCGACCGGGGTCAGGACCTGGGTTTGACTAGAATCTTTGGTGATACCAAGTTTTTGGTTGACGATACGGACATCGAACAACAACTCGAGTGAATTGGTAACATCATACTGAGATATAGATGACGGGGTACTCATGACGAGGGACCCTATACATTAGAAGGAGGTATCGGAGAAGAAGGAGAATTAGTAGGTGGCGGCATTGGGGTCGCTGGTCAAGTTGGCCAGACGAATCAGGAGGGGGGCCTGGAGGACACGCTGGATGAGGGTCGTCGAGCTCGAGGTCTGCGAAACGAAGGTGGTCGTCGTCGCCGCTCCACCCTGCTGTTGGCCCGTGGTATTCACCCCCGAGGAAGCACCACTGAAGCTGGTATCGTACACCGCACTGACATCCATCGTCGGGTTCGTGTAGGCATTGGCGGTGGCGGCGGCACCGTTGGAGGTGGCGTCTCCTGACAAGAAGGCCGTACCCACGTTGTTGAGCGGGTTAACAAAGGCCTCCTGGTCAATTGCCAGCTTGAGGGTGACCTGGAACCCGTTGGCCGGGATGAAGAAGAGGTCGTTCTGCAAGAAACCGTCGGTGACACCGTAGTTGGAACGGTCGTACGGGTCACTCGCCGTGGTACCCGTGGTCGGGTTACGGTTGTTGAACGGGTTGGCGTCCACCGCATTACGAAGGAGCTGGGTGATGTTGGAGACCGTGATGGCCCCCGACAGGGTCGAGATACTGGCCCCCGAGGTATCGTTACCCCAGGGGGTGACTCCTTGGTTCGTGCCCGGATTACCCCCGTTACCCCCACACACCAAGTTGTAAAAGGCCGACGCATCGAACACCCCCCCGTTCGGGTTGAAGCCCTCCTCCCCCGAGAACAAGGTCGCAAAACCGTATTCGTTCCGGGGCTGACCTCCCAAGGCGGTCGGCAGAATCGGCATGGCAAAGTACGTGCCCACATAGTTGGAGAAATCCGAGTAGATGGTCGACAGCAAGCCCACCGAAACGACCGATTTCGGCCCCCCCGCCATCGACAAGTCGTAGACAAACTCCGAGGCCGAGATGGTGAACGAATCCGTGATGAGCGAGTTACTGACATCCGAGTAGAAATAGCTCGTCTGTCCGATGAGGTTCAGGTTATTGGAATCCTTCTTGATACCAATCTTGTTGTTGAAGAGGCGGACATCCATCAACACCTCCACCGAGCCCGTCACATCGTAGCGACCGATGATCGTCTCCGACAGCCGCTTGATGGTATCAAACTGCTGGGTCGTACTAAAGCCTCCGGCGGCCTGGATACAGTACACCGGACCGGTGGTCGCCGCACCATAGATTCCCGAAGGCCCCGTGAATGCCGACGGATTCATGTTCCCCGAAATACCCGAATACGTATAAGCGGTCATCCCCGAAGGGCCCATGCCGGCAGGTACTTGACCAACTCCACCGGTACTCATATTCCTATAGTAATATATATAGTACATAATATTTTATATCCATGTCGGAGGGTTGTTATCCACTCAGTCGTACAAACATTTGAACGTCAGGCATAACGAATAATTGGCCCCGTTGATATTGAGGACCCGGCCATGGTCATCCAAGAGCTGAATCTGAAGACGCTGAATATCGACCGGACCGAAATATTTACGGGGTTCCAAATGTTGGGACAGCTGGTTTTCCATCAAAATATTAAAGTACTGTCCGTTGATGGGGATACGGGCCAATATATTATCGTTCAAAATCCAGTTATTAAAGGCCCCCACGAAATGGTTGTTGACACTGTTGTTATAGTCATTTACTACTAAATAGAGGTACCGGATGGCGGCCGGGTCCGGGAGAGTATCCGAGATATAGAAAGACTTACCCTGATACTTGGGCCGGGTAAACCCCAAATTCCACCCAATTTTCGACGTGATACTGGTCATGTCACGTTGCCCATGAATGTCTAAAGTAAAATCCATTCCCAAGGAGATGATATAGAGGTTGGGGTCATAGTATCCGACCACTTCATGGGTACCTAGAGTGACCTTACCACTCCCGGACCCGTTGGCATTGAGGTCGATGGATAGATTGACACAATTGAAGATACCGGAACTATCCAGTCCGGTGTATATGAGACTATCGTCACTGTTCCGGGGACAGAGATGGAGATTGATATAGCTCAATAAATCGTTGGCCGAATAGTTCCCGTCCGGGATGATGATGGTCCGGACGGCGACATCGGAGATATCACGGGAGAGGACATTGTAGTAAGTACAGTACACATTCAGGAAATTGTTACCATACGAGGCCGAGGTACTGTAAAACGTCACCGGAAACTCGTAAGCGGACAATTGCATACTCACCACCTTACGTATCTTGGTCGGGAGGGTGAAAATGAAATCGGAACTCTGAGTGGTGTACAAGTTATCCCGAAACCGGGTATCCACATTGAGGCATTTGGTGAGGACGGGGGTATGAATCGGGTTGATTTTACCGGGGTTGAATTCGTTCTGCATGACCACCTTGAAATCCCCGGTATTCGGAGGGAGGAGTTCCTGCTGAGCCCGGTCGTAATAGTTCGAGGAGGAGGTATAGGGGTGGGTGGTGGTGAGGGCTCGGACATTGTTATGATAATCCAAAGTAATCTCTTGGTCACCCCCCGGAGGTGGGGGTCGGTCTTGACGCTGTTTTTCGTAGAGGGTGGTGGCGGTCAGTACCTCCGAGTTTTGACCGGTCTTGTCATTTTTATCCCGGATGAAGTAGACCAAGAGGTCACAGGCCTGGTCCAAGAAGGTGTTCAATTGCCGGATCAATTTACGCTGGTCGGTGGAGACCTCTCCGGCGGTGGCGGTGGACCGGACGATTTTCTCATAGAATTCCCGGCGCCGGACCCGGATATCGTCGGTCGTATACCGACGGTTCGCGGGAAGTTGAAAGAGCTGTTCGATATCATGGACCGAGTAGTGTTGTACATCAAAATCGTATTGTTTTGCCATGATGATGAGGGGGTGGGCCGACCTCTACCTATACGTTTCCTGGACATCCTTTTCTATCGGGTTTGACGGGCGGGGGACCGGTGGCCGTAATCGGATTACCACACACATCGATGGCCGGCTGAATGACCGGGGCACCGGGGTCGGTATAAGGCCAGGCGATGGGGTCGTTGTCGGGGTGATTCGCCACATTGAAGATGGGAAGCGAGCGTAAAAAGGCGAGCTTATCCGGATCGAACCCCACACCATAAGCGGGCATCCCGTACACATAGACATAATAACTAAATATGGGTGCTAATTTGAAGGTCACCGTCGCGGCAAACTGACCCGTGGTGGAGGCGGTGGTGGTGATGGTATTCTTATCACTCAAGATTTCCTGGATACGCTTATTGAGAAGGGCCACTTTGATTTCGTCGTAGGCATACCGTTGGTACAGGGTATTGGCATTGATCGAGCCCACCAGGGCGTTTTCGGCAATATAAATCAACATCTGGAGGCGGTAGTCCTTGACATGGATACTCTTGACGACTTTCAACAATTGGAGGTACTGGGGGTAGTTGGAGGGAATCTTCTCGTAGGTCCGGCTCGCCAACATGGTGACATAGGTATTGTACACGGTTTGGAGGGTGGATAGCTGACTGGCCGTGACGAGGGTTTCGTATTTGGTAGCAGGTGGGGTGGCATAGAAACTATAGTTGACGGCATCAAATATATTACGGGGTTTCCCCGTCGCCAACGGGGAATTGAAGATACTTTTAACCATTCCTACGATGAGGATAGATATTATGGGTTAACGGATTACCCCAGAGGGTTGGTCAGGGGGATGTCGACGGGGTTCCCGGACGGGTCACAGGAGGCCACCGACACCGTGGCCCCGGGGGTATCCATGGATGAATTCTGGTACATATCGAGGGCCTTTTGTAGGAATAAGAGCTTTTTACGGTCAAAACCCACCCCGAATGCGGGCATACCATACAGATGAATATAGTAGCTGTAAATCTTGGAGAGCTTGAAGGTTTTCTGAAGGGAAAATTGCCCACTGACATTGGACGACTCGGACACCACATTGATGGTATTCTTATCGGTCAAGATTTCGTTGATACGGTTGTTCAAGAGGAGAATTTGTAACTCGTTATACATGGCACTATCGTTCAGGGTCACGATATTCATACTACCGATGAGGGCCTTTTCGACCATATCAATCATGAACTGCATGGTGGTATTGGAGACATTGATGGTATTGAGACTATTCAACAGGGTCAAATATTGGTTATAGTCACCGGGAATATTGTCATAATTACGCTCGGCCATCTCGTAGGTATACTGGTCGTGAATCTGTTGAATAATCGCGTACTGTTCCGGGGTGAGTACATCCACGATATTGGTATCCCCCTTGGTATAATTGGGAGAAGTGATTGTGATATGGGCCCGAGGGTCATTGATACTGGTACTGGGGCCAAACATATGCCGACTCCGGTTGGTGATATTGGAGGTAAAGAGAGATTTGGTACCATTCCTCCGGGATTGCATCTAGGACGAGGGGGTGAGGGGGCTGGACATATATACTTATACCATATAATCTACCCCACCGAAATACCGAACCGATATCACTGGTGTGATGTCCCAGAGTGACTATATCAAGCGTAAAAAATCGACCACGGTCTTGGCCCCCCGTAACCAGGCCAAATTTCCGGCGGTACTGGGAAGTGATGAATACACCCTGTACAAGCAATACTCTTTAGAAAACACCATCATGAATACCAGCCCACGGTTTAACCAACTGGTCCCGACGGGGACCAAGGTCATCTTCAACATGGAGGTGAATCGTACGGTGACCTGCCCGAGTTTTGTCTTGTGTAATACCCAACAACGGGTGTATCATGTCAATAACCATCCGGTGGCGTTCAACCCGTATGTGTCGGGAGACCTCCCGTATGTATGCTCTTATACGAGTACCTATACCCCGAACCAGTTGAAACACATCAAGCATCGGCCGAACCGGACCTGCTCCAACTGTTGTTACGACCGAGCCTCCAAGAAGAACACAAATACCTGGTGTACGGCGTGTAGTAATTCTCGGTTGAATCACCTACAATGTGATTGTTCGATGAACTAGGGTGGATGGGGGCCGGGCAGGGGCAGGGGCAGGGGCCGGGGAGGGACCAAGGGTACGAATTGTTCCGGCTTATCTATCGGGATATACTATATGTGATAAAGGTATAGTATGTCATATGCTGGTTATTTAGACCGAAAACGCTCACAAGCCTATACGATTAGTAGTGGAAATACATGTGTGATCGCGATTGGTCCGACGGGTATCGGGGATACGGGCCCCCGGGGTCCCACCGGTCCGACGGGGGTAACGGGTCCGATTGGGACGGGTGATACTGGTCCGACGGGTCCGACGGGTCCGACCGGGGTGACGGGGGTGACCGGAGCCACCGGAATCACCGGTCAGACGGGCCATACCGGTAACACGGGGCAGACCGGGGTGACCGGAAACACGGGAGGGACCGGTCCCACGGGAGATACCGGACATACCGGGGTGACAGGGACGACCGGAAACACGGGAGGGACCGGGGACACGGGGGTGACCGGCTCCACGGGGGCCACGGGGACTAGTGGCCCCGCCTTATTCAGCCTTTATTCCGAGGACAATATCATCTTTCCCAATGCCAATTCCATCCTGAAATTGGGGGGTGATTCCCACCACGAAGATTACTGCTATAGTGTGGAAAAATTTACCAGTACGATTCTCACGTTTGTCTTACCGTCCAATAACACGGTGAAGCGTGTCGGATTGGTGGCGGACACCCCCGACCCGGAAAGTATGGTGTATGGCTTTTTTACGACCGGGAACACGTACTATACCTACTACAATGGTACTTATACTACGGTACATGGGAACTACTTACCCAGTGATGTGTTTTCGATTGCCGTGGAAAATATTTATGTGAGATACATGCTGAACGGGGTGGTGATTGATCAACGCTCCGTCTTGGGTACATTTCCCACCCGTTTCGTTGCCTGTCTGACGACGGTGGGGGATTATATCACCAATATTGCGTATGCGTATTTGTCCTTGGGGGCGGCGGGTAACGCGGGGGCGGCGGGGCCTACGGGGATTCCCGGTCCTCCGGGGCCGGCCGGAGGGGCCGGGGTCCAGGGACCCTTGGGGCCCGCGGGCCCCACCGGAAATACGGGCCCCACGGGGACGTATGGTCCGGCGGCCTTCACCCTGGTGGCCTCGAACCCGACGGAGTTGGCGTTTCCGACCACGAATTCGGTGATCAAAACGACGGGACAGGGCTCAGCGACCCATTGCTATACCCTGGAATCCTATGTGTCCTCCTACTTGACCTTTTTTATTCCTACCAACAACGGGAACAACAGTATCATCAATGTGGGGCTCATTCCCACCGACCCCACGGTACCCGATAACAACAAATTGATGATGTATGGGTTCAATTTCGTCAATTACCGGTGGCAGATATGGTACAATCAAACCTATATCGGACAACCGAGGGGGTCGTTCAACCCGGGGGACCAGTTCACCATTGCCTTGGATAGTAACTATGTATTCTTCTACTTGAACGGGGTACTCCTGAAGACGTTGAACAAACTGGAGCCCAATCCCATGAAATTTGGGTCGAGCTTGATGAATATTGGGGACAGTATCACCCAAATTGCGTATAACTATTTATCCACGGGTTACACGGGTTACACGGGTCATACCGGAGTCACCGGTGATACGGGAGACACGGGGGTCACTGGTGATACGGGAGCCACCGGAGGGACGGGAGATACCGGGGTGACCGGCGATACCGGAGATACGGGGGTGACGGGAGCCACCGGAGGGACGGGAGATACCGGGGTGACCGGTGATACCGGGGCGACGGGAGACACCGGTCATACCGGGGTCACGGGAGATACGGGAGACACGGGGGTCACCGGCGACACGGGAGCCACCGGAGACACCGGTCATACCGGGGTGACGGGAGATACCGGGGTGACCGGCGACACGGGAGCCACGGGTGACACCGGTCATACCGGGGTGACGGGAGACACCGGGGTGACGGGCGATACCGGGGCGACGGGAGACACCGGTCATACCGGGGTCACGGGTCATACGGGAATCACGGGAGTGACCGGCGACACGGGAGCCACGGGGGACACAGGTCATACCGGGGTGACGGGAGACACCGGGGTGACGGGTGATACCGGAGCCACGGGTGATACGGGTCATACCGGGGTCACGGGGCACACGGGTCCGACGGGTGTCACGGGTCCGACCGCATCGACGGGGGTGACGGGGGTCACGGGTCCCACCGGACCTACCGGGATCACGGGTCCCACCGGACCTACCGGGGTCACGGGTCCCACCGGACCTACCGGAATGACGGGCCCTACCGGCCCCACGGGACCCACAGGGGCTTGGGGACCGGGACTGTTTACCCTTACCACGGTTTCACCGTATATCGTGTTTCCCACCCAGAATTCGTTGACGAAAGTGGGGAACCCCACGGGGCTGGATGAGGTCAATACCTTGGAAATGTTCAATACCGTATGCTTGACGTTTTTTGTCTCCTATACCACGACCCGGAAACAAATCGGGGTGGGGAATGAACAGACCAACCCGAATTCGCTCTCCTATGCGTTCAACTTTACCCGTAATGGTACGTACACGGCCATGTATAACGGTTCCATCATCCCGGGAACGACATTGACCTACCAGCGTAATGACCAATTTACGGTGGCGGTGGATACCCTGTATGCGTATTACTACCAGAACGGGATTTTGGTGTATAAACCGGCCCGTATTCCGAGTATTCAAAGTCTACAATTGGTGGCGTTATTCAATGATGTCGGAGATTCCGTGACGAATATCGCGTTTTCTTACTTGGTCGGATACACCGGGGCGACGGGTCCCACCGGGGTGACGGGAACGACGGGGGTGACCGGACCCACCGGAGCCGCCGGAATCACCGGAGACACGGGGGCCACCGGTTCGACGGGGGCCACGGGAGCCACGGGGGTGACGGGTTCCACGGGAGCCACGGGTTCGACCGGTTCGACGGGGTCCACGGGTGCCACGGGTGCCACAGGTTCGACCGGTTCCACAGGGTCCACCGGTGCCACCGGTTCCACAGGGTCCACAGGTTCGACCGGTTCCACAGGGTCCACGGGTGTGACGGGTTCCACAGGGTCCACGGGTGTGACGGGTTCCACGGGTGTGACGGGTTCGACCGGAACGACCGGACCCACCGGAACGACCGGACCCACAGGTTCCACAGGGACCACGGGAGCCACGGGTTCGACAGGAGCCACGGGTTCGACCGGAACGACCGGACCCACAGGGGGTATCGGAGCCACGGGTTCGACCGGAACGACCGGACCCACCGGAACGACCGGACCCACCGGGATTCCCGGTATTACGGGCTCCACCGGTATTACGGGCCCCACCGGGTCGACAGGACCCACGGGAAGTTACGGACCCGCCCTGTTCACCTTATCTACAGCTTCCTCCTCCTATGTGTTTCCGACCCCCAATACCGTGGTGAAGACCACGACGGACAATACGAGTGTGTATAGTTTGGAATATTTCAATACCACCTGTCTGACCTTTTTTGTCCCCTCCAATACCCTGAACCGGGATATTGGTCTTGGTAACCTTCCCATAGAACACCAGGCGATTATCTACGGAGTATCTTTATTGTCCAACGGGACCTACATGGTCTACTATTACGGCCATATTGACCATAGTTTCGTCACGACATCCTATAGTGCGAATGACCAATTCACGATTGCCGTTGATACCATGTATACCTATTACTACCAGAACGGGGTATTGGTCTATAAGAATAATCGACTGAGTTCTATTCCGAGTCTCCAATTTATGGCGACTCTATACACGAGTGGTGATTCATTGAGAAATATTGCATTTAATTATACGAATGGCTATACGGGGACCACGGGTTCGACCGGAGTGACCGGAGTGACGGGTTCGACCGGAGTGACGGGTTCGACCGGAGTGACGGGTGCCACGGGGGGCACGGGTTCGACCGGAGTCACGGGTGCCACGGGTGCTACGGGTTCGACCGGAGTCACGGGTGCCACGGGTTCGACCGGGACCACCGGGGTAACTGGTAAGACCGGAGCCACGGGTTCAACCGGAGTCACGGGTGCCACGGGGGCCACGGGTTCGACCGGAGTCACGGGTGCCACGGGGGCTACGGGTTCGACCGGAGTCACGGGTTCGACCGGAGTTACGGGTGTTACGGGTGACACGGGTGATACCGGGGCCACGGGAGGAACCGGTGATACGGGAGTCACCGGAGATACGGGTGATACCGGCGTCACTGGTGATACGGGTGTCACGGGAGGAACCGGTGATACGGGAGTCACCGGAGATACGGGTGATACCGGAGTCACGGGTGCCACGGGAGGAACGGGTGATACCGGTGATACTGGTGTGACCGGAGATACAGGTGTGACCGGAGACACGGGTGCCACGGGAGGAACCGGCGTCACCGGAGATACTGGTGATACGGGTGTGACCGGAGACACGGGTGCCACGGGAGGAACCGGTGATACGGGAGTCACAGGAGATACAGGAGATACTGGCGTCACTGGTGATACGGGTGCCACGGGAGGAACCGGTGATACGGGAGTCACCGGAGATACGGGTGTGACCGGAGATACGGGGACCACGGGAGGAACCGGAGATACGGGAGTCACAGGAGATACGGGTGTGACCGGAGATACGGGGACCACGGGAGGAACTGGTGATACTGGAGTCACCGGAGATACTGGCGTGACCGGAGACACGGGTGCCACGGGAGGAACCGGAGATACAGGTGCAACAGGAGATACCGGTGATACAGGTGCAACAGGAGATACAGGTGTCACAGGAGATACCGGTGATACGGGAGTCACCGGAGATACGGGTGATACTGGCGTTACCGGAGACACGGGGGCCACGGGAGGAACCGGTGATACTGGCGTGACCGGAGACACCGGAGATACAGGTGTCACAGGAGATACAGGTGTCACCGGAGATACAGGAGATACGGGAGTCACAGGAGATACTGGGGCGACGGGAGGAACCGGAGATACCGGAGTCACAGGAGATACCGGTGATACGGGTGTGACCGGAGATACAGGTGTCACAGGAGATACAGGAGATACGGGAGTCACAGGAGATACTGGGGCGACGGGTGACACCGGTCATACCGGGGTGACAGGAGATACCGGTGATACGGGTGTGACCGGTGATACAGGAGTCACAGGAGACACGGGTGCCACGGGAGGAACCGGAGATACCGGAGTCACAGGAGATACCGGTGATACGGGTGTGACCGGAGACACGGGAGTCACCGGAGATACCGGGGATACCGGAGTCACCGGAGATACAGGTGATACCGGGGTCACGGGTGCCACAGGTGGTACCGGAGACACGGGAGTCACGGGTGATACGGGTGCCACGGGGGACACCGGTCATACCGGGGTGACAGGAGATACTGGAGTCACAGGAGATACAGGTGATACCGGGGTCACGGGTGCTACCGGAGGAACCGGAGATACCGGAGTCACAGGAGATACCGGAGATACTGGAGTCACCGGAGATACTGGTGCCACAGGTGGTACAGGTGATACGGGTGTGACCGGAGACACGGGGGCCACCGGAGACACGGGGGCCACCGGAGGAACAGGAGATACGGGAGTCACAGGAGATACCGGAGATACGGGAGTCACCGGAGATACCGGTGCCACAGGTGGTACAGGAGATACGGGTGTGACAGGAGATACAGGAGATACCGGTGTCACGGGTGCTACAGGTGGTACTGGAGACACAGGTGTTACAGGAGATACCGGAGTAACAGGTGATACCGGTGCCACAGGTGGTACAGGTGATACGGGTGTCACGGGTGATACTGGTGCCACAGGAGATACCGGGTCGACAGGTGGTACCGGAGACACGGGGGTAACCGGGGATACCGGAGATACTGGGGTGACAGGAGCCACAGGAGGTACCGGAGATACCGGAGTGACCGGGGACACCGGAGACACAGGAGTGACCGGAGACACGGGTGCCACAGGAGGAACAGGAGACACGGGGGTAACCGGAGATACAGGAGATACCGGAGTCACAGGAGATACCGGAGTCACAGGAGATACCGGAGTCACAGGAGATACCGGAGACACAGGAGTGACCGGTGATACGGGTGCCACAGGAGGAACCGGTGATACGGGTGTGACAGGAGACACGGGTGCCACCGGAGACACAGGTCATACGGGAGTCAAAGGTGATACGGGTGATACCGGAGTCACAGGAGATACGGGTGCCACGGGTGACACGGGTGCTACCGGTGGAACAGGAGACACAGGAGTCACAGGAGACACCGGAGACACCGGGGTAACTGGAGCCACAGGAGGTACTGGAGACACAGGAGTCACAGGTGATACCGGAGACACGGGAGTGACAGGAGATACAGGTACTACGGGAGGAACAGGAGATACGGGCGTGACAGGAGACACCGGAGATACTGGGGTTACGGGTGCCACGGGTGGAACCGGAGACACCGGAGTGACCGGAGATACCGGTGATACGGGTGCCACGGGAGACATGGGTGCTACAGGTTCTACAGGAGATACCGGAGTAACCGGAGACACGGGAGCCACAGGTGATACAGGTACTACGGGTGGAACCGGAGACACCGGAGATACCGGGGCGACGGGTGCCACAGGAGGAACCGGAGACACCGGAGTGACCGGAGACACCGGTGATACCGGAGTAACAGGAGACACCGGAGATACCGGGGTCACGGGTGCCACGGGTGGAACCGGAGACACCGGAGTGACCGGAGATACGGGTGCCACCGGAGATACCGGTACTACGGGTGGAACAGGAGATACCGGAGTGACCGGCGATACCGGTGATACGGGTGTGACAGGTGATACCGGTGCCACAGGTGGTACTGGAGACACGGGGGTGACCGGAGACACCGGAGATACCGGGGTGACGGGTGCCACAGGAGGAACCGGCGATACCGGAGTAACAGGAGACACAGGAGATACTGGTGCCACGGGAGACATGGGCGATACAGGTGCTACAGGTGATACCGGAGTAACCGGAGACACAGGAGATACCGGGGTCACGGGTGCCACGGGAGGAACCGGTGATACCGGAGTGACCGGCGATACAGGTGATACGGGAGCCACCGGTGCTACAGGTGGTACAGGTGATACCGGAGTGACCGGCGATACCGGTGATACGGGTGTGACAGGTGATACCGGTGCCACAGGTGGTACTGGAGACACGGGGGTGACCGGAGACACCGGAGATACCGGGGTGACGGGTGCCACAGGTGGGACCGGCGATACAGGAGTAACAGGAGATACTGGTGATACGGGTGCCACAGGAGATACCGGTGCCACTGGTGGTACTGGAGACACAGGAGTGACCGGCGATACGGGTGCCACAGGAGATACCGGTGCCACAGGTGGTACTGGAGACACAGGAGTGACCGGCGATACGGGTGCCACAGGAGATACCGGTGCCACAGGTGGGACCGGCGATACAGGAGATACTGGTGATACGGGTGCCACAGGAGATACCGGTGCCACAGGTGTGACCGGCGATACAGGAGATACTGGTGATACGGGTGCCACAGGAGATACCGGTGCCACAGGTGTGACCGGCGATACAGGAGTAACAGGAGATACTGGTGATACGGGAGCCACAGGAGATACCGGTGCCACAGGTGGGACCGGCGATACAGGAGATACTGGTGATACGGGTGCCACAGGAGATACAGGAGATACCGGTGCCACCGGCCCCACCGGTGACATGGGTTCCACCGGCCCCACGGGTCCCAGTGGAGTCACAGGAAATATTGGCCCCACCGGAATCACGGGAGTCACAGGAAATATTGGCCCCACGGGTCCCAGTGGAGTCACAGGAAATATTGGCCCTACCGGAATCACAGGAGTCACCGGAAATATTGGCCCTACCGGAATCACAGGAGTCACCGGAGATATTGGCCCTACCGGCTACACCGGTGATGTCGGTCCCCCCGGTCCTACCGGTGATGTCGGTCCCCCCGGTCCTACCGGGGGTAGTAGTCTCTGGAACTCCCCCGACGGATATACAATGACGACTGTCGGTGCTATCACGGTAGGAACGGGTGGCGAAACCGGTCCCACTATCCTCAGTACAGGAGGAATTTCCATCGGTAGTGTGGACGGTTATACCTTCAATACCTTCATCGATGCCAACGGAAATATCCAAATGCCTGGAGTCATGCAGTACGGAATCAAAAATGTCACGGTCTCCCCGGGTACCACCGGAGTAATCAACGATAATTATACCGTGGTACAGCCCTTTTCGAGTGTCTATATGATTTCCCCAGGGGATACCCAATACAATCTTACCTTGGGTTACACCTATACGGACGGAACGGTCATTCATATCCGCCGCTATGGGAACTTCCCCACGGGTACGTTTACGGTCAACTATGTGGACCCGAACGGGAACCCCCGAGATATTTATTCTGCGTACGATAGTTCGGCGGTACCCATGATTACCTCCTCCGGAAACACGGGGCTGGTATCCATGTCGTTTGTCTACTATGGTGGTTTCTACGATGGTACATGGTATCAACTATTTTAGCGATAGGTGGTGAGTCATCGGATAGGATGAGATGAGACAGTGCCGTGGGATACACCCCCTGATATTTATACCTTCATACTATATAGAGAAATATATAGTATGTTGAAACCCTTGTTTGCTCTCATTATAATTGTATTGATTATTTTTCTGGTGTATTACTCGTCGTGTGAACCCCGGCGGGAGGGATACGATGGGCAATATACAACCAATGGGGTGACGGGTACGATGGACCCCAGTGCCACCATCTTACCCCCGAGTACCCCCACCCCGGTGATGACCACCACCCCGGTGATGACAACTATCCCGAGTGTGACCACCCCGGTGGGGACGACCACCCCGGCCCCCACCACCACCTCTACCCCGACTCCGACGACGGGAACCAGGTCGGGTGGTAGTGGAGACCCCCTCAGTATCATACAAAATTTTATCGTGGCCCGGGCCGATTTCGTGGATGCCATCAACCAATTGATTGTGTATTTATCGACCAAGGGTACTGGCTACCAGACCTTGATTCAAAACCTACATACGGTACAAACCCAAATCAACGGGTTATGAGGTGTCGTGTGTCGTGTGTCGGGTATCGGTTCGGCAGGAATCTATCGTATAATTACGGATATAATTCTACGATATGGACTGGGATTGGGATGAGGTGGTGTTCTACTGAGACCGTGATTGGTTTTCCAAGACGGTGATACGGGCCTTTAACATATGTATTTCGTTCACCAAGACCCCAATTAATCCGGTATAATTCAAGGTTTGGAGGGGTTCGGCATCCTTGTCTCCGGTCACCAAATACGGGTAGGCGGTCTGAACTTCATGAGCAATGAAACCGATATCTTCCCGTTGGTTGAGGGTATTCAGGTATTTGACCGGACGGAGGTTATCCACGGTGAACGCTTCGTCCAGCTCCTGAATCTCATGTTTGATACGGTAATCGGAAGTGGCATTGAAACTGGACCCCGTGATGGTACCTCCACTTTTGATCTCGGTCACCACGTATAAAGATGCCCCGACATAGAGATTTTTATTCACTCCGACACCTCCCGCCACGGTGAGAGCGGGTACCGGGTTGGGAGAGTTATATTGTCCAGAGGTGGTACCGGCATAGGCATCCGCGGTGTTGGTTATCACTGCGGCTTTCATGGTAGAGGATGCACTGTTGATGACGAAACTGGCATTTTGACCCACGGTTAATGTCCCACCAGTGATCGCGATACCGTCTTTATTGATGGTGACCTTGGAATCACTCGCTGGAACATTGAGAGTATCGGTACTCATGGTACTCGCCTGTACCGTGTTGACCGAGACACTTCCCGAATTGGTACCCACCCCTATATTGGCCGTCCCACTCACCGTGATGGTACTAAGGGTGCCGTTGTTTCCCGTGATGTTTCCGGCGATATTCACATTACCGGCGACTCCCACCCCCCCTTTGATGACGACGGTACCACTGGTGGAACCGGTGGAAGCCGTGGTCCCAGAGAAGATACTGGTGGAACCGCCGACATTGATGTTTCCTCCGATACCTTCGCCTCCGGTGATGACGACGGTACCGGTGGTGGGGCCCGTGGATGGGGTGGTATTGGAGAAGATACTGGTGGATCCGCCGACATTGATGTTACCCCCGATACCTTCGCCCCCGGTGATGACCACGGTACCGGTGGTGGGGCCCGTCGAGGGAGTGGTATTGGAGAAGATACTGGTGGATCCGCCGACATTGACGTTACCTCCGATACCTTCGCCTCCGGTGATGACGACGGTCCCGGTGGTGGGGCCCGTCGAGGGAGTGGTATTACTGAACACACTGGTGGAACCGCCCACGTTGATGTTTCCCCCGATACCTTCACCCCCGGTGATGACGACGGTGCCGGTGGTGGGGCCGGTCGAGGGAGTGGTATTGGAGAAGACACTGGTGGATCCGCCGACATTGATGTTCCCCCCGATACCTTCACCTCCGGTGATGACGACGGTGCCGGTGGTGGGGCCCGTCGACGGGGTGGTATTGGAGAAGACACTGGTGGATCCGCCGACATTGATGTTACCTCCGATACCTTCACCTCCGGTGATGACCACCGTCCCGGTGGTGGGGCCCGTCGAGGGAGTGGTATTACTGAACACACTGGTGGATCCGCCGACATTGACGTTACCTCCGATACCTTCGCCTCCGGTGATGACGACGGTCCCGGTGGTGGGGCCCGTCGAGGGAGTGGTATTACTGAACACACTGGTGGATCCGCCGACATTGATGTTACCTCCGATACCTTCACCTCCGGTGATGACGACGGTGCCGGTGGTGGGGCCCGTCGAGGGAGTGGTATTGGAGAAGATACTGGTGGATCCGCCGACATTGATGTTCCCCCCGATCCCGGTACCTCCGGTAACTTGGAGGGCCCCACTGGTGGGATTGGTCGATACCATCGCACTCCCAATGGTCTCGGTATTGACGAGAATATAGCCCACCGAAGTACTTCCCCCATAGTATCCTCCGGCTCCGACCGTGATTTTATTGACGGCAATGTTCCCCGTGGTGGTATTTCCTCCATAGTAGCCCCCGTTTCCTAGGGTCACGGTATTCAGATAGATGTTTCCGACGGTGGTACTTCCTCCGTAGTAGCCCCCAGGACCGGCGATGACCATGGACGAGTCGGTCAGATAGTATCCGAGGCGGGAACCGTTCACCATGACGGTACCAGTAATGTTCAGGTCCCCCAGAATCGTAGTGTTACCCCGGAGATTGGTGGCCCCCGCCACCGCCAGATTCCCGGCGACGGCCATGGCCGTATTCGGAGGAAGGGAGAGGGGTTGGTACACGGTGGTGAACGTGGGGGTGGTCGTGAAGGTGGTATTGTCCGAGTTCATGGTGACCGTTTCTTGGTACTTCAGGTTCGTGGTATAGGTGGACAAGCCCGAGGCATCGTAGAGTTCGGTGATTTCGTCGGTGGAAAGGGCTCGATTGTATATCCGGAAATCATCCATCAGGTAGTGAAAGGTGGTGGGGGGGAGGGTATCGTAGCCAATATTCATCGAGGCCATGTTTCTCAATGGGAGGGTAGATGACGAGGGAAGGGTGAACACATAACTACTATCGAGAGCCCCATTGATATAGAGGGTACCGTTGAGTGAGTTCCCCACCGTGATACAATTCAGGGTGAGAAGGTACCAACCGGTCCCGGGTGAGAGGTTGATTCGAGAGGCGGAGGGAGGTGACGCGTAAGGGGAAGAAGAGACCCGGAGGGTGCCTTGTCCATCGATTCTCATATACAGCAGGGAATCGTCGCCCGGCGCGTAATTACCGTTCGTACTTGGACGAGACGAAAAGGTGAATAAATCGGCGTTGTCCAAGGTAGGAGGTAAATGTCGGACCGAGACCCAAAACGATACTGCAAACTGGGTAAGAGATTGAAATTGGGAGAAGGAAGAAAAGGTTGAGTTCGTACCGAGGAAGTTGGATTTGGTCCCAATATTGGAGATATCCAAGGCCCCTCCGTACCCGGTCATATGTCCCTGTGTGGTCGTGATGATGGGAGTGGTCCAACTGATGAGGTAAGCCGGATAGATGGTCATATCACTCACCGGAGTTCCCGACGCATAATTACTGATATCGGTATCAAACGGATAATGTACAATCAACCCTGAGAGTAAATCCACCCCGTTCCCCGTATACATATCGTTCAGGACGAAGAGGTTCCCCTGGACCCCGAGTCCACCCTGGACCTGTACGGCCCCCGAATAACAACTCAGGGCATCGTTCCCGGAATTCACCTGGAGATTGTTTTGTATCACCGTGTTTCCCCCGATATAGGTGTTCCCCCCGATACTGGTTCCTCCGACCACCTGGAAGGCCCCGGTGGTAGTACTCGTCGCGGCGGTGGGGTTGGTGACGATATGGGTTCCCTGGGTATAGAGGTTACCTTGGATACTGACTCCCCCGGTGACTTGGAGGGCCCCCGTGGTGGGGTTGGTGGCGGGGGTGGGGTCGGTGAGGACGGTATTTCCCCCGATATAGATGTTCCCCCCGATACCCACCCCTCCGGGGACTTGGAGTTCCCCGGTGGCGGTACTGACGGCGGGGGTAGGGGTGGGTGAGGTGAGGACGAGGTTCCCCCCGATATAGATGTTCCCTTGGATCCCGACCCCCCCGTAGACCTGAAGAGCCCCGGTCGCGGTACTCACGGCGGGGGTGGGGACCAGGGGGGTGACGACCAGGTTCCCCTGGGTGAAGAGGTTTCCCCCGATACCCACCCCTCCGACGACCTGGACCGCCGCGGAGGTTGGGCTGAAAGCATCGTTGGTGGAATGGAACACGACATTATCGGAGAAGTCCGTCATGGAGAGCCGGGTGGGGTAGGGGTTGTTATCCCCGTTATGAATATAGCAGTCGTACTCGATATAGACGTTCTTACCCACATACAAATTGGAGTTGACGGCCGCTCCTCCCCGGACCTGGAGGCCCCCCGAATAAAGACTGGTGGAATCCACCGTGGATTGGAGATACGTGATACCTCCGATGACCGTGTTCCCCGAAATTCCCACTCCTCCCTGAACTTGGAGGGTTCCGGAGTTGGTACTGACGGACGAGATGTTCCCGGTGATGATGGTTTTCCCTCCCACATTGAGGTTACCCGACACTCCGACCCCTCCCAAGACGGTAACCGCCCCGGTCGTGGTACTGTTGGAGCTGGTATTGGCCTGGCGGACTTGGAGACTCCCGTTGGGGTTACTCACCGTCAAATTCCCGTTGATGGAAATATCGGTATTGATGGTCTGGAGGTTGTTGATGGCATTGATTTTATCGGTGAGGACGATATGACTGATATCGATACTGGGGCAACAACTGACGATGAAGGATGGGTCCAGAGGGGTATTGGCATCGACATACCCCGACCCCTGGAAGGGAATCACCGTCATGATACCCCGGTTGACCCCGGGGTTGAGGGTCATGGAGGAGAGGAGGAGGTCGACCGACGTGGCCGACCCCGGGGCTTTCAATAGAAATCCGTTGTTGTTGACATCGGTCATCATAAAGCCGTTGAAACTGTTGGGGACGGCTGGGAACCCTCCGATAGTGAACCCACAGTAAGGATTGATATCCGAGGCCAGAGATACATCCACCACGAGTTCGAGCTTGTTCTGGGTGGTCGAGAGGGCCCCGTTCGAAACGATACTCCCGGAGAGGACGATATGGTCGGCATTGGTCCCGATATTGATATTGTTGGCCGCCTGAGTGGTGAGGAACGACCCGATATTGATATTCCCCGCGTTGGTACCGAGGAGGAGGTTCCCCCCGGGGGTGAGGGACTGGATAAAAGGGATGGAGAGGCTATTATAGACGGTCAGATTGTTACCAATCACCGTGTTCCCGGCGATGGCCATCCCCCCATTGACCACCAAGGTCGCGGCCGTGGTCCCCGTGGGGTCGAGAAAGCCCTGTTGGATTTGCACACTCCCTTGGTTGACCGTGAGGGACCCTTTCCCGAGGATGTTCCCTCCCACCGTGATATCGTTTTGGATATAGGTATACCCGAAGATTTGGGCACTCCCACAGATATCCAAGACACTACTGTACTGACGGTTGAACAGGGTGGGGGCATGGCAAAAATAGATATTGGTCGAGGGGGTGTCGGTGGGAACGTTATACGAGACATCGACCCGGCTGATGACGAGGTCGTTGGCACTGGTCATGGCGATGGCCGTGAGGTTACAGGTGGAGTTCATCAGGAGATTGGTAGCGATACCCGATTGGTTCAGTTCGGGGTAGGCCGATTTCCAGGTGGTCCCCGCATCATGGGTGGTATAAATGACCCCCTTCGGGGCGGTGGCGATGGCCTGTTGCCGGTCATGGATATACACACTGTTGAAGAAGACCCCGGGGACCCGGGTATCTCGGTAGGTCACCCCTCCATCGGTAGAACTGGTCAATATCCCGTCTCCCACCCATACCGTGAAATAGGGGTCGGGGAGGAGACGTCCCGACGGGTCGTAAGATTTATAGGTCATCATGGCCCGATAATTGGCGAGACCGATGTTATGAGAGGTGATGGGGGTTTTGATGATGGTTTGCCCCGGGATGATGGGGGTGTTGGTGAGATACTCGTCTCGAGTATGACCAACATAGATATTACATCCGTCTTGTCGGCCGTTGACGGGATCATCACAGCCACTGGTATCGACGGAGAATTTATAGATACCCGACGTACCCGCCACGAAGACATAGCTGGCATCGTAACCATCGAGGGCCGTGATGGCCGAAATATCTACGGCGAATTTGGTAGAATTGATAAAGGGCGAATTCGAGCTCTTACCCAAATACTTGTTGAAATTACTGGTACTAGAGAGGTAAATATAGGACAGATTCGCCCTCCCGGTGTAATTAAAGAGTTGGGGAGTACTCGCATAACAAACGAGGGCGGCCCCGCTGGGAAAATCGAAAATCTTGACCGCGGTACAATTTTCTTGGAAACTCCCGATACTTTGACTCTGTACTGCCCCATTGGTGTTATAGCGAGAATCGTTGATATTGAAGGAATACCAGTTTTGATTTCCGTCGTCGGACCCGAAAATATAGGTACGATAGGAGATGAGACTGGTCGAGGGGTCGTAAATATAGGCCGCATTGGCCGATTGGATGGAGATTTCGTAAAAAGGGTACGAGTCTCGCCAGGTGATTCCTCCATCGTGGGTATAACGGATGGGGTACTGGTACGAGGTCTGACCATTGATGGAAACGGAACCGGGGAGGGGACTACCCAGGAGGATGGAGTGGTTACGGTTACGGGGGCAGGATACGATGGTCGTGACCGCAAACGGGAGGGTTTGACTGAGGGTGATTTCCCCGTTTTTGATACTGACCGGGCCGTTGATATCGACGGTATAGGTTTCCGTCTGAGGGGCAAACGTGTTGATTCCGAGGGTCGAGTGATTATACATGGGGTTGGAGCCCGATACAATCATTTGGGTGGGGGTCCAGTGGGTCATTTGGTCGGTGGTGACCCCGATCATGGCGATGGAGCGAGAGATATCGTTAATATAGGTCCCTCCTCCGAAGCGGGCCCCCATGTTCTGGGGGGTGACGATATTCATGAAGGTGGCCGCCGAGGTGGTAGTCGCGCCGGTAGCGGCCGAGGTGGGGGGTGTGATCAACGTGGTAGTGTTCCAAGACCGGTACCGGTTGACCGAGATATCGTAGGAGAGGGGTAGGAGGGGGGTGGCGAGGGACTGACTCGGGTCGGTGAAGACGGAGAGGGTTTCGTAGTAGGCGGTTTGGGGTTGACCGGTGATGGCCCCGACGATGAGTCCCGACGGGAGATGGGTGGTGAGTTGACCCGTAATACTGAGAACTTGTCCCTGAGCGGAGTAGGTGATGGCGAGGTCCCCGTCGGTATTGGCAATGGGGTTCACCGTCATGTAACTGTACGAACTGTCACTGGAACCGGTGATGGTACTCTGAATATGCTGTAAATTGGTGAACATATTGATGGAACACGAATGTTGATCCGTGTAGGCGATGATACCGTTACGGGGTTGGCTCAAATTGGATTGGGCGATGGAGACTTGACCGATATCGGACCCGGGGATGGTGATGGGGGCACTGGCCAAGACACTTTGACACGAGGTCATGGCCCCGTTGTACACATTGAGGGCGGTACGGGAGGTTTGGCTGGAGTTATAGATATCAAACGTGGAACCGGGGAGAATACTGTAGCGGTCGACAGGGGTATCCACCCCCAGGTAACCGTTTTGAGGAGAATTGATATTACATACTAGGGTGGCGGTACCCAGTTTACCATACCCTAATTGGAGGGTCGTACCATTGGCGGCCAAGTTACCCGACGACCGGATATCGTTATAGAATTGAAAGGCCCCATGGATATTGAGGTCCCCGTAGACTTCGGCGGACCGTTGAAAGGTGACGTTTTCTGAAACGTTGAGGGTATTGTTGAGGTTCGTGACACCGGTGACGGTGAGGCTGTTACCCAGATTGACATTGTCTGCCACGCTTAAAGTGGAGCCCAGTGTGGTTCCTGCAGAGACGGAAAAGGCCCCGTTGACATTGAAGAACCCGGAATACTGATTTTTGAGGGTCAAATTACCTACCACCAAATTATTGAAATAGCCACTGTTATAGTTTTCATTGAGGTTGACACCTCCGTAATGCCTCCAGCTTTGAGAGGCCATGGTGGAACGGGATGAGATAGTGTACTCGTTACAATATCCCAATATAATTTTTACCCGATGATGAACCCGTGGTGGGACCGAGGTCCGGGGTGGGTGGGTGGATGAGGAGTCTACCGTCTACGGGTGCGATTTTTGGGGGAGGGTTTCGGGGGGTGAGCCTGAAGAAACCGCCGGATATCCGGGAGGGACTGGACGATTTTATCGACGATTTCTTGGTAGAAGGAACGGAATTCCTTACGCCGACGTTTCATCTCGGGGACGGTCATCCACTGTATTTCAATCTTTTCGAAGATTTTGGTACGACGGAGGTACCGGTGGTCCAGTCGGTCATAAATGAACCGGTGGTTGTTGTTATAATACTCGGTGACCATGGGGTCATAGTCCATTCGAAAAATATGAATATGGTACTCGTTATGTTGAAGGTGGTACGACCCTCCGTTACGAGTGACCATACGGTCTATTTGGGAGGCATCACCGAAAAATCCCGTCGTTTCTTCGGCCATTTCACGGAGCCCTGCTTGGTACACATCTTCGGATTTTTCCACCCCACCACCGAAATCACTAAATCCGGGGCTACTATCATCATCCGCTTCACGGCCGAATAAAAAAAAGAGTTGGTTATTCATAATGGCCACGGGAAGAAATGCCGAAGCCACCATCTTGGGTGGGAGATGGGTGGGTGTGCTGGGTACTATACATATCATGGAGGTATTGGTGCGGTGGGGTGGGGAAGGGTGATGGGGTGTGGGGGTCTAAGTTTTTTTCACGACAAAGATGGAGGCGAGAGGGGTCGGACGGGAGGTGGTGGTGGTGAAGTTGGGGCGGAATGTCCGCTTCTTGGGGGTTGGTTCCACCGATTTGATGGTACGTAGGGATACGACCTGCCGGCAGAGGGGGCAAGCCACCATCTTGGTATGGGTACTTGTAATCAACCGGGTGATACACTCCAAACAGTAGGTATGTTGGCACTCGGTGATATGAGGCTTATCCAGGGTGTCAATACAGATGGGGCAAGTATGGTCACCGGGCTCGGAGGTGGGCTCGGGGGTGGGGGTGGGAGAGGATGGCTCGGGGGTGGGAGGCTCTGCCGGGCGGAATTGGCGGTAGAACTGAACCACCTGGGGGTTGACCCGGATACGTTGGGGATGGAAGGCCGATAGATACACTCCTTCGAGGGACCGTACCCGGGAGAGGGCCACATAGGTCTGGTGCTCGGCAAAGACACTACCTCCCAGGTTCATCTCACATACATCCATCGTGGTCCCCTGCATTTTATGGATACTGTTGGCATAGGCGAGGCAGAGGGGGACCTGGGCCACACACACGGTGGGGTATTCGGAACTCTGCCAGGGGTATTTACCGAGGGGTTTCACGAGACCATTGGCGAATCTCACGAGGGGTATCATGGTATCGTCGTCAAAGGAGCTGGTCCCATCGATATGGACAAAGTCCTCCACGACCCCCATGGACCCGTTGGCGAGCCCCGACTCCACATCCAGATTGACCAGGCACATCACCGGTACCCCACGTTTGAGGCGAATCTCTGTCTCGGGGGTCATGTTGGTGGTCATGGCCCGGCACTCATAGTCGATTTCCATGGGGGTCATCTGTTGACATTTTTCCAGGACCTCTTCGTCGATGAGTTCCCCGGTTTCGATATAGCGTTTCATGTTGGTCCGGACGGTGACCTTATAGATGTATTCGGGGTTGGGAATCTTATCGTACTGGTGGTTGTTGACCAGGTTGACTTGGTTCTTGGTGGGGAAGATTTTCATGGGATTCATCAGGCCTCCGTGGTTCTGGGGGTCGTAGGGGACCCCCACCCGTTGCTGGAGGGCTTGGGTGCTTTCCTCGGTGAGGGTTCCGGTACGGACTTCGTTGAGGATTTTACGGTAGAGGGGGTCACGCTGGCGGAAGATGGTGGTGAGTTCGATATGGTTATCGAGGGTGAAGACTTCACGCCAGCAGGGGGCTTGGAAACAGAACGCGGCGGACTCGGGGTCCCCGTAGTCCCCGATGGGGGGGAGTTGGTAGAAATCCCCGATACACACCACTTGGATTCCCCCAAAGGGGAGGGAGTTGTTACGGATGGTTTGGGCGAGGGTGTTGAGGGTATCGAAGAGTTTATAGGACAACATACTGACCTCATCGATGATGAGGGTTTTGACCCGGCGCCATTCTTTCATGATACGTCGGTTCTTGAGGACCCCCTTGACGATGTCGGCTTTGGGGCCTTTTCCGAGACGGATACCGGACCAGGAATGGATGGTTTTGACGGTAATCGGGCGGCCTCCCATACGGATACTATTGGAGAGGAGGATGGAGGAACACCCGGTGGTGGAGGTGACCTGGTGGATTTTCCCTTGATCGTAGAGGTGGTTGACCAGGTACCGGACGAGGTGACTTTTCCCGGACCCTCCGGGTCCACTGATGAAGAGGTTGTTGCCCCGGACGAACCGGTCGTAGGCGTAACGTTGTTCTTGGGAGAGTTCTTCCATGGGAGTATATGGTATGAGTACTACGGATGGGTAGGAACCATACGACGAAATCAATTTTACGCCCCGCTCGATTTTTGTATGGGGCCATGGGGTGTCCGGGTTCACTCATACTCAATCTCCAAGACGAAACTAAAGTCCAGACCATTGAGATTGACGGGCATCCCCCACTCGTTGACCAGTTGGATATTGAGACGCTGGATATCAATCTTCCCACTGTAGGTACGTTGGTCCGAGATGAGGACCCCGTTCGCTTCGTTTCCGGTGAGGACCGTGCCAAAGGGATGAATCTGGGGGTCCACCGAGATACGGGCCAAGACCTTTTTGTTCATCAGATACTGATTCTGGGGACACAAAAAGGTGTTGGGGAAACTGTTGTTATACTCGTCCACCACGAGGTACAGGTAGCGGACCGTCTGGGTATTCACCATGGAAGGAGGGACCACGGCGGTATTGGCGACCGAGTTGGTCGACGGGTCCCGGAAGCCCAAGAGCCACCCCATCTTGGAGCGAAAATTGTACTTGTCGGGGTTTCCACAAATATCCGTATTGAAATCCATTTCGTAGTTACCGTTGGCGGTGATGGCGAGGTAGCCATTGGTCGAAGTGGTGACGGTGGTCAGGAGGGACGAGGTATAGGTGGGGAGGGTGGTAGCGAGGGTCGACGGGGTATAGTTTCCGTCGGGGAGGACCACCATGGTTCCTATACCCCCGTGGACGATTTTGAAGAAGCTGTTTCCCAGGGTGGCCGAGATGTTATAGAAGCTCATGGGGACTTCGACATTACGGACCTTGATACTCCGGACATCGTTGATTCGCTCGGGGAGAGTGAGGATATAATTGGAGATGGCGTTGAAATGATGAGCGGGATAGACATATTCGTCGGTGAATCGGGTGTCGATATTGAGGAATTTGGTCTTGGGGGCCTTGTAGACCGGAGACATCACCATACTGTTTCCGTACTGTTTCACCTGGGGGTCCAAGAAATTTTGCTGAGGGGTTGGGGGGAGGATGGAATGATTATAGGCTTGGGAGATGGACATGGTGATGGGTGGAGGTGGTCCTACTATACTAATACTATTATATTAGTGGGGGATATTTACTTGGGATATCAAGCGATGATACCGGTGACGGCTTGGTTATGAAGAGCGGCGGGATAGACCGGGACGGAGGCAGCGGCTACCGGGGCGGCGGCGGCGGGAACGGGGGCAGCGGCGGGAGCGGGGGCATGGGACGTGTTCCGGGACTGGTAAGCCGACATGGCGGCCGAGATGGCGGCCGAGGCGATGGTCGAAATATCGTTGGCGGTCACGACGGGGGCCGTTCCGGTGGTACCGGGATTGGGGTACATACCAGGATTAGTATAGGTCGTCGTGGCGGTGGTGGGAGGTAAGAACTGGGTCTGGTACTGGGCGGGATTGACATAATTCGGGTTGATGGGGACTTGGGGGGCGGCCGTAGGGAGACTGGCCGTCTGGTTCACCACGGTGGAACCATACGTGTTTATGCTAAAATTACCACTGGTGTCAATGGTTTTGACCACGATGTTCCCGTTACTGTCGTAGGTGGTGTTGGTCATGGTGTAGGCCCCGGGGTTGGTGGCCGAGGGGGACGTCGATGTGGTGAGGCCTTCTTGGAGGGCTTGGGTGATGGTGGGGTGGGGGTCCGTGGTGAGGGAGAGGGACCCCAGGTAGATGATATAGACGATGGGGGGTACGAGGAATAATAAGACGATAAGGGTGAGGACGATTGTCCAGGGGTATTTACCTAAAATCTTGGTGAACATGATGATATGGATATGATACTATACTATATTATCATGATGTTTTGTGGTGGTGGTGGTGGTGGTGGTGGTTAGGTGATATTGGCATAATAGATGGTGTATTGGACGGAGCCGTCGGCGCCGGGGCTACCGGTTCCGCCGTCGTTACCTCCGACCCCTCCGGTACCTCCTTTGCCACCACCTCCACTACCGGCGGTGGACCCGGTGGATCCCGTGCGACCTAGACCCCCTTTTCCTCCTCCCCCACCGCCTTGAGCCGTGACGGTGGCCCCCCCTCCGATGGTCAGGGTGGAGGCCCCGCCGCCACCACCCTCCGTACCTTGGGAACTCCCTCCGATTCCTCCCTTACCCCCTTTGCCGGGGTTGGCAGAGACGGACCCCCCTCCCCCGCTCGTGGAGATGGACCATCCTCCGGTTTTGACTTCTCCGTCGCCTCCCGAACCTCCGGGTCCACCATCAGTGTAGACCAGTTCATATGCGGAACTTGGACTTGTACCGTCTATACAACAGCAACCCTTACATCTTTTACCGGTTGGCTCTCGTCCATGACCCCCACCTCCCCCACCCCCCGCCCCTGCCACACTGTACGAATAATAAAAGGCATTCTGGGGGATGGAAGTTCCCGACGAGCTGGTGGCGATCTGGACATTGATGGTACTGTTCCCCGAACTACTCGTCAGGACATTGCCATTGGCATCGTACATTTTGAGGGTATAGGTATTCGTACTGTTCACACGCCACTGGAGGGGTTTCGTGGTGACCGTGCTGTTCCCCGGGGTACCCGGCCCGGGGAGAACACTACTCTGGGTACTGTCCAAGACATCGTAATGGTCCACCGCGGTGTTGTTTGAGAGGTTGACATTGAGGATGAGGGTGACACTGAAACTACTGTTATGATCCCCCGAGGTATAATTAATAGCCTTGATGGAGAAATTGGAAACACTGGGGTTCTTGGGGGGAGCCGCGGCCGCGTCCCCGACTCCGGTGCCTCCTCCCCCGACACTGGGGGGTGGGGGAGGAGGAGGGGGAGGGAGGGCGATCGTACACTGGTTGTTGTTATCGACCCCGTAGCCCGCCGGGCAGTTGGCACACCCGTAATTATACACCGCATCGTAGTATTGGTTGGGTGCCGGGCAAATCAGAGCACATTCACGGGGGTTCTTGGGGTCGTTCATCCGCCATATCGGGCACACGGAATCACACTCCCGGGTAGTGGAGTTCCGGATATAGCCCGGCCCACAGGTGGGGGCAGGGGTGGTGGGAACCGGGACGGTACAGCTGTTATACGCATCCACGGTGAACCCGGTGGGGCAATCCACACATCCGAAACTCACCTTGTCATCGAAGAACTGGGTTTTGGACGGGCAGCGGAGGTCACAGGTACCGGGGTTGATGGCGTTGTTCATCCGCCAGTGGGGGCAGACACTCTCACATCCGGTCTTGGTGGGTTGGAACCCGGGAGGGCAGGTGGGTGGGGGGGTGGTGGGCCCCGGAATACAGGTATTGTACGACCCACTGTAGATTTGACCGGCGGGACAAGGGACACATTGGATGGTATTCTTATCGTAGATGGGGTTGGCCCCGGTACAGATGGGGATACAGATATTATTTGTGGGGTCGTACTTATCGTAATACGGGCATTCCGATACACACTCGATACCGGCATTGTCCAAGAAGTGGCCCACGGGGCAAGGGGGACGAGGCTGGCAGACATTACTACCATCGACTAAATACCCGGTGGGGCAGTTGATACAGCCGTAGAGGGGGTCCGAGTACTGGTTGGGGGCCGGGCATTTCAAGGAGCAGGTCCCGTCCGAGTTGTATTTTTTATGTGGGGGGCAGATGTCGTCACACTGGTACTGGTCGTTGAGGATTTTACCGGGGGGGCAGCCCACACAGGTCCCATAGTTATCCACGGGGACTTGGCCATGGGGGCACTGGGCCTTGACGATACAATTGTTATTACCGTCCCCGGTGTAGCCCACGGGGCAATTCTGGCAAGAGCCCGTGTAGATATCATAATACTGAATATCCCAGCACTTGGCCACACAGACCGCACTCGTGTCGTTAAGGGGGCCCTGGTTGGTATAGGACAGGGTCTGGAAGGGGAGACACACGGGGGCACAGCCCTGGATCCGGGCGTCGTAGGTGGTGCCGGGGGGGCACTGGGGGATACAGCCTCCTTGGGTGATATCGTACGTGGTTCCGGGGGGGCAAGTACGATGGGGGCGGCGTTTCGTGATATCGTCCATATAGGTGAGGGTGGTGTGGTTCGTGCGGTCCTGCATCTGAATGATGTCCTTCACTCCCTCGGGGGTATACAGGATATCGTACTTGGTGGTCATAGGTGGGGGAGAGGCCTGGGGAGAGGCCATATTGGTGAAAGTTTCGTCCGCCCATTTGAAACTAAAGAAGAGGATACTTACGATGATGAGGATGGAGAGACATAGGTTGGTATAGAAATTTTTCATATAACCATACGGGATATTACCATATATTCTATGATGTGATAATATGCGGGGTCTGGGGGTCTGGGGGTCTGGGGGTCTGGGGG
>Ga0209400_1000635_pt1 | contig 30571 bp, 31 predicted proteins | sample M_130807_EF_Meta_FD_187313 | JGI IMG/M metagenome (GOLD analysis project Ga0209400, IMG submission 187313) | Freshwater microbial communities from Lake Montjoie, Canada to study carbon cycling - M_130807_EF_MetaG (SPAdes) (version 2) | ecosystem: Environmental > Aquatic > Freshwater > Lake... | reverse complement strand
GGCAGCTGTGATTGGAGATAGCCGCAACATCACGCTTTGCCGGGCTTTTCATCTCGTTACGCCCTTCAGTTTTTGCACATGCAATTGGGGCTATGGAGACAGATGAATTCAAGCGCCAATCGGCTGAGATGGCGGCAGCCTGGGGAGCGGACGCCCCGCTGCATATCGAAAACTGCCATCATTTCAGTCTTTTAGAAGAACTTAGAGGCCCCGGCCCCTTGCTCGATCTGGCTTTGCGCACGGCTTCGGCCTGATCAGCCCAAAGAAAAAATTTGGTCTCTCCTCAAAGAAATATCTTGGACAAAGGTCGAGTCGTCCCCTTTAATCATCCTCAACGGAGCTGAAGTCCCCAAAGAGGCTGAGGGCTCACCAACAACAGGGAGGGTTTTACGACTATGGCCGAACAATTCGTTGGACGCGTGTCCGAATTTGCGGACGGCACCCGCCAGATCGTCAAGGTCGGCAATACCGAAGTCGGCGTCTTCCGTCACGAAGGTACGTTCTACGCCTACAGCAATTACTGCCTGCATCAGGGCGGTCCGGCTTGCGAAGGCCTGACCATTGCGAAGGTCGAAGAACATCTGCGCGAAGACAAGACTTCGATGGGTCTCTACTTCTCCGAAAAAGACATGAACTTCGTCTGCCCATGGCATGGCTATGAGTATGACATGAAGTCGGGTGAGTGCATCTCCGACCGCAAGTTGAAGCTCAAGAACTATGAAGTCGTGACCAAGGGAGACGATGTCTATGTCGTCGCCTGAGCGCACGACAGACACAGCGATTTCCGAGCGCGCCATCGCTTTGGCGCGTGAGATCGATCTTGCCACATTGAATGGCAATATTGATGTCGTATCACCTCAAGCCATGCATGCATTGCTGGGCGCCTTGGTGAAAGCCTATGGCGCCAAAGTGGAAGCGGGAGAGCCTTATCCGGTTCTTCCGGGTCCCGCACTCGTGTCTGGCACGGACGTATTGACCATCTGCGGCGCCATGTTGAAGGCCGCAGACTTGCAAGTGTTTGAACTCGGTATGTGGCAGAGCTGGACTGGCCGCTAAAGCCGCGCCTGTCACAGATAATGGGAGGAACTTATGGATCTGATTGCTGACCGCGGACGCCGCGTCACCGTTGAAGAACTCAATACAACGAAGCTGCTGGCTCACGCCGCCGAACAGGCCCGCGCGCGCAAGTATGAAGACATGCTCATCGTCGATTGCGATGCGCATCATTATGAAAACGAGAATTTCAACGAAATTCTCCCTTTCATCGAAAATGACGTTTTGCGTCAGCTCACCATGTCGGGCCGTGCCAAGGGCCGTCACTCCATCGTTCCTGGCCAGGTTGGCTATCAGGACATGGGCGGCCGCGTCACACGCTATCCGCTGCGCATGACGGAAAAGACGGATCCGGGCAAGCTGCGCGACGTGCAGCTCGGCGAGCGCTGGATGGACGCGATGGGCGTCGATTATTCCTGCCTCTTCCCCACGGGCATGCTGAACGTCGGCCTGCATCCGCAGAAGGAAATGGAAGTCGAACTCTGCTGGGCCTACAACCGTTGGCTCACCGAAGTCGTGCTGCCGGAAAATCACGGCCGCTTCTACACGCAGCTCGCTTTGCCGCTGTCAGATCCGGAAGCATCGCTCCGTCAGGTCGAAACTTTCGGCGGCCGCAAGGGCGTCACCGGTTTCATGGTCACCACCGTGCGCACATTGCCGGTGCATGACAATGCGCTGATGAAAGTCTATCGCGCGATTGAAGAGCGTGGCCTGTCGCTGGCCTTCCACTCCGGTCCGAACTGGGGTGAGCCTGTGTTCAAGGGTCTGAACCGCTTCATTTCGGTGCATGCGCTGGGCTTCTCCTTCTACAACATTCTGCATTGCACGAACTGGGTCATCAACGGCATGGGCGAACGCTTCCCCAAACTGCCCGTGATCTGGATTGAATCGGGTCTGGCTTGGATCCCGTTCCTGATGCAGCGCCTCGACCACGAATATATGATGCGCCCATCAGAAGCCCCGCTTCTGAAGAAGAAGCCTTCTGACTATATGCGCGACATGTTCTATTCGACGCAGCCCATGGAAATACAGGACATGGAAGCGCTGGAAACAACGTTCCGCATGATGAATGCGGAAACGCAGCTCATGTATGCCTCTGACTATCCGCATTGGGATTTCGACTTGCCGAGCACGATCTATGATCTGCCCTTCCTGTCGGAAAAGGCCAAACACAATATTCTGGGCGGCAATGCCGCGCGCACGTTCAAACTCGAGCCGCGCAACGAAGCCCAGAAGGCCAATCTCATCAAATACGGCAATTACACCGCAGGCTGATCCTGGGAGCGGTGTCCGCAGCCAGAACGGGCGCGGAAAAAGAAGAGGCTGGCAAACAGCTCATGACTATCACAAGGCGGCCTTCGGGCCGCCTTTTCTCATTCGTGCAGGCCGTATAGGATCGCTATCAAGATGAATCTCCGGCAGCTCACCTATTTTCAGCGTGTCATTGAAGCGGGCAATATGACCGCGGCTGCTGAACAATTGCATCTGGCGCAGCCCGCTCTTGGCGCGCAAATCCGCCAGCTCGAAAAAGAATTGAATGTCGCGCTCATCCTGCGCCATTCGCGCGGTGTCTCACCCACCGAAGCCGGGCGCTTGCTTTATGAGCGCGCCAAGAAAGTCTTGCGCGAGGTCGAGGATATTCGTGCCGAAGTCCAATCTTTGGGCGCGGGCAAGAAAGATTCCATCGTTCTGGGTCTGTCGCCCTCGATCATGCTGCTGATCGGCGCCGAAGTTCTGGTTGAAGCCAAGCGCGAAATGCCCGGCGTTTTTCTGTCGCTGTCGGAAGAACGCTCCAATGTTCTGTCCGAAGCCTTGGAACGCGACCAGCTCGATGTGATTCTAGCTTACAATATTGGTGCGCGTCCGGGCTTCGAGCGCCAAGCCATTCTCGAAGAAGATTTTATCTTCGTGACATCCCCAGACAATGCACCCAGCGCGCCAACTGTGTCTTTGGCTGAAGCATTGGAAGCCGAGCTTGTGATTGGTGGTGAGCGTGGTCTCATCCGCTCCATTGTGGAAGCAGAAGCACAAAGACTGTCGCTGAAATTACGTGTCGCCTTTGAAGTCCATTCGATCAATTCGATGAAGTCACTCATTGCGCGCGGTGTGGGCGCAAGCGTCATGCCTTACTCTCTAGCCGCAGAAGAATTGCGTGCGGGCAAATTGGTGGGCCGCAAAATTGATCGCCCTGCTCTCACCCGCACGCTTTACGCGGTCATGCCTGCCGGGCGTCACGGCCATGCGCCCGATGGTGAAATGATGCGCTTCGTCAAAAAGCTCGAAGAGCGCATTTTGGCAGCACTTGGCCCCTTTGGGCGTGCCTTAACCTGAGCTTTCATTTGACAGAGGGCCCCCGCATGGGGAATTTGCGGGATTGAAGATCAAGAACAGGTGCGCCCGTGGCCGATCATGGCGGTTTTGCTGCCTTCCGTTTCCGTGACTTTACGGCCTTTTATATTGCCCGCACCTTTAATGCGCTGGCCGTGCAAATGGTCGATGTCGCGATTGGCTGGCTTGTTTATGCCATCACAGGCAGTGCTTTTGCGCTCGGTCTGGTTGGGCTTTGTATCTTTCTGCCGAATTTTCTGCTTGCTCTGCCAGCGGGCCAAGTGGCGGATATGTTTCCGCGGAAGAAAATTCTGGGACTGTGCGCTTTTCTGTCGACCTCTGCTGCTCTGGCCTTGTTCATTGCCGCCATGACTGAAACGGTGAGCATCCCGTTTCTTTATGTGTTGATTGTGGTCTTTGGTATTGGCCGCGCCTTTTCGGGTGCTGCGGGTGGTGCCATCCTTCCTAGTCTTGTGCCCAAAGAACATTTGCCCAATGCCATTGCGCTCAGTTCATCCGCTTACCAGACAGCCACCATTGCAGGCCCCGCGATCGGCGGGTTGCTTTATGCATTCGGGCCGGAGGTGGTCTTTGGCATAACGGCCATTTGTTTTGGCATTAGCCTCGTTGCCTATCTGCTGATCACAACGCGCCCCATTGTGAATGCGCCAGAAAAAGTCACGATAGAATATATGACTGCGGGGCTGCGCTTCATCTTCTCCAAGCCGATTGTCTTGGGTGCAATCACGCTCGATCTTTTCGCAGTTCTACTGGGCGGTGCCACAGCACTTCTTCCCATTTTCGCCGCCGATATTTTCCTCGTTGATCCTTTTGGTCTGGGCCTGTTGCGCTCGGCTCCCGCGGTGGGCGCCTTCACCATGTCACTTGTGCTCGCGCATTATCCTTTGCGCAGCAAAGCAGGGCTTCGCCTGTTTCAAGTGGTTGCCATTTTTGGTCTGGCCACGATTGGCTTTGGCCTTTCCACCAATTTCTATGTCGCGCTCGGCTTCCTCTTTGTGCTTGGCGCATCTGACATGGTGAGCGTGTTCATCCGCTTCTCATTGATCCAGTTGGAAACGCCCGATGAAATGCGCGGGCGTGTGTCGGCGGTGAATATGCTCTTCATCGGCGCCTCCAATGAGCTCGGTGAATTTGAATCGGGCACTCTGGCGGCCTTTGTCGGTCCGGTGAAATCGGTCGTCATCGGCGGCATCGGCACAATTCTCGTGGCGACCATCTGCGCGCGGAAATTCCCCGAACTCTACCGGCGCGACGCGCTGAACTGATTTCTCTCCGTCATTGCGAGGAGGGCTTTAGCCCGACGCGGCAATCCATAGCACCCCGCTTCTCCTGCGTGGCGTGGTGCACTGGATTGCTTCGTCGCTGTCGCTCCTCGCAAAGACGGGAGGGGTAGATTGACATTTTCCCGATCTTGATTAGAACAAAACATGAACAAGTAAGACGGGGTTGGCTCATGTTGCCAAAATTGCAGAAGCTGAAAGGGCCGGTCGTCACGCCGGTGGACGTCAATCGGGCGCCACGCAAGCTTCTTTTGCGTGTGCCGGGTCTGGGCGAAAAAAGCGTCGACCGCATTTTGAAAGGGCGCCGATCCCAAGCCCTACGTCTGGCCGATGTGGCCCGCCTGACACGCGGGCTCCGATGGGCGCGGCCCTATATTATGACGCGGGACTGGAACCCGCTTGTGCATGCGCGCCCCAAGCCCACCACGCCTCCACAGTTGGCTCTGTTTGAGCCGCAGAGCCTTTGACTTTCCCGTCCGTTTTCTTAAGCATCGCTCCAGTCAAAACGTCCGGAGGAAGCAAGAAAATGTCCTATCGTGGTATGACCGCTGAAATCGTCACCATCACCGGTGACAAAGGCGATAAGATCGAAGCTTATTATGCAAAGCCCGCCGGCAAGGGCCCGTTTCCGGGCGTCGTGCTGATCCATCACATGCCCGGCTGGGATGATTGGACGATGGAAGCCGTGCGCAAGCTCGCCCATCAGGGCTTTGCCTGCATCGCGCATCATCTCTACCACCGCTCCGGCCCCGGCACGCCCGATGATCTGGCGGCAAAGGCGCGTTCAGCTGGCGGTGTTTATGATGATGAAGTCGTCGCCGATGTGAAGGGCGCTATGGAATTCTTGCGCGCACAGCCGGAATCAAATGGCAAAGTCGGCATGATGGGCTTTTGCTCGGGTGGTCGTCACACCTATCTCGCGGCCTGCCGCTTGGATGGCGTCGATGCAGCGGTTGATTGCTGGGGCGGCAATGTCGTCGTTGATGATCCCACACAATTGACCCCGCAACGCCCTGTAGCACCGATTGACCTGACGCCGAATTTGAAAGCGCCGATGCTTGGTCTCTTCGGCAATGAGGACAAGAATCCTTCACCCGCACAGGTCGACACGCTTGAAGCCAAGCTCAAGGAATGCGGCAAGACTTATGACTTCCATCGTTATGATGGCGCAGGTCATGCGTTTTTTGCGGCCGAGCGTCCGGCCTATCGTGTGGAACAGGCCAATGATGGCTGGCAGAAGATTTATACCTTCTACCACAAACACCTCGGCTGAGGAGTTGAGCCATGTGCTCTTACATCACCGAGAAAACCGAAATCTCCGGTTCGGCGAAAGGGGCAGGCGGCTGGTCCAATGTGACCGCCGCGCATGTCTATTATGATCACCCGTTTCATGCATCGCTCGACCACGCTTTGTCGATTGATTTCATGTCGGGGGACACAACGCGCAAAGTCGCTGTCGAAATGTCAGCGGAATCGGCGCGCGCTCTGGTGGCGAGTATTCTCGCCGCATTGGAGAGCGGCGAAGAGGCGCATGGATAAAGAAAAGGCGGGCTCTGGCCCGCCTTTTTTTATTTCAGTGCCCGCCCATCACGCGGATCGGTTGGCCTGCAAGCCAGGCTTCCAGATTTTCGACGGCATCAACAAAATACTGGTGCATATTATCTTCTGACGCATAGCCCAGATGTGGGCTCAGCAAGATATTGTCGAGCTTTGTGAACGGATGGCCCTTGGGCAGCGGCTCGACATTGAACACATCGAGCGCCGCGCGGCGAATAGCACGACGCGTCATCGTATCAATCAGAGCGGCCTCATCGACAATCGGCCCGCGCGATGTATTCACGAAAATGGAATCGGGCTTCATCAGCGCAAATTCTTTTGCACCCACCAGATTGGTTGTGCGTTCTGACAAAACAAGATGCACGGAGACAATATCCGAGCGGCGGAACAAATCTTCCTTGCTCACCCATTCGGCGCCGCCAGCGGCAGCTTTTTCCGGTGTGAGATTTTGGCTCCAGGCAATCGTCTTCATGCCGAAGGCATGACCGATTTTGGCAACAGCCGTGCCGAGTTTGCCAAAACCGCAAAGGCCCAAAGTGCGATTAACAAGGCGCATGCCCAGCGTATCCTGCCATCCACCTTCGCGCATGATGCGGTCTTCATGCGGCAGATTGCGCGCAGCCGCGAGAATGAGTGCCCATGTCAGTTCCAGTGTTGTCGCCTGCGCCAGAATATTGCTGGTGTGAGTGACGAGTACGCCGCGCTCCTGACACGCCTCGACATCGAGCCCGCGATTATGCGCACCTGTGGTGAGGATCATTTTCAAATTGGGCAGACGCTCGATGAGATCGCGGCGGATCGGCATGCGCTCGCGCATCATCAAAATCACATCGAACGGGGCAAGCGTCTTTGCGGCCTCATCGACGCTGTCCATGTTCTTGGTGAAGACGGTGATCTCCATCTTCTCCTTCACCTTCGACCAATCGGCAAAGGTCAAAGAGAGGTTCTGGTAATCATCAAGAATGGCAAGTCGCATGTCGTCCTCCGCATATTGACGGGCAGTTTTAAGGACAAGTTGGGGCGTGGCAAGCCCAAGCCGGCCGCCTTGCATGGCTTGAGGCATATAATTACGGTTTGGACGATTGAGAAAAGGGAAGGCCGCCAGACAATGAAAATCACCCTGATCGGTTATGGCGAAGTTGGCCAGATTTTCGCCCGCGAATTGAAAGCCCAAGGCGCCACCAATATGCGCGCTTTCGACATTGTGTTGGATGATTCTCAAATCAGCGCTCCGCATCGCGCGGTTGCCGCGCAAGATGGCATTCACCTGTGCGCGAGTGCTGCAGAAGCAGGCGAGGGAGCTGACGTTATCATCTCTGCGGTCACTGCAGACAAGGTGAAACAGGTTGCCGCTGAGGCTGCTAGCTGGCTCAAGCCCGGCCAATATTTTCTTGATGTGAATTCAGCCGCGCCCAATACCAAGGGCGAAGCCGCGCAGATTGTGGCGCCCACTGGCGCGCATTATGTTGAAGGCGCCGTCATGGCGCCGGTGCCGGGCCCCGGTATCAAAGTTCAAATTCTGGGTGGCGGGCCGAAGGCTGAAGAGCTCGCGCCACAACTCAATGCGCTGGGCATGAATATTCAGCCCGTGGCGCAAGAATATGGTCGTGCCTCAGCCATGAAACTGTGCCGCTCCATCATGATCAAGGGTATTGAAGCTTTGATTGTTGATTGCGCCAAAGCGGCGAAAGAATGGAATGTCGAGAAGGAAGTTTTTGGCTCGCTTGATGCGAGCTATCCGTCGATTGACTGGCGAAAACTCTCGGTCGACATGGCAGGGCGTGTGCGCCAGCATGGTGTGCGCCGTGGCTCTGAAATGCGCGAAGCCGCTGCCATGGTGGCCGATCTTGGCATGATGAATGAACTTGAATTGGCGGTGGCGGACGCGCAGACGCGCGGCGCTGGCAAAGCTGGATTGTAAGAGAGGTTTTGACGTGACGGATTACACGCCGACGATTCCGGGACCTGATCCCCATACCAAGACACCAAAATTCAAACTGCCGCCGAAATCTTGCGACGCGCATTGTCACATCTTCGGGCCGGGTAGCAAATATCCCTATGCGCCTGATCGCACCTATACGCCGCCCGATGCGCCGCTTGAGGCTTTTCGCAAGCTGCATGGCATTTTAGGCGTTGAGCGTGCCGTCATTGTGAATGCCTCTGCGCATGGCACGGATAATCGCGTGGCGCTTGATGCGATTGCGGAATCGAACGGCGCTTATCGCGCAGTCGCCAATATCGACGATACGATCACGGACAAGGGTTTGCGCGAATTACATGAAGGCGGCTTTCGCGGCTGCCGCTTCAATTTCGTGCGCCATTTGGGTGGCGTGCCGGATATGAAAGTCTTCGATCGCGTTGTTGCGATGATTGCGCCGCTCGATTGGCATCTCAATCTGCATTTTGATGCAATTGATCTGCCCCAATATGCCGGCATGCTTGAAAAATTGCCCTGCACTTACATCATCGACCATATGGGCCGCGTAAAAGCCTCTGACGGATTGGAGCAGGAGCCTTTCCGTATTCTCATCGATCTCATGAAGAATGATGAAAAGGCTTGGGTGAAAGTCTGTGGCTCGGAGCGCGTGTCATCCTCTGGCCCGCCCTTCCATGATTCCGCACCTTTTGCTGCAAAACTCATTGAAGTGGCGCCAGACCGTTGCGTCTGGGGCACGGATTGGCCCCATCCCAATGTGAAGTCCATGCCCAACGATGGTGATCTGGTCGATCTCATCCCGCTTTTTGCCAAGGATGCGGAGGCGCAAGAAAAGATTTTGGTGAAAAATCCGGCCCGCCTTTACGGCTGGGATAAGTAAGCCCGTCATTGCGAGGAGCAAAGCGAAGAAGCAAACCAGAAAGCCTCACATGAGCTTCTGGTTTGCTTCGCTTGCGCCGCGCAATGATAGCGGCTGATGCCCTTAGCGATGCTGCGTGATCGTGTCGACCAGCGCAGGCTTGCCGCTCTTGACCACTTCGAGAGCGCGTAGCAAAGCGCCGCGCACATCCTTCGGATTTTCAATCGGGCCTTCGCCCCACACGCCCATGGAGCGTGCGAGCGCACCAAAGTCTGGCTCAGGACCAAAGAGGTCCATGCCGATATGGGCTTTCTTCTCATCCGTGCCGCGCAGACGCGCCATGCGGATCTGGTGTTCCCAATCGTTATAATAAGCACGATTGTTATACATGACGATCAGCATCGGGATTTCATATTTTGCCGCAACCCAGAGCGCGCCCGCATCAAACATGAGATCGCCATCGGGCTGCAGATCCACGACGATGCGGCCGTGTTTCTTATGCGCCAGCGCCACGCCCATCGAAATGCCGATCTGCGTTGATGTGCCAAGCTCAATGCCTGGATGGCGATAGGCCTTGTCAAAGTCCCATTGCTTGCGGACCTGATGCTTCAGCGTATTGGCTGTGAGCACCCAATCTTCATTCTTGATGACCTCCCAGACTTCATGCGCCAAACGCGGCGTGGTCATGGGAGCTGAATCCCAATTCTTCTGCGCATCGGCCTGCCACTTCGCCCAAGTCTCATCATGGCGCTTGCCGATGATCTGCTTGCGGTTGGCAATCTTTTCCTTGAGTGCAGAATTGCCCTCAATGCGCTTTTGCAGCGCCTCTGTCAGAGCCGGAATGCCAAGCGTTGTATCGCCGAGTGCGCGCACCGAGCAGGGCTGCATGCGGCAATAATCCATCGACCACTTGCTCATATTGATTTCGGCAAAGCCCATTTCCGCCCAATCGCAATGGGGCGCGACAACGGCTTCCACCTGACGCGTCGTCGAATTCAATTCGCGCGTGGCTTTTTCGACATCTTTGCAGTCGAGGCCAAGCACGAGATCAACATTCTTCAGCGCACCCTTGTCCATGGACAGTGAGAGCGGGTGCTTGTTGGGGAAGTTCAGCGCATTGGCAATATCCCAGACACCTGCGCCAATGGTCTCGGCGAGCTTGATCATATTTTCAAAGCCGCCTTCACGACGGCCGACATATTCAGGCATCAAGAGCGGCATGTCGGATGCGATGAGCTTGTCTGCAATCGCTTCAATGGCGCGCGGATCAGGCATCATCAATGAAGGCGTGGCAACGGCTTCAGCCGGCGGCAGCGGAATATCACGCTCGAGCTTGGCTTCCTGCAGGCCTGCATCATAGCACATATAGACGGGGCCTTGCGGCTGCGTCGTCATCACCGAATAGGCGCGTGCAAAACTCTCCGGCACGCCGTCGATGGAATAGGGCTGGTAATCCCATTTCACATAATCGCGGATGGCATTGCCTTGGACGAGCGCCGTGTGTGTCCAGTCAATATGCGGGCGACGTTTGCCTTCATCCATCGGACCTGTCGCGCCCATGATGAAAATCGGCACGCGATCGATATAGGCATAATAAATCGCCATGGTCGCATGCAGCAGGCCAACGAGATTGTGCAGAATGACCGCCATCGGTTTGCCGGAAGCTTTCGCGTAACCATGCGCGATCTGCACAGCGATCTCTTCATGCTGGCACAGCAGCATGGGCGGATCTTCCTTGCCGTAATTGATGATGGAATCATGCAGGCCGCGGAAAGACGCGCCGGGGTTCATCGAAATATATTCGAATTCATACCGCTTGATCAGATCGACAATAATGTCGGACTGCCAGCCACGCACGCTGTCATCAGTATTGCGGCCCATGGTTATTCCTCCCTCATAGATTTTCTTTATGTCCAATTGGAAAAGAAAAAGGCGCGGGGATCAACCCGCGCCTTTGATTTTATTTGATGAGCTCGCCAGCCTTTTTGGCGATTTCTGGGGGCACTTTATAGGAATCTTCCACCAGCTTCTGAATAGCCTCGCCTTTGACCGGCGTGATTTCGAGCTTCGCCTTGTCGGTCTCTTCGAGGAATTCCTTGTCGTGCATGGTCGCCCAGAAGCCATCACGCAAAGCTTTCACACGGTCGGCGGGCACATTGGGTGGCGCCATAAAGGGGCGGCCCATGACCTGACGGGCGAAGATGAGCTTCAGAATCTGCTTCTGCTCATCCGTTTTGGCGGCTTCCATCACGGAGGGCACATTGGGCAAATCGGGATGCTTATCCATCGACAATTGGACGAGGATGTTGATCTTCTTGTCGTCGAGCCATTTCTGCTGTGTTGATTTCACACTCGACCAGGACCAACCGCAGCGACCCTGCACTTCGCCACGTTCCATGGCGAGGTTGATATCATTGCCGCCCGGATAACCAACGATCACCTTCATCTTGGTGTCGAGCACGCCGTTCATCACGCGCGGAAACTGATCGGTATCAGCGCTGCCGCCCGTGCCGCCGACGATCAATTCTTTCGCGACGAGATCATTATAATTTTTCACAGCCGATGTGTGCCAAGCCACGCAGACTGAGACTTCGTCATTGGCCGAGCCGATCCAATTATATTTGGTGGCATCGAATTGCGTGCCTGGCAGGCCAAAGAGCGGATCGAATGCCGCGCCGCGGGCGACGGTGCCGATCGCCGTGCCGTCTTTTGGCGCAACGTTATAGATGTAATTGGCCGCGCGCAGCGAACCGGCACCCGGCATGTTGGTCACGATGACGGTGGGATTGCCGGGGATATGCTTGCCGTAAAAGCGCGAGATCATGCGCGCATAAACGTCATAGCCACCGCCGGTGCTGTAACCGACATAAATATTGACCGTCTTGTCCTTGAAAAACTCAGCCTGCGCGAAAGCTGCGCTGGAGCCAGCTGTCAGAGACAAAGCAAGCGCGCCTGCGCCCATCAAGTTCATGCGAAAAGTCATCATTCGATTTCCTTCTGGGGATCCGCCGATCAACGGGAGCCTGGGGCCGAATGGGGGAGGAACGTCAAGCTGGACCTTCATGGTGTCTAGCCCAAAAGTCTTACATCCGGCAAGATCGAAGGTGCTTTGCACAGAGCGGTTTAGCGTGGATGGCTTGTCGCAAATGCGTGAGTGGCCATTAAGGGGCTGATGATGAGCGAGGCGCGGGTCGATTACGAGGTGCGGGACAGGGTGGCGCGGCTCACCCTCAACCAGCCGCACAAGCTCAATGCCATGTCTTTTGACATGTGGGCGGCATTGCCCGCGCTCGTCGCGCGTGCTGTGGCGGATGATCATGTGCGCGCCATCGCCGTTGAGGGCGCAGGCGAAAAGGCTTTTTGTTCTGGCGCAGATATTTCGCAATTTGGCGAGAAGCGTTCGAGCGAAGAGGCGGTGGCGGCCTATGAAGAAGCAGTTCGCGCCGGCCTAGCCGCTTTGTCGGAATGCGAAAAGCCTACGCTTGCGCTGATCCGTGGCATTTGCTTTGGCGGTGGGCTCGCATTGGCAGCTTCTTGCGATTTGCGTCTGGTGCGTGAAGGCGCACGTTTCTCAATACCCGCTGCCAAATTGGGCTTGGGTTACGCTTACAACAATCTTGATTTTTTGGTCCGTCGCATCGGCCTTGGTGCGGCGGCCGATATTTTCTATTCCGCACGCCAATTCGATGCGCAGGAAGCGCTGCGTCTTGGCATAGCCAGTCAGGTTTGGACTGAGACCACCTACGATGTGGAGGCCGAGACCTATCTCGCGCGTCTTGCCGCCAATGCGCCCCTCACATTGCGCGCACTTGCTATCTCTTTTCGCGAATTGGCCAAGCCCGAAGCCGAGCGCCATCGCGCGCGTGCGGATGCAGCTGTGGCTGCTTGTTTTGCGAGTGAAGATTATCAGGAAGGTCGGCGCGCCTTTGCCGAGAAACGCGCGCCGGATTTCAAAGGCCGTTAGTGGTGATGGGAATGATCCATCATTTCTTTGGCCCCGCCTGAGGGCGCAGCTGCGCCCATGCCCAGCACATTGAATGTCACGGGCACTTCGCCCGCTTTCTCGAATTTTAGCGTGCCCGAGAAAGATGCCCCTTCTTTCAATGGCTGTTTCAATCCCATCAGCATGAGATGATAGCCGCCGGGCTTCAGATCGACGCTTTGTCCGGGCGCTAATGTCAGGCCATCGCTCAAAGCGCGCATTTTCATTACGCCATTGTCCATGGCCATTTCATGCACTTCAATGCGATTGGCGATATCTGTCGTGCCGCTGAGCAGACGATCGGGTGCTGAGCCTGTATTGGTCAGGCGTAAATAGCCGGCACCGACATTCGCGCCATTGGGTGTTGCGCGTGACCAGACTTGTTCAACCCGCATCGTGCTTTGCTTTTGAGCGGCAGCAACACGCAGCACAGGGGCAGGGGCTCTGGTTGATTGCCCGGCTTGCGGAATCTCAACCCAGCGCCATTCGCCCTTCTCACATGTCTGCACGACCGGCAGATAAATCGGGCCGGATGTTTCATCACGCAATTGGCCGACGAAAATGAATTCATCATATTCGCCATCCTGCACGCGCCCGCCCGACCAGGTGATTTTCTTCACACCCGAGGTGATTTCTTTTCCATGGGCTTTGATCGGTTTTGCATAGGGTGCGTTTTCGACGCTGAGCTGCCAGCCGGCTTTCGGCATGGGGCGCACAAGCGCTAGCGCTTCGGGGATTTCAACACTGAAAGAAGTGGTGGGTGAGCCACTTTCGCAGCCATGACCAAGGCGCAAGACGCCTTTGTAAGATTGGCCAGCTACAGCCTCAGGCTTTTCAAGTGTGACATGGGCTTGCACGGGCAGCGCAAGCAAAGAAGCGGCACAGGCCGCAAGCAAAAGACGAGACATGAGAGACATCCGAATATGAGTGATCTGTTGGTGAGAGGGTCACAAAATCAGATCATCGGTGGCGCACGTGCGCCGGGTCCTCGCTCAAGGGGATGAAGATGGTGGGCTGCATCGCTGATAGGCGTGTGCAGAATAATCTCGGCGCTGCGCGCCAACCCGGGTTGGCCGTATGTGGGGAAGACCCCAATCGCTGCATGGGACTGGAGACATTGCGCCAGACAGAGGCAATCAGGATGGGCCTCTTTCGGATCGGGCACATGCGTGCCCAGCGCGATCTCAGCGCAGAGCGGCGTGCTCTCAGGATGGAAGGCGGAAGCTGGCGCGGCGCCCGTCAGAAAGGCCTGCAAGACGAGCGCATAGAGAGCGAGGGCCGGGAGCCCTTGCCGCAGCAAATTTTGAAATGCGGTCCATGTCTTGCGCATGGCGCGAACAGAGCCTCGAAAAGCCGCTTTGGTCAAGTCGTGCGCGAGGATGTGATGGGCAAAATCAGCCCCGGAACGCCAAGGGCCTATCTCTGGGGCGCAAGAGCCAAGTCATTGAAAAGAATGGTCGGAGTGAGAGGATTCGAACCTCCGACCCCCTCGTCCCGAACGAGGTGCGCTACCAGGCTGCGCTACACTCCGACATCTGGCGGGGCGCGCCCGCCGCTGGTGAGGGGCCTTATAGCGATGCGGGCAGAGGGGGGCAAGGGCCTAAGGCCCTGAGAGAGCGCGTTTCAGGGGGCTCATACCGTCTCTCATGCAGTCTCTTATGCCGCCTTGTTTTTCTTGAGAAAGGATGAGGTTGCGGGCAAGCGCCCGCGCCATTATGGTCCGCGCGCTGGTCAGGACCGAATCTTCTGACATCACAGCACATGTTGGGGCGTCGCCAAGCGGTAAGGCAGCGGATTTTGATTCCGCCATACGGAGGTTCGAATCCTCCCGCCCCAGCCATTACCTCTCTACAAACAGGCTTTCGACTTTGGTATCGGCCAAGCGTGTCTCGACATTGCCGAGCAGCGCTTCAACATGAGCGCGCAAATCGGCAATCCAGCAGCGCGCGGCATCGAGGTCGCGCGTGCGCGCCGCAAGTTCAGCCTCCAACTCATCAGCATGAGCGAGGGCGGCGGCTTTCAGAGCTTCATTTTCTTCGCGAAGCGTCTCGACTTCAGCGCGCAAAGCTTCGGTTTCCGCGCGGGCTTGCTCTGAATCTTGGCGCAAAAAATCGACACTGCGAACAGCAGCATCCGTCAAAGCGCGGTTGCGCTCGACCAATTGGTCGATGGTGGAGGCGGCCCGTTTCACAAAATCGAGCGTGGCATGAATCTGCTCGGCCTCTGGCTCAAGCTCGTCAATCGGGCCCTTGCTTGCCGTAAGGTCGCCACGCGCCGCTGCAATGACATCGCGCAAAGCCGCATCCAGAGCCGACAGGTCGGGGACCGGATGCTCCCCTTCCGGGGCTGGGCGGGATTGTTCTTCGAATGACAAAAGCAGGCTCCGGCGAATCACTTCCGCAATTATGCGCGCGAGCGTGCCGAAGCGTCAAAGCCAAGCTGTTCCAGAATAGCCAAAAGCTTGCTGAAGCGGAGTTTGAGCGTTAACTTCGCTCTATTCTTAGAGTGTGGCTGTGGCTGGTGCTGCAGCATTTTTTAGATTTTTTATTTTGAGGCATTTCATGAAGGCGGTCATTCTGGCTGGCGGCTTGGGCACGCGGCTTACTGAAGAAACGTCACTGCGGCCAAAGCCGATGGTGGAGATCGGCGGAAAGCCCATTCTCTGGCACATCATGAAAATCTATGCCGCGCATGGCATTTGCGATTTCATCATCTGCCTTGGTTACAAGGGTTATTTCATAAAGGAATTTTTCGCCAATTACATTCTCCACATGTCCGATGTGACGATTGATCTGGGGGCGCGCACCTTTGAAGTGCATCGGGCTGAAAGCGAACCGTGGCGCGTCACACTGATTGATACGGGCGAGAAGACGCAGACCGGCGGGCGTTTGAAACGCATCCAATCGCATCTGACGGACGAAGAACATTTCGCCATGACCTATGGCGATGGTCTGGCCGATATCGACATCACCAGTGAGATCGCCTTTCACAAAGGCCATGGCCGCTTGGCGACATTGGCTGGCGTGCGGCCCGGAGCGCGTTTTGGCGCGCTGGAACTCGATGGCACACGCGTGTCGGCCTTTCACGAAAAGCCGGTGGATGAGGGGCGGCGCATCAATGGCGGCTTTTTCATTCTCTCCACGCAAGTGTTCGATTTGATCGAGGGCGATGAAACTTTGTTTGAGCGCGAGCCCTTGGAGCGGCTCGCCGCATCCGACCAGCTGCGCGCTTTTCTACATGATGGCTATTGGCAGCCGATGGACACATTGCGCGACAAAATGCTGCTCGAAGAAGAATGGCAGAGTGGCAAGGCCCGCTGGAGGGTCTGGTGACACCTGCATTCTGGAAAGATCGCCGCGTTTTCGTGACAGGCCATACGGGCTTTAAGGGCGCGTGGCTGGTGGCGCTTTTGCACCATTTGGGCGCGCGCGTGACGGGCTATGCGCTGGAGCCGCCCACAAAGCCGTCATTGTATCAATGGGCGCATCTGGATGAGTTGGTCGTTGATAAGCGTGCTGATATACGCGATCTCCCGCGTTTGCGTGCAGTTGTTCAACATGCCCAATCCGAGATCGTGGTTCATCTTGCTGCGCAATCACTCGTCCGCGCGTCTTATCGTGATCCAGTCAGAACATATGAAACCAATGTCATCGGAACAGCGAATATATTGGAAGCAGTGCATCGCGAACGCCCGCATCTAGCTCCCCGTGTCGCGCTCATTGTCACCACTGATAAAGTTTATCGACATGGCGATTTGGACCGCCCTTTGCGCGAAGATGATCCGCTGGGTGGGCAGGCTGATCCCTATTCGACAAGCAAAGCCTGCGCGGAAATGGTCGCAACCCAATATGCACAGGCGCTGGGAGAAAGATGCGCTATTCTCACAGCGCGTGCGGGCAATGTGATTGGTGGCGGTGATTTTGCAGAAGATCGTGTCTTGCCAGATGCCGTGCGCGCTTTCTCGTGTGGCGAAACTCTGGCTCTGCGCTATCCGCAAGCGGTGCGCCCTTGGCAGCATGTGCTTGATCCGCTGACAGGCTATCTCACTTTGTGTGAGCGCAGTTTTGGACATGCGGCTGAGTTTAATGGCGCATGGAATTTTGGTCCCGGCGAAGCGCATGAATGGAGCGTCGAAGAGCTGGTGCAGGAGTTTGCACGCCATTGGCCGGGCGCGGCTTGGCAATGGCAGGCAGGTTTGCATCCGCCTGAAACGCATATATTGCGTTTGGATTCTTCCAAAGCCCGTGATCGGCTTGATTGGCAGTGCCGCTTGCCCATGGAAGAGGCGTTGCGCTGGAGCGCAGATTTCTATCAAGCGATGGCGCGTGGCGCAGATGTGCGCGCGCTCATGCAGCAGCAGATTGAGGATTATCTCGCAAAATGCGAATCCTTCTGACAGGAGCGGGCGGCTTTTTGGGCCGCGAGATGGCGCGTGAATTGCGCGCGCGCGGGCATCGCGTGGCGGGCATGCGCCGCCGTTTGGATGGGCAATCGGCAGATGATTTTCTCGGTGATTTTTTGCACCTCAAAGAATGCGCGCCCTTCATCCGCGATTTTGCACCCCAACTTCTCATTCATGCTGGCTGGTCAGGCGTGCCGCTCGCAACCCGCGATTATCTCTCTCAATATGCCAATGTGCCCGCCAGTGTAACGCTAGCTGATCTGGCCATTGATGCGGGGGCTGAAGCCATCATCGGCATTGGCACGCAGGCCGAATATGGCTTGCCGAACCAACCTGTGTGTGAAGATGCACCCACACGCCCTGTCACGCATTATGGCATTGCCAAACAGGCTGCGGGTTTTGGGTTCTTGCGTCTGGCAAAGCAGCGCAATGTGCGCGGCCTGTGGCTGCGTCTGTTTGGTCTTTATGGCCCGCGCGAGACAGCGCCTTCCATGTTGCCATGGCTGGCCCGCCAGTTTGCTGAAGGCAAAACACCTGATCTCACGCCCTGCACGCAAGCTTGGGACTATCTGCATGTGCGCGATGGTGCACGCGCGGTGGCTGATCTGGTCGAGTCTCCGGCCGAGGGGCTGTTCAATTTGGCGAGCGGCTATGCGCCGCCGTTGCGCGAGACCGTGCTGCTTTTGCGCGATCTCATGGCCCCGCAAATCGAGCCCCGTTTTGGTGCTGTGCCCTTCGGGCCAGAGCAGGTCCATTGTCTGGCTGCCGATATTTCGCGGCTGAAGGCGGCCATTGCCTGGGCTCCGCAGATTTCTCTGGAGGAGGGGCTTGCAGAACTGGCTCAGGAGGCTTTCGGCTCGGCCTCTTCCTGATATGCTAGCCCTGCAAGACGCGCGATGAGGCGCGCGAGGTTTTAAGAGGGGCGCATGAGCGGGTCGCAAGTTCAAATCGAGAAAGATGTCGTCTATGCGACGCATGAGGGCGAGGCGCTCAAAGGCACTCTCTATCGGCCCGCAGGCACTGGCCCGTTTCCCGCCATTGTCGCTCTGCATGGCGGCGGTTGGCGGCAGGCCTCTCCGAGCGTCTATCAAAATCTTGGGCCGTGGCTCGCAGAGCGCGGCTATCTTGTTTTCGCGCCCGTCTATCGCAGCGCCAAAGCTGGCGCGCCGTCCTATCCGAAAGCCGTGCATGATGTGCGCGCTGCCGTGCAATTTGTAAAAGGCGCTGGTCTTGGTGCTGATCCTGCACGTGTCGCTCTGATGGGCGAGAGCGCAGGCGGCCATCTCGCCTCGCTCGTTGGTCTGGCTGGTGAAGAACCACTCTTTCGGGACGGCCAACCCAAATCCGATCACAGCGCTCTATCGAGCGAAGTAAAGGCGATCATTTCCATCTACGGCGTGTTCGATCTTGTCGCGCAATGGAAGCATGATCTCTCCATGCGCCCGGCAGGCCAGAACATCGTCGAACTTTTTCTTGGCACAATCCCTTCAAAAGATCGTCGTCTCGCTTTTGATGCGTCACCCATGTCCTACGCGATCGAGCGGCTCAACAAGCCCGGCGTCTTTTTGGCTTGGGGCACGCAGGATGATGTGGTCGATCCGGCCAAGCAATCCGTAGCCTTTCTGGAAGCGCTGAAAGTCGCAGGCTTTTGGGTGCGCACGGCGATTGTCGAAGGCGCGCCGCATTATTGGGCGGGCGATCCGCTGGCAGAAGAAGGCTCGCATTCGGCATTCTTCGCCCATCGTTTGCTGCGCTTTTTGAAAGCGCGTCTCTGATTGGTTTTGTTGGGAGTTATTTATGGCTGTCACACGCACGCAAGTCGGGATTATCGGCTCGGGCCCCGCGGGGCTCTTGCTGGCGCAATTGCTCGACAAGGCGGGAATCTCCAGCATCATTCTGGAGCGCAAAGACCGCGCCTATGTCGAGGGCCGTATTCGCGCGGGCGTGCTGGAGCAGGGCACGGTTGATCTGTTGAATGAAGCCGGTGTCGGCGAGCGCTGCGCGCGCGAAGGCATGGTGCATAAGGGCTGCTATATTTCGATTGAAGACGAGCGCTTCGAGATCAATTTTGAAGAGCTGACGGGTGGCAAACATGTCGTCGTCTATGGTCAGACAGAAGTCACCAAAGACCTGATCAATGCGCGCATCGCCGCTGGCGGTGATCTGCGTTTTGATTGCGACAATGTTGCCATTCACGACATTGAAACCGACAAGCCGCGTCTGACCTATCAGAAGGATGGCGAGGTGCATGAAGTGCACTGCGATTTCATCGCCGGCTGCGATGGCTTTCACGGCATCGCGCGCCAGACCATTCCTGGCGATCTGCTGAAAATTTACGAGCGCGTCTATCCATTCGGCTGGCTCGGCATTTTGGCAGAAGCGCCACCCGTGGCTGACGAGTTGATCTATGCGCGCCATTCGCGTGGATTTGCGCTTTATTCCATGCGTTCCACCAAAGTCGTGCGCCATTACATCCAATGCCTGCCCGATACCGATCCCGATGATTGGTCGGATGATCGCATCTGGAACGAATTGCGGTTGCGCCTGCCAAAGGCTGATCAAGACAAGCTCGTCACGGGTCGCATCTTTGAAAAGAGCGTCACACCGATGCGCTCATTCGTCTGTGAAAAAATGTGTCACGGGCGTTTGTTCTTGGCGGGCGACGCCGCCCATATCGTGCCACCCACTGGCGCCAAGGGGCTCAATCTGGCCGCAAGCGATATCTATTATCTGCGCAATGCGATTGTCTCTTATTACAAGACCAAGTCGCAGGACGGGCTCGACACTTACGCCGATAAGGCGCTGGCGCGCATTTGGAAGGCGCAGCGTTTCTCGTGGTGGATGACGAGCATGCTGCATAATTTCAGCACGTCGGATGATTTCGATGCGCGCGTGCGGGGTGCGGAGCTGGCCTATATTCTCTCGTCTCGCGCCGGGCAGACATCGCTCGCTGAAAACTACGTCGGCTTGCCGTTTTAAGCTGTCATTGCGAGGAGCGAAGCGACGAAGCAAACCAGGGGCCTCATGTGCCACCTCTGGTTTGCTTCGCTACGCTCGCAATGACGAAGCATAAAAAAGGGCCGCTCTCGCGGCCCTTTTCTTTTAAGCGTTTTCGACGCCCAATTCCCAATCATTCGGAAGCAGGCCGGAGCTCATGCCGCCTTCGACATAATATTTCCAGAGCTTCTTCACATGCGGCACGCGCTTGAAGTCGCGCAGGAAGGAAGCCATGTCGGTGTCAGACAATGGGCGCACCTTGCCGATCGAGGCTGCATTATACATGGCCTCGCCATTTTCAACGAAGTGCACGGAATCAACCAGCACTGCAGGAACCGATTCCGCGCAGACGACCTGACCATGTGCACGGATCTGCATCGCGTGGTGTTGGCCCAAGGTTTTGGCGACAGCGCGGCCGAGTTCCGAGCTCGCCACATGCGAGGGATCATCATGCACAGGCATGCCGGAAACCCAGCGCACAGCATGGTTCTTCAACGGCAGCAATTCGACGCCTTCGACCAGCGTGAAGACATTGGTGATGTCGTGATGGAAATGCGCGACCGAATTGACATCAGGGCGTGCACGCAGAATTTCACCATGCAGAAAAACTTCTGCGGGCGGGCGCTGGCCGGGCGGGCCTGAGAGCATTTTGCCATCATAATCGCAGATCAGCAGATGCTCGGGGCGAAGGCCCGAGCGCGGCTGGTCAAAGCCTTGAATGAGATAAGCATCACGGCCGGGGATACGCGCTGAAACGTGGCCGCTATAGCCCATGATTTTCAGATCGTTCAGCAGCAGCGTGCAGGCCGCGACCTGCATGCGCAAAAGATTATCACTCATCTTATTCTCCCTTTTTTTCTTCTTGCGGCGTAACGGGCGATTAACGACCGAATAAAGCGCTGGTGACTTTTTTCAACTTGGTTGAAAAGCTATGGCGGCTTTGCTCGCGCTCGACCACCTCTTGGCTCGTGACCCAGTTCAACTGGATCGCGCGGCGCGGACCTTCTGATGGATTGTGCCCGTGCCATGAATTATCCGAGCGGCGGAACATCAGCAGCGTGCCACCATAGGGTGGCACTTCCGCGACATAATCATTCAGGTCCGTGCCCGAACGCAGAATGCGCAGGCGGCCACCATCAGCTTCCCAGCCTTCATTCATATAGAGAAGGACAGTGATCAGCTTGGTCTTGGAATCGGTATGGATTTCACCGTCGCGCTGACGCACGAAGCCGCGCACCGTGTACATGGTCGGGCGGCCGGTCAGATCAATGTCGAATTTTTCTTCGACCATTTTCTTGAAGTCATCGCCTAGCATCTCATCCATGAGCGCGGCGAAATGTCCTTCAATCGCAAGCTCGGCTGGCGGATGCGAGCCGGGGCCGGGGACGGTCGGATAATCTTTCGAGACGTCTTTGAAACGCTCGGGCTTGATGAAATTTTCGACGATCATCCACTCATAGGGGTCGCGCTGCAACGGCGTGCGGGCGAGGGCGTCGTAATCAAGATAGGTCATGTGAAGAAGGCTTTCCGGGCTCGGGAGGAAAGGGGCCCCTGATATGGGGGCCAACATGGCGCAAGGTGTGCAGCTTTGCAACGTGAGCGGCGCGGTCAAATCCGCGCGGTTTTGCATTTACGGCTTGCCAAAAGGCTCAAGCTCACGCTTGATATATTTCTGTTTATGTTATGTTCGTATTGATCATGTAAATGATTGTCGCGCCCAAAGTTTCGCCTTTTGTTCTGATAGTCGGCTTTCTCGGGGCTTTGTCGGCGTCGCCTGCATGGGCTGGCGCCTTTCTGCTGGAGCCGGGCCATTGGCAGATCATCTCGACCTATCGGTTCTCCACCTCCAGCTCGAAATATGACTCAAATGGCCTGCGCGTGGCTGAGAAACGTTACGGCAAGAGCGAGGGGACAAGCCTCATTGAATATGGCTTTGATCGCGACCTGACTTTGCTGCTCTCGCCCAGTCTGCGCAGCGTACGGGCGCAGGGCCCACCTGACACGACCGGGGTCAACATCGGTGCGCTGGAAATGGGTGCGCGCTGGCGCATCTACCGGGAGGGGCCGCAGATCGTGTCTTTTCAGGCGCTCACACGTGTGCCCGCGCGCAGCGATCCGTTTTTTGCGAGCGAAAATAGCGCGAAAACCGAATTGCGCTTGGGCTATGCGCGCACGGACCTCCTTTTCCGGGGCCGCGATGCTTTTCTGGATACGGGCCTTGTCTGGGCCAAAAGAGCAGAGCCCTGGCGTGATGAGCTGCGTGCTGACGTCACTTTGGGCTGGCAGCGCTGGCCGGGGCGGCTGGTTCTCATGCAGTGGTTTTACTCGGCCTATCCCGGCGCGGCGGGCGAAAACCGCATGCCGCAGCAATTGAAAATCGAAGGCTCGACCGTGAGCAGCCTTGGTGCTGGCTGGTCGCTCCAAGTCGGTACTTTCGTCAGCCGGGGCGGGGTGGCGACACGCTATGAGCGTGGCAGCCTGATTGGCCTGTGGCGGAAGTTTTAGAAAAAGTGGATTTGGCCGCGCAGAGCCGATAAAAGCGAGCCAGATTTTCTCCAGTTCTGGAACGTGATCCGACCATGGCGCGCCAATTCGTTTATCATATGCAGGGCCTCACCAAGACTTGGCCCGGTGGCAAAAAAGTTCTCGATAACGTCCATCTCTCCTTCTATCCGGATGCGAAGATCGGCGTGCTCGGCGTCAACGGCGCGGGTAAATCGACGCTGCTGCGCATTATGTCGGGCATCGACACTGAATTTACCGGCGAAGGCTGGGTCGCAGACGGCGCGCGTGTCGGCTATTTGCCGCAAGAGCCCAAGCTCGACGAGACGTTGGATGTGCGCGGCAATGTCATGCTCGGTGTGAAAGCCAAGAAAGACATTCTCGACCGCTACAACGAACTCGCTATGAATTATTCGGACGAGACAGCCGATGAAATGACCAAGCTGCAAGACGAGATCGAGGCGCAAAACCTCTGGGATCTCGATGCGCAGGTTGATCAGGCGATGGATGCTCTGGGTTGCCCGCCCGATGATTGGGAAGTCGGAAAGCTCTCAGGCGGTGAGCGCCGTCGCGTGGCCATGTGCAAGCTCTTGCTCGAACAGCCCGAACTTCTGCTGCTGGATGAGCCGACCAACCATCTCGACGCGGAGACGGTGAATTGGCTCGAAGGTCATTTGCGCAATTATCCGGGCGCCATTCTGATCGTCACCCATGACCGCTACTTCCTCGACAATGTCACGGGTTGGATTCTCGAACTCGATCGCGGCCGTGGCATTCCTTATGAAGGCAATTACTCGTCTTGGCTGAAGCAGAAGCAGAAGCGCTTGGAGCAAGAAGGCCGCGAAGACGAAGCCCGTCAGCGCGCATTGGAAGCCGAAAGCGAATGGATTGCTTCTTCGCCCAAAGCCCGCCAAGCAAAGAGCAAGGCGCGTATCTCGCGCTATGAAGAACTCGTCGCCAAGCAGAATGACAAGGCGCCGACAACCGCGCAGATCATCATTCCGGTGGCTGAGCGTCTGGGCCAGAACGTCATCGAGTTTGAAAATCTCAATAAGGGTTTTGCTGACAAACTGCTCATCGAAAACCTGTCGTTCAAATTGCCGCCCGGCGGTATTGTCGGCGTGATTGGTCCCAATGGCGCGGGTAAGACCACGCTGTTTCGCATGATCACCGGCCAGGACAAGCCCGATGGCGGCTCGATCAAGATCGGTGAATCGGTCAAGCTTGGTTATGTCGACCAGTCGCGCGATGCGCTTGATGCCAACAAGACCGTCTGGGAAGAAATTTCCGGCGGCAATGAAATCATTTATCTGGGCAAGCGCGAGATCAACTCACGCGGCTATTGCTCGACCTTCAACTTCAAGGGTGCTGACCAGCAGAAAAAAGTCGGCATGCTGTCAGGTGGTGAGCGCAACCGCGTGCATCTGGCCAAAATGTTGAAGCTTGGTGCGAATGTTCTGCTGCTCGATGAGCCGACCAACGATCTTGACGTCGACACTTTGCGCGCGCTCGAAGATGCGCTGACTGAATATGCCGGTTGCGCTGTGATCATCTCGCATGATCGCTTCTTCCTCGACCGCATCGCCACCCACATGCTCGCCTTTGAAGGCGACAGCCATGTGGAATGGTTCGAAGGCAACTTCCAGGATTACGAAGAAGACAAGAAGCGCCGTCTCGGTCTCGACTCGATCGTGCCCAAGCGTCTCAAGTACAAGAAATTCTCGCGCTAAGCGTGGGACACAAAAAAGGCGGGCTCAGGCCCGCCTTTTTTATGCGTCATTGCGAGGAGCGAAGCGACGCGGCAACCCAGAGCCCCTCGAGAGGCCTTCTGGTTTGCTTCGCTTCGCTCGCAATGACAATCAAACGATCTTGATCGACAGATCAGGCAGCTTGTCGATGGTGACGACAATGACGTCACCCTTCACCACCGGGCCGACATTCTCCGGCGTGCCGGAATAAATGACGTCACCGGGAAACAGTTCAAAAGCTTCCGACAATTTGGCGATCTGTTCAGCAACGCTCCAGATCATCTTGTCGAGATCCGACTTCTGCTTCACGTCGCCATTGACGGAAAGCTGGATCAGCCCCTTGTCGAAGTGACCGACTTTTTCAACCGGATGGATCGGGCCAATCGGTGCGGAGTGATCGAAAGCCTTGCCAATTTCCCACGGCTTCTTTTCATCACCTGACGCGCGCTGCAAATCTCGGCGTGTCATGTCGAGGCCGACTGCGTAGCCGAAAACATGGTCGAGCGCGCTTTCGACGGGAATATTCTTGCCGCCTGTTTTCAGCGTGGCAACGAGCTCGGCTTCGTAATGATAATTCTTCGTCAAAGTCGGGTAGGGGTTTTCTCCCACTTCACCAATCTTCACGACTTGAATCGCATCTGTCGGTTTCTGGAAAAAGAACGGCGGTTCGCGTGTCGGGTCCGCGCCCATTTCGCGCGCATGCGCTGCATAATTGCGGCCGATGCAATAGATGCGGCGCACGGGAAACACATCATCAGTGCCGACGATGGGAACCAGGGTGGGCTTCACGGAAAAGATGGGCTTGCTCATGCCGCTCATGCTCCTTCAAAAAATCAAATGCCAGTCGGCCTATAAGCCGGGTTCTGTATGGCGCGGATTGCTCCGCACGTGACGGCCATTCCTCTGGGACGATTGTTGCCAATCGCCTCTAGCAACCAACCCGGATGACGACCCAAAGACAGGCCCGATACGGTTTCCCGCATCTTGTCACCCCTATTCGGTTTTGCTCCCGGTGGGGCTTGCCATGCGACCCCCATTGCTGGAGGTCCGGTGCGCTCTTACCGCACCTTTTCACCCTTACCCCGGCTTAGAGCCGTGGCGGTTCGATCTCTGTGGCGCTTTCCCTAAGGTCACCCTCGCCGGACGTTATCCGGCACCGTGTCTCTATGGAGCCCGGACTTTCCTCTGCCCGAAGACAGCGGCCGTCCGGCCGACTGGCCTTGGCTCTCTAGAGAGCCCGGAGAGGACGGTCAAGGTGACTCAAGCTTTGACCCTGATCAGATGACGACCCCTCCGGCATGTGATCTACTTTGATCGGGTTGGGATATTTGGACGGGAGATGCGTCATGAAAAAATTTCTCCTCGCAGCATCTATCTTGGCGGCACTGCCGTTGGCAGGCTGCAATACAACGAATGATCGCACGACAAATGGTGCTTTGCTCGGCGGGGTCACAGGCGCGGCCATTGGCGGCTTGGCCACGGGGCGCGGCTCTGGTGCCTTGGTTGGCGGTGCTTTGGGTGCGGCTACGGGTGCCATCATCGGCGCCAATACAAGCGGGCGCGAAGATCGCCGCCGCTGCACGCGTGTGGCTTACGATCGCTATGGCGACCAATATTGCGTGCGTTGGGTACGCTATTGATGCAAGCTAACAAGCCCCCTCCCATGCGGAGAGGGTTTTGTTTATGAAGAGGGCATGAGCCAGCCCAAACCGGATTCGCGCCACGCGGCAAAAGTCTTTCCCTCGCCCAATCATGGCGAGCGCAAAGGCGGCGCGCCCGATATGATCCTCCTTCATTACACAGGCATGCCAACCGGTGCAGAAGCCTTGCAACGGCTGACCAATCCTTTGTCGGAAGTCTCCGCGCATTATTTCATCTGGGAAGATGGCGGCATTTTGCAGCTCGTGCCCGAAGCGCGCCGCGCTTGGCATGCAGGTGTTTCTTCATGGAATGGCGACAGCGATATCAACTCGCGCTCCATTGGCATTGAGATCGTCAATCCCGGACATGAAGGCGGCTCGCCTGATTTTGCTCCCGAACAGATCGAGGCGGTGATTGCGCTTTGCGCTGATATCCGCGCGCGCAACATCATCCCGCAGCATCGCGTGCTGGCGCATTCGGATGTGGCGCCGGCGCGTAAATGCGATCCAGGTGAAAAATTTCCGTGGGAGGCTTTGGCTGCGCGTGGCGTCGGCCATTTCGTCAAGCCTGCGCCGATCTCGGGTGGGCGCTTCTTTGCTTTGGGCGATGAAGGCCAGCCCGTGCAGGCCTTGCAAGCCATGTTCGCGATTTATGGCTATGGCATCACTGTGACGGGCGTCTTTGATCAAGCGACGGAACAAGTGGTGCGCGCGTTTCAGCGCCACTTCCGGCAAGAGCGCGTCGATGGCATAGCGGATGCCTCCACCATCACCACGCTACGCGACCTGATTGCCGCGCGCGGTTAGAAGCGCATGTCGATGGAAAATTTGTCTTTCTTCGGCTTGATATAAACGCCGCCCGGCGTGGCATCACTCACCCAAAGACCAGAGCCCGCCCGATACCAGACGGTTGGCGTATTGATGCCGGGGATAGCAAGTTCAATCGGCTTGCCGCGATCAGGCGCAGATGCGGGCTTTGGCGTCATCAGCAGCAGGCTCGGCGTGACAGGATCCGCCATAGTCGCGCGATCAAGCTCTGTGCACGCACCGCAAGCATCCACTTCCTGCGCAAAGGCAGGGGCGGTGACGAGCGCGAAAATGAGAGCCATGCGGATCATGGCTCTCTACTTGAGCTGTAAATTTGGCAAAAAAGGGGCGCGCTCTATTCTGCCAGGCGCGTGCAGTGGATTGTCACGTCGGGCTAACGCCCTCCTCGCAATGACGGACGTTAGATGCCTACCTCCGCCTCGTCATTGCGAGGAGCGAAGCGACGCGGCAATCCAGTGCGCTAATCTTGGCAGCCTAGCGTGCTTATTCCTTCCCCGGCGGAAGCGTGGCGGCTTTCATTGCTTCAATCACGCTATCGGGCTGGCTCGCTACATCGACCATCAAGGCCTGCAATTCAGCGCCAGCCATCGGGTCCACGCCCAATTTACGTTTGGTGGCATCAGCTTTGAAACTTTCAGCCTTGGTCATGGCATCAAATGATTTGCGCAAAGCTTCTAGCCGCTCGGGCGGCACGCCCGGTGTCGTCAGAAACGCGCGGCCAATGTCGGATGTGCTTGCCATCAGCTTCAGTACATTGCGATCTTTCTCGACATTGGTGAGTTCGAGAACGCTCGGGACATCAGGGATTGCGTGATAGCGGCGCGTCGAAATCGTGTAGAGAATTTTGATCTTCTTCTCGTCAAACCAATCTTGCTTAGTCTGCAAATAATCCCAGCTCGTCGAGCCAATGCCATCAGCCTCGCCACGCTCCAGCGCGAGCCCCATGGCCGCCGAAGAGGGGAAGCCGAGGATGACTTTGAACTTCGTGCCGACAAGGCGGTTCAGCGCCCAAGGGATCGTGGCCGATGTTCCAGCCGCTGCATTGGCGGATAGAACCGTCTCGGTCTTTTTGATCTCATCAATCGTCTGCGCCTTGGATGATTTGAAAACCAGCCCCACGAGCACAGCTTGATCAACGCGGCCAATCCAGCCGAATTTTTCCGGCTCGAATTTACGTGCCTTGTCGGTGATTTTTTCCAGCACGAATGTCGGCTGGAACAGCGCAATGGTCGTGCCGTCTTTCGGCGCGAGATTGTAGACATATTCGGCGGCTGCGATGGAGCCAGCGCCCGGCATATTGCGCGGCACGATGACGGGTTTGCCGGGAATGAAGTCGGAGAGATGCTGCGCGACCAGACGCGCAGAGAGATCATAACCACCGCCTTCGCCAAGGCCGATGATCATATTCATCGCTTTGCCCTTGTAGAAATCCTCGATTGCGTCCGCGCGCGCAGCGCCCGTCATGGCAAGCAGCGCGATGCTGGAAGCAGCGATCCAATGGGTCTTGGTCATTCTCTCCTCCGGTCGGGAACTTCAGGTCCCTTATGTGGATGAGAATAGCCGCCTCATTCGGCCGCGTCGAGAGGTTACAAAACCCTCGTCATTGCGAGCGTAGCGAAGCAAACCAGAGCCGCGCGTGGGGCTTTCTGGATTGCTTCGCCTGCGGCTCGCAAGGACGGCTCTTATTCGGCCGCGTCGAGAGCGAGGCTGGCAGGATTGTAATTCAGAACAGGGGCAAGCCAGCGCTCGACTTCCGCCACATTCATGCCCTTGCGCGCCGCATAATCTTCCACCTGATCGCGCTCGATTTTGGCCACGCCGAAATAATAGCTTTCCGGCTGCGCCAGATAGAGGCCCGAGACAGAAGAGCCCGGCCACATGGCAAAGGATTCAGTGAGCTTCACGCCAATGCGCCGTTCAGCTGCGAGCAATTCAAACAAGGTTTGTTTTTCAGTATGATCGGGCTGCGCCGGATAGCCGGGCGCGGGGCGGATGCCGGCATATTCCTCGGCAATGCGCTGCTCATTGGTGAGCTGCTCATCCGCCACATAGGCCCAGAATTCGCGGCGCACACGCTCATGCATCTGTTCGGCAAAGGCCTCGGCAATGCGGTCGGCCAAGGCTTTCACCATGATGGATTGATAATCATCATTGGCGCGCGCAAAACGTTCGGCAATGCGCTCTTCTTCGAGGCCCGCCGTCACCACAAAGCCGCCGACATAATCTTTGACGCCGGAGGATTCAGGCGCCACGAAATCCGACAGAGCGACATTGGGTTTGCCGTCACGGCGCTGCAATTGCTGACGCAGGGTGAAGAAGGTCGCGAGTTTCTCCGAACGTGATTCACCCGTATAAAGCGCAATATCATCGCCCACCGCATTGGCCGGCCAAAAACCGATAACGGCTTTTGGCTGGAACCAGCGTTCATCCACAATGCGCTTGAGCATGGCTTGCGCATCTTCATAAAGCTGGCGGGCGGCACCGCCTTGCTTTTCATCTTCGAGCAAAGCAGGGAAGCGACCCTTCATTTCCCACGTCTGGAAGAAAGGCGTCCAATCAATATAGGGCACAAGATCGGCCACATCATAAGAGCGGAATGTGCGTGTGCCCAAGAAGGTCGGTTTGACCGGCTGATACTGCGCCCAGTCAATCTTCATCGCATTGGCGCGCGCTCGCGTGAGCGGCAAGCGCTGCTTGTCATGCTCGGCGCGCGCATGGGCATCCGCGACTTTCTTATATTCGGCGCGGATCGTCTCGACATATTGATGCTTGGCATCCGGCGACAGAAGCGCCGAGACAACACCAACCGCACGGCTCGCATCGGTCACATAGACCGATTGTCCACGCTTGTAATTGGGATGAATTTTGACCGCTGTATGGACACGGCTCGTCGTCGCGCCACCAATGAGCAACGGAATGTCAAAACCCTCGCGCTCCATTTCAGCGGCGAGGAAAGCCATCTCATCGAGTGACGGGGTGATCAGGCCGGACAGGCCAATCGCATCGACTTTTTCTTTCTTCGCCGCATCGAGAATTTTGGCGGCTGGCACCATGACGCCCAGATCAATCACTTCATAATTGTTACAGGCCAGAACAACGCCGACGATGTTTTTGCCAATATCATGCACGTCGCCCTTGACGGTCGCCATGAGAATTTTGCCAGCACTCGCGCGCTCCGTCCCGCCATTGCGGGCTTTCTCTTCTTCCATATAGGGCATGAGATAGGCGACAGCCTGTTTCATGACGCGCGCCGATTTCACCACTTGCGGCAGGAACATTTTGCCCGCGCCAAACAAATCGCCAACGACATTCATGCCGGCCATCAGCGGGCCTTCAATCACATCAAGCGGGCGTGTGGAGCGCTGGCGGGCTTCTTCCACATCGACATCAATATATTCGGTGATGCCGTTGACGAGCGCATGTTCGAGACGTTTTTCA
>Ga0209400_1000633_pt1 | contig 30594 bp, 42 predicted proteins | sample M_130807_EF_Meta_FD_187313 | JGI IMG/M metagenome (GOLD analysis project Ga0209400, IMG submission 187313) | Freshwater microbial communities from Lake Montjoie, Canada to study carbon cycling - M_130807_EF_MetaG (SPAdes) (version 2) | ecosystem: Environmental > Aquatic > Freshwater > Lake... | reverse complement strand
GGTGCCCCAAAGTTGCGATCAAAACGAGTGAAACCCAAAAAAAGCCAACCAGCCCAAGGCTCTAAGCGTGCCCAGGACTCCGAATTAGCTGCGCGCTATGGCGTGGACGAACGCCGAGTCCGTGATTACCGAGCAGCCGGTGCTCCACTCGATGATATCGAGGCCATGGATCGATGGATGGAGGAGCGACGCACGGCACCACCGATGGATCCGACGCGACTTAATTCGCTCGCAGATGCGAAACTGGCAAAGCTGCAAAAAGAAGTGGAGCGCCTGCAGATCCGCATCGACTCCGAGCGCAAGAGACTAATACCGCTCGATGATGTCCGCGCTAACATGGTGCGGATCGCCAGTGCAATGCGCTCCGAGCTGCTGCGATTCGCAGGCGACGTGCCTAATTGGGAGGGCTTGCGAGCATCCGAGATGCAGGTACGCATTGACGCGCAGGTCAGACAGATGTGCGAGCAGCTCAGTGACCAGTTTGGTGAGCTATACACTGCATGATAGCCAGCTGGTGCAGCGCGTGGCGGCCGACAGACACTCGCACCGTCGGTGTTTGGGCAGCGGAAAATGTAGTCATCCCGAACTCAGCCAGGGCGAGTCGGTTTGACCCATCGGCATCGCCGTGGCTTGCTGAGCCGCTCGAGTATTTCAGCGACACTGCAGTAAAAGAGCAGGTGCTTATATTACCAACCGGCGCAGGCAAGACCACGGTGTTCGATGTCGCCATCCCATACCTAATATCTGAGGCACCCGGGTCGGTGCTGCTGTCGATGCAGACCGACTCGGACGCACGCGAGCACATGGAGGACCGCCTGCTCCCGATATTGCGAGGCTGCGAGCCGCTTGCCGAGGTGATGCGCAGCGTGGACAGGCACGCGATGCGCAAGGACGCAGTCATCATGCCGCACATGAGCCTCTTCTGCGGCGGCGCAAATAAGGCTAACTTCCAACGCAAGAGCGTGCGCTATGTATTTCTCGACGAGGCATGGCTAATCAAACATGGACTAATCGAAGAGGCACGCGCACGCACGCACTCGCGCTGGAATAGTCGCATAATAGTTGTGAGCCAGGGCGGCGAGATGCACGTCAATCTGGCCAGCGAACGCAGAGACTCGGAGCTATACGCAGCGTGGCAGCGCACCGACCGGCGCGAACTGCACATGGTCTGCCCTGAGTGCGCTGCTGAGTCAGTGTGGAGTTTCAAGCATCTGAAATACGAGCGGACTAATAGAGACGACGGCACCGTTGATGAGCAGGCGCTGATGGAGTCTGCTGAGTATCAGTGTCCATCATGCGAGGTTAGATTTGCAGACAAGCCTGACATTCGGCGTGCGCTATCCACAGCCTCGGTTTACCGACCGACAAACCCAACGCCATTGCCACATCACCACGGATGGCACGCACCTGCTGTGGCATTATTCCACGAGCGCTGGGCCGACCTTGCGCTGGCATGGACTCGTGCGCAAAAAGCGCGTGGGCTTGGCGACGACGAGCCACTCAAGATCTTCATGACTAAAAGGTTGGCAGAGTTCTGGCGTGAGGAGGAATTGGCTCCTGAGATTGCGCTCGGAGGATCCGGTTATTTACTCAGCGACTACTCAAACGGAGAGCTGTGGGAGGGCGAGCTGCTGCGCTGCCTGATGGTTGACAGACAGCGTGATCACCGCTGGGCCATCGTGCGAGCTTGGAAACAGACTGGCGAGAGCCGACTGCTTTGGGCTGGAAAATTACTAATGTCGGAGGACGTAGAGCAATTACGTGTCCGGATGAAAGTCTTGAAGGATTATGTATTCCAAGACGCTCAGTATGAGACAGGGCAAGTGTATGACGAGTGTGTGCGCTACGGATGGGTAGCATTTCATGGATCGCAGGAAGATGGCTTTACTCATTTCCCTCCCAATCGTCCGGCGGTGAAGAAGTTTTTTTCGCCGATCAAACGAGCGCAGGCGCCATGCGGTGGACAGGCTCGATACATTTTCTGGAGTAATGAAAAAGTAAAAGACGTTCTGGCAATCCTGCGTGCAGGCCGAGGACCAGCGTGGGAGACGCCAGACGATGCGTCGGCAGACTACCGGCATCAGATTGCGTCAGAAATAAAGCGCGATGTTGTAAGCAAAACTACAAAAGCCGTGGCTTCGCGATGGGTGCGAGTAAAAAAGGACAACCACATGTGGGACTGCGAGGCGATGGCAGTAGCATTTGGATTAATTAAGGGGATGATCGGATCCACAGTTGAGTCATCGAGTTGACACCAACGCTCTATGTAGATGGCCGCGCCTGACTTTTTTATTAAATCACTCCTGCGAATTGCTATGGTGCAAGGGCGTGATGTACTTGAGGCAATTGTCACAGGTCAATTCACTGTAATTCAAGAGCGCGGCGGGAAGATGATTACCAGCCTGAGTGCAAACGGTAAGTCATTCTCTTTCCAAGTGGATCCGAAGTTATCCACGGCTGATCTGATGGGCACCGTAGAGCAGGCACTAGAGTATTTCGACGGATCCACGCAGGAAGAGATTCAGGAATATCTCTCCACCAAACCAATTCGCAAAACGCGGATCCGTTTTTAACTTATGGCACTCGTCGATCAATTTGGATATCCAGTCGATGCGCGTCTAATCAACGCGACAAGCCGCACTACGCGAAGGACTTTTATTCCGGTTCGCACCGAGGATATAAACACGGCAGTCAATTTCAGCGACTGGCGCTCGCTGCTGTCTATTAGCCGCAGAATCTGGAGTAACAACGGCATCGTCAAAGGTGCGACGATTCAGAAGGCCATGCATGCAATCGGGCGTGCGTGGAATCCTGTCTTCCGTGGAGCCGATCAAGAGTGGGGAAAGTTGGCTGCAGAGTGGCTGATGCTGTGGTATGGCTCGTGTAATATCAGGGGGGAGAATTACGATTTCAAAACCACGCTGTATCTAGACTCCGTGGCAGTTGATCGTGATGGAGACCAAGGCATTTTACTCACGCAGTCCGAGGACGGGACGTGGCCGATGATCCAATGCATTCCAGCGCACCGTATTGGGCAGCGTGATGGCGGCGAGACTGTAGTGGAGGAGGGTGGGTATGCTGGGCTGAAAATCACGCACGGTGTAATTACCAACAACCTTGGGAGACCTGTTGCCTACAGGATCCTAGGCGATGACCAGCCGCAGGATCGCGATGTATCAGCGCGTGATCTGATCCTTTCGTACGACCCCGAGTGGGCCGACCAGTTGCGCGGCCTGCCGGTATTCTCGCATGCGCTCAATGACCTGCGTGACGCCGATCAAAGCCAATACTGGGAGCAGCTCAATCAGCTTGCGTCTAGCTCGCGCACGCTGATTGAAACTAACGAGAGTGGGCAGGCCGATGTTAACGACCCTGGCATGTCGCTTGGTTGCGATACTGGACCTGATGGATCGATGACTATGGAGCGTCTTGAGGGTGGGACAATTACTTATTTCAAAGCTGGTAGTGGATCCAAACTAGAGCAGTTTGTGAACCTTCGTCCAGGTGCTGATTGGGATCAGTTCCAAGACAGGCTAGCTCGCAAAGCATTACTCGGCATTGGCTGGCCTTACTCGCTTTGTTGGAAGCCAGACGGGCAGAATGGAACGCAGGAAAGAGCAGAGATCGAGAAGGCACGCACTACCATCCTCGACAGGCAGGAGCTGCTTCGGCCAATGGCGCAGCGCATTATGGGATACGCTGTAAGCAAAGCGATCAAGAGCGGCTATTTGCCGGAGTATCCCGGCGCCGACCTTGGTGGACAACTCAAGTGGGACTTTACTTTACCGCCTAGATTTTCGATTGACCTCGGACGCGATGGCGCGGCGCGAAGAGAAGACTACAAGTTGGGCTTTAAGAACCTTGCCGATGTGGTTGCAGAACAGGGTGAAGTTCTGGATCAGCATTTAGACGCTCGTGAGCGCGAGACCATTGACATTGTTGAGCGCGCAAAACGAATCTCAGACTCGACTGGAATTGATTTCGGCATGGCTCTCAGCCTACTGCGCCAAAGCACAGCTACGGCAACTGTGGGCGGTGGTATGTTCGGGACAGAGGTGCCTAATCCAGAGTGATAGAGTTGACACACGACACATAGGTAGATGCGCAAATCTAATTGGTACGAATTCAAAAATCAGACGGAATCCACAGCCGACCTGTACCTGTACGGTGAGGTCGGTGGCTTCGGCGCAAATGCATCTGAGTTTATTTCGGCGCTCTCACAACTCAAAGGCGCGCACATTAATTTGCACATCCACTCCCCCGGTGGATCTGTGTTTGAGGGTCACGCAATTTTTAATGCGCTTCGCGGTCATGCTGGCGGTGTAACTACATTCGTCGATGGCATCGCAGCATCAATGGCGAGCGTGATTGCAATGGCTGGCAAGCCAGTAAAGATGGCGTCCAATGGGTTCCTGATGATCCACAATCCTTGGGCGACATTCAGTGGCGATGCTACCGAGATGCGTCAGGAGGCTGATGTGTTGGACAAACTAAAAGAAGGGTTGGTCAAAATCTATTCAGACAAATCTGGACAAGATGCGGAGACAATCCGCGCTGCGATGGACTCTGAGACTTGGTTTGACGCCGAGGAGGCCGTGGCTTTCGGCTTTGCCGACGAGATATACAACGGACTCGAGGCAGTGGCCAAACTGGATGTTAGCAGGTTTGCCAAAGCGCCTGCATTACTTTTGAAACTTATGGACAACCAACCGACCGCGGACGCCGTCGAGCCTACGGTGGAAACCGTCGAGGCCGAAACAGTGGAACCAGTAATCGAGCAGGAGGCCGTGGTGGAAGCAGTGGCTCCCGAGGCAAGCGTCGACTTTGCTGCAAAACTTACCGAGGCAAACGCACTGACAGACAGTCTGCGTGCGCAGCTGGCCGAGCGCGATGCCTTTGTCGCAAAGCTCACTGATGACCTTGCCAAAGCTAAAGCTGAGGCTGAAGTGACGCCAGCTAAGATCAACGCACTAGCGACTCGTGTGGTCGCAGCGGCTGGTCATCCGGCAGTAGAATTTACCACCGGCGAGCCTACGGCTCTGCCGAAACAAGACCTTGTTGCGCAGTATAATGAACTGCGCAAAAGCGGGAAGTCGGCTGAGTGGCTGGCTTTCCTCAAGAAGAACCGCACGGCACTAATGTCGGCGGCGAAGTAAGCAGCAACCCAACCCAAACCAAACTACCTATGGGAAACTCCATCACCGGTATCAATGATGATATCATCTCGCAAGGGGTGCTCGACGGCTTCGTCGCAGCGATCCTCCCCTTGTCCGTGTTCACCACGTCGTTCAGCGCAGACGCTGCTCGGCGCGGCGATCGAATTAGCATCCCTCGCGTTGGCGCGCAGGATGCTGCTGTCACTAAGTCTCCGAGCGCAGACTACACCATCCAGGACCTAGACTCAGACTCCGCTCAGATTACTCTGGGCGAGCCGGTTTACGTGTCCGGCGGCCTGTCTGATGTGGAGGTCGCTTCCAGCTCCGTGTTGAGCCTTGAGCTCTACGGAAAGCAGAAGGGCTTCCAGCTTGGAAAGAAGGTTTTCCAGACCATCCTCGGCAATGTCACGGCAGCAAACTTCGGAGTCGCTGGATTCAATGGCGCTCCTAGTGCATTCGACCTCGACGCTGTCATCGACCTCGCGACCAATTGTTCGACGGATAACATGCCAGAGGACATGCGCGCTCTCGTGGTCAATGAGCTGTATTTCGCCAACCTGATGAAGGACTCGGCGGTGAATCAGTTCAACACCTACGGCAGCGTCGATCCTCTCCACAACAACCGTATCCCACGGCTTGCTGGATTCGACGTGCATAAGAGCACGATCATCCCCAACAACGGCGAGTACCTAGTGGGCTTCGCTGGTCACCCATCCGCGCTTGCAGTTGCAATCCGCTATCTGGCTCCGCAGTCAGGCCAGGCTTACATTCGCGCCGAGGCGCTCACCGACGCGACCACCGGAATCACCATCGGTATTCGTGAGTGGTACGATGAGGACTCCGGCGTGCTCAAAAAAGTCTGGGAGTGCTGCTTCGGAAGCGTGGCTGGCATTGCCGCAGGTCTCAAGCGCATCACCAACGACTAAGCAGATGGCGAATTACTCGCTGGTGCTAGGAGTGAGCAAAGGGTCTGCCGAGGTGATTGGTAATCCGATCGCCAACGGTGGAGCTAAGCGACTGTTCAAGCAATTGATTGCCGACAACGGAATCGCAGGCGCTTGCCAGTACGAAGAGGTGTGGCTTGTGGACACTCTGCAAGGCCGGTTAAGGCGCAAGGGATTCGTTTGTGGGTCAGCACCGCAGGCTGAGTCTGCAGAGCCTGCAAAGCGGCGCGGGCGTCCTCCAAAGGCCACTGTGTAAGTTCGCAAAAGAAGTAATTGAAGGGGCTGCGTTGGGCAACTGGCGCAGCCCCTTTTTCTAAACACACATGTCCGAGTTCGAAGATCTTATCCGTGTTGGATTTCGCGAGGTGACGGTGCAGGCCGGATCCACCATCACGCGCAACGACCAGTCGGCTCGATGCGTAATCCTGCCAGCGATTGAGACTCGGGAAATGCAGGCGTCTGGCTATTACCCAGAGGCCACCAGCACCATCGAGATGGAGCGTGATGATCTGCAACGCCTGGGGCTGGATCTCAAGGCCGTGTGCCAGCTCAATGGTAAGTATCTGCGAGTGGTCGGTATTGATGACGACGCAAATGATCCATGTGTGCAGGTGCATCTCAAGCTCGAGCAAAACGTGGTTGTTCCTCGATGAATCCTAAGATCGAATTTAACGACACTGGGTTTAAGCAAGTGATCAAGGAGCTGGCCAAGATGTCAGGCAAGACTTTCGACGAAGTGCTTCGCGCCGAGGCAGGCCGTGTGCTTCAACGCATTATCAAGAAAACACCGGCATCTGGAGTTACTCAAACGCGCAAAGTATCCCTGCGAGATAAAGCTGCTGCGATTAAGAAAAACGCAAACCGTGCATTTCGTTTTCCATCTGGAGAAGTCATCTATACTCATCCGCAAACGCATCGCAGGATCTTTCTAGATGTATCCACTTTCAAGGGTGGGACAGGTGAAAAAAAGCCGATGGATAAGCGCGGCAAAACAATCCACGAGATGGACGGGAACAGGCGCTGGAGCAACATCCGCTGGCAAAAGTATTTGTCGCTGGAGCAGTCAATTAAGCCAGCTGCTGCTGATGTTGCGCGCAGGATTCCACTGACAAAAGGTGTGGCGCGGCAGTCGTGGGTAAAAGCTGCGGAAGACCTAAGTATTGACATGTCGCTTATCAAGTTCCCGGCTTACGTTAAGAAAGCGCGCCAGCTATCACGCAGGCAATTTGCCAACTCACAAGGCACCAAGTTTCAAACTAAAACAAACTACGCCTTGGATTTCCAAAACGGATTCCCTCAATTCCAGAACGGCGACTATCAGAGCAACGTAATCCGTGGCGCAATTAACGCACGAATCAAGGCATTCACCAGTGACGTTGAGCGCGGTGTATTTCTCGACGTAAAAAGGAGAGCAGATCGATACAAGGGAGTCTTCGTTACACAATGAGCGCACCAGATTTGCAGACGCTGTACACCGTGGAACCTGCTGTGGAGTTGGCGTGGAAGACTGTGCTGGCCGAGGCTGGCATCGATGCCTACACGCAGCGCGAGATTGAGAATCTGCCGATCCCGCGAGTCGATGTGCAATGCACACTGGGCGATTTCACAGGTCACCGTGGAGAGATCCAGTCAGGCGTCTTTACCATGGACGCATGGAACGCATCCATCACGCTTGAGGTGGTGACTAAGCGAGTTGAGGACCAGCCTACGCTGCACGCTGAGAACGTCGCTAAAGTAAGAGGAGCAGCATCCTATTACGCGAACAAGTTCACCGAGGCTGTACTGCCGTACCACACGCTCACATACATTCAAGAAAACGGGACAACCCCTCAGGTCGGCAGCGACGATGAGACCGACCGCAGCACCATCACCTTCTCAGCCATCATTTGCATTCGCACGAATGCGTGGCCGAGTTGACACCACACCAATAAGTAAAGACCACATACTATGCCTAACCCATCAGGAACCTATAATGACGGCGGACTTGTCTTCGGCTCGCAAGTCGTTTCCATCGTGTCCGTAGCTTACGTTGCAGAATCGATTAACGTCGACCGCTCGACCTCTGTCATCGAACAGAAGAACGAATATGGCGTGCCGACTGGGCAGGTCTTGATCGAGCAAATCCCTACCGGCTCCATGACCCTGCAGCTTGCCAGCTCCGCCACTGTGGCGCCCTCGATTGGTGCAGCATTCACGCTCGTGCCGGTTGGTGGTGGATCTGCCACTTTCCTGATCAGCAAAGTCGGAGAGCAGTTTAGTCAAGATGGCGAGACCAAACTGTCCGTCGATTTCCGGAAGCAGCTGAACTAATAGACTGCCGGCGAAAGCTGGCAAGATAGCCAATGGATCTGCATGAGATACCAGGCTATGACGAGGCACTCGCAGAAGAGCGCGAGATGCGCGCTCGTGTCTGCATTGGCGTGCCGCATGATGTGTGTGGAGTGGCACTCCGGCCGATGACGTTGCAGGACTTTGTCAATCTGCAGGCGCTGCGCTCACCGTTTGTGTCCGGTGGCTTTATCAGGCGCATGGATTGCTTGCAGTTGGTATGCTACATGCGAACCGATTATGTGGCTCCGGCTGATAGCTGGATCGGCAGATGGTTTGGGAAGCGCAGGAATTCATTTGTGCTGCGCCGACTGCGCACGATGACCACATCGGAGATTATCGGGCAGATTAACAATTACATGGACACCATGTTTCTCGACTCACCGGCATCGTCATCCGGTGGAGTTGAGTCGGCTCCAATAGCATCGAGCACCGCATCGATCATTGATCAGCTAGGCTCCTCATACGGCTGGTCCATTGGCGAGATGATGTCCGTGGAATTGCCCCTGATATTCCAGCTATTCCGCATCCGACACATTATGGACGGCGGCAAACGCTCGGCTTTGATTAATCGAAAAAGCAGCAAAGTCATTGGCGACTACTTGCGCAAAATTAACTCCACAGAATGAGCCTTTCTACATCAGTCGGATTCAAGTTAGGCGTGGATTCCGCGTCGATGGATGCAGATTTGGCAAAGGCCAAAACTAAGGTCGACAAATTTGCCAAAGACGTAGAGAGCAAAACAAAAGCCAAGGCAGGCAAGAAAGACGAAACATTTGGATCCGGTCTAATTGAGGGTCTTGGGTTGCCCACAACTATGGCTGCGCTCGGAGCGGCAGCAAGCGCAGCAGCGGTAGGTGGCATTGCTATGCTAACCAAGTCAGCCATGGATATGGCAGATGCATTGGCAGACGCAGCCGACAACATGGACATGTCGGTTGAGCAGATTCAGGTACTACAGGCGCAATTTGGTAATGCAGGTTTGGGAGCCGAGAAGTTTGCAAAGGTCATGGCTGACCTTTCGCTCAATGTTCAAAAGGCTCGCGATGGAGATGTCGTTGCACAGAAGGCACTCCAGAACCTCGGGCTGTCATACGAGGATCTGTTCGCTTTATCACCTGCAGAGCAGCTTGCGAAGATATCTGACGCAGCGCAGGAGCTAGGCGACAAACAGAAGGTTGCGGCTAATCTGTCCGAGGTGTTTGGCAAAAACGCCAGGCTAATGGTTGGGCCTCTAATGCAGGGCGGAGATGCCATGCGTAAGTTTGGCGAGGACTTTACAGTAGCCACAGCAGACAATGTTAAGAGGGTCGGCGATCTAGCTGATGCAACTGCAAGTTTTTGGACCGAAATAAAAGCCGGTACCATTAACGCCATGGGCTCCATCATTAAGTATGGAGAAGAGCATTCCAAAGTAATGGATGTAATTAAGAAGGGAATGATCAACAGCTTTGACGCCACCCTTGGTGGGGCAATCACACTTGGGAAATTGCTGACTGATAAGCTGGGTATAAAGGACAGTATAAAGGACATTGTGGCTCCCAAAGCCAGCATGACAGAGGATCCAGAGGCGAAGAAGAAGCGTGAAATAGATGCAGCTGCTGCTCTTCAACGTCAGGCTGATGAGGAGGCTCTGAGTGCCGGAATGGAAATGTGGGATCTTTTGAATGTGGTTGCAGATGAGCGGAAGAAGGTTGCTGAGATTGAGGCTGCCACAGTAAAGATCGCAGAAGCTGCGATATTCTCACGGCTATCTGATGAGGAGAAAATCAATTCCCTCACAAGAGATCGACAGGAGTTGGAGGCTCGCGCAACTGAAGATACAATCGATGGCGCTAATGCGCGACAGGATCAGCTGGAGATTGAGGTGAAGATAGGTGATCTGCAGGCTCGAATCGCCGACAAGCAGGCGTCAGCAGTTGCACGGCAGCGGCAAGAGCAGGAGCGGATCAACACCGAAAATGATAATGCAATGCAGGCTCACCACGAGCTTGGCATGAAAGCTCAAGAGGAAATGATGAAGCGTCAGGAGGATGCAGCATCTAAGCAGCTTTCTAGGCATGATCAGGAAAAGCAAAAGCTGGCAGAGATTGCGCAGATGAAGGATCAGATGGTCGGGCAGGATATTGACCAGCAGAACATCATGCGAAATGAGATGCTCAAGACCAAGGAGGCCGAGGTTGGTAAGATCAAAGCCAGACTTGCGATGACTCCAGAGCAGCGCAGGGAGGCTGATAGGGCAGAGCGTCGCGATCAAGCTGCGCAGCGAAAGGCTGAACGTATTTTTGAAGGGAAGCAAAGAGAGCGTGATCAGAAGCTGGCTAGAGAGCGTGGAATCGATGGACGCAAGGTTGCACCAAAAGATGTAGCACCAGCACCTCCTAAGGCCGGTGATCCTGCAGACACAATGAAACGTGCATCCGATGGTTTCATGCAGGCCGTGGATGACCTTCGCAAACTACGCGTGGTAGCAATCACTAATACCTAACATGCCAACCGGAATCCATTACGACCTAACGCACTCCTCGGCGACTCCATTGGCCGACGGGCCTAAGGTTTATGCGTTCGACGCAGACAGCCAGTCGACGAATTACAAGCAGCAGTTTGTTCAGAACGCAGCCGACTGGATGCCGTTAGCCTGGGGAACCGAGGGTGACACTGGCTACTATTTGGTAGAGGAGAGTCAGCCTGAGAATATCGACGCAGGGATGGTGCGATGGACTCGCACATATTCGCAGGTACCACAGGCACACACTGAGTTTGAGGCTGTCAGCTACAACTATAACACCATCTACGTCTGGGATCCTAACATTCCACCGGCTGGCAATTGGCTTTTATTTAGTCAGGTGGTTTCGTTCTCAACGATGATCACGTCGAAGGTTAACTACACATACTACCTCACCGACGATCCAGCCACCGACATTACAATCGATCTTGCATGGAAGATCTTCCAGCTTGCGAACAATTACTTTTTCCAAGGCACCAATCCATACTCAGACCTCAACAACGTGCCACCGTTTTTCCTTGGAGATGACTCAAGCATTACTCGGTGGCGTGGTAATATCTGGCGCAAAGCCAATCGCATGGTGCCGGTGCCGGTACTGGAGTGGAGTATATTCGCCTAAGCCATGGCCAAACTGATCCAACAAGTACAGCTCGGCAGCACAGACACGCTGCTAGTCACCAATCGAGCCAATGAGTTGATCGACAAGCTCAACGCATTGCTAAATATGCAAGTGCAGCCAGCCGAGCTTGGCAGCTTTGTGGTGGGTGATGCAGGCAATGCCATCCTCACCCTATCCGGCGTGGGAGGATCTGCACCGGCCGATATTAATCAGGCGATCTCTGATTTTGTAGACACTTATCTGACGATCGAAGTGTCATGCAATAATGATGGGACAATAACCGCATCTATCGTGAACAGTTATGGCACCTAACATCTGCCCGTCTTGCTGTTGCGATTGCTATTTGCCAGTCCCAGAAAACCAGCGATACAAATGGGATGTTGGCAAGGGTGACAAGCTGGATCCAACCCCGTGCGTCATTGGCACCGGAGAGTGGGGAGGAGTCGATTGGGATCCGGTAGCGTACATGGCAGGGCAAGTTGGGCAGCCATGCGTTCCTGAGCCATCAGATCCCGAAATAAAGGCTTGGAGCTACCCTCCAGATTTTAGTTTCTGGATTTTGAAACGCACTGGAGATCCCGGATGCTCCGAGGTTGAAAACCAGATCGGGAAATGTTGCATGTGCGGCCGGTGCTACAAGGGATTTGGGGCCATGTACGAACGCATCGAGTATTATACCGAGGGGGCAATCGATCCAAACTTTACGACGTGTTTTGCGCGACCTGAACAGATCGAGTCTTACCAACCTTTGCCGGATGAAGAAGTTGAGGAATGGAATCGACTTGGCACAGGGAGTGCGTTTTTGGCGTTTGATGGAGGAGCTGGGTTTCTCTGCGAGGTAAATGGAGAACCGGTCGACATTAATACCATTGTCCAACCCAGATGCATTGGGCGCGCAATCGACTCGCAGAGAATCCAAGAACTTACTGAGCCTTTTGACTATTTCGAGTGGCACTGCCTTGGATCTCTTGATTCGGAAATCGATGCAAAGAAACAAGGTGAACGCGACAAGTGCATCAATTCTGGGTTTCTAAAAGTTCAGGGGGCAGTTGGACTTGTGGATGGGGGGCTTTCTGCAAACCAGACGTTTTCGATTTCATACGACCCGTTAACTCCGCAGATTTGCAAAACCGTATTCAATGACCAACGGACACTGACTCCAGACTACCGAGGAGTGAGGCAGGCTCAGGATCTTGGAATTTGTTCTTCCAACGATTTCACCACCTATTCTAGGGATGCGAATGGATATCCAGACCCGACAAAACCTCTGAATCACATTGTTCGCAAAGGGATTGTTGATCCAACAGAACAAGGCGCGCAATTTTGTTATGGATACATCTGCAACGGATAAACTCGAAACCAGCAAACTAGCAGTCGGCCAATTCTTGATCGAGGCAATTGGATTCCCTCTCTTTGCAAATGCGTTGGCGGCTAAATACCCAGAGGCAGAAAAACTGATCCCAAAACCGAATGAGTCCAAGGACAAAGGGACGCTTACTCCTCTTGCGTTATGGTTTCACGAAGATGAATCTAGGATTAAATGGATTGATGGGGTGATCGCTGAGTGCGTGATGATCGGACAGATCGGACAGATGCGCAGGATTGGTCTGACTAAAGACAACCGGCCGTTGACGATGGAGAATGTTGGGCCGAACATTTGGCGCAATCTTCATTTGGCTGCACTGCGATGGACCGGAGATGTACAGTCTCAGGCTTCGCTTTTGGTTAAAGTTGGCAGGAGCATTCCATGCGGAGAGTGTCGCAGTTTTTGGGCAAACAGGCTCAGAGACATGCCGCCTCCAAAAACCAATGCGGATGATTTCTTCCGCTGGACTTGGGAGACTCACAATGCGGTCAACGCAAAGCTCGGCAAGCCACTGATGGAGCTGGCCGAGGCGCTTGCCATGTATCAGCAGCCGAGTTGACACCGCGCTCTTTAGTGTGAGCATCCTTCGCCCGAACTTCAACCTGCCAGCGCACCGAAAGGGCGACACGTTCCGAGCATTGCAGTTCAGCTTAAAGCAAAACGGGGAGGCTGTGGATATTACTGGAGCATCGGTGCTATTTCAGGTGCGCACCTCGCCCACAGGCACACTGGTGCTCGGACTTGAGGTGGGTGACGGCATCACGATTACCGATGCACTCGGTGGTGTATTTTTCATCGACGAGCAAATCATCGATATTGCATCTGCGCTCTATTACTACGAGCTGGAGGTGACTCTGGATTCTGGCTTCCGACTCACTTACTTAACGGGCACTTGGCAGATTTTACAGGACGTCGCACGATAATGAGCAATTGCAACAACTCACTCACGGATCCGGTCTCTATCACAGTCTCACCGCAGCGCGTCGATCTGGAGATCGAGATTGCGCGTGGCATTGCAGGGCCGGAGGGGCCGCAGGGGCCGCAGGGACCACAGGGACCGGCTGGAGATGTAGGGCCAGCGGGGCCTGCGGGGTCGCAGGGTATTCAGGGGATTCAGGGGATTCAGGGCATTCAGGGTGAGCGTGGAGAGGTGGGGCCACAGGGGCAGCAGGGCATCCAGGGCGAGCAGGGAATACAGGGCGAGCAGGGCATACAGGGCGAGCGTGGACTGCAGGGCTTGGCTGCGACTATTGCTGTCGGCAGCACAACCACGAGTGAGCCAGGAGGCGATGCCGAGGTGACTAATGTCGGCACATCGGAAGCGGCTGTATTCGATTTCACGATTCCGCGCGGGTCAGTAGGACCAGCAGGACCACAGGGGCCAGTAGGGCCAGCGGGGCCGGAGGGTGTAGCAGGTCCAACGGGAGACGTCGGTGAGGTCGGGCCTCGTGGATTAGAGGGTGCTGTTGGACCAGCTGGTCCAGAGGGTGCTGTGGGACCAGCGGGGCCTGAGGGGCCTCGTGGATTAGAGGGGCCGATGGGGCCTGCCGGAGAGGTTGGGCCAGCGGGTCCAGTCGGTTCGGAGGGGCCAGCGGGGCCGACCGGATCGCAGGGGCCAGAGGGTCCACAGGGTCCACAGGGGACTGCAGGTGATACCTACGCGACAACGTCATCGACGACTAATACATTAGGCAATGGGATCCAGACGTGGGTCGTTAACGACCTCGGAGTTGATTACACCGTCGGCCAGCCTGTGATTGCAGCTTACGACGCAGACCATCATGCACATGGCAGTGTCGTGAGTTACTCGCAAATCAGCGGAGCATTAGTGTTGGACGTAACCAAACACACGGGCTCTGGCACTTACTCATCGTGGTCGATCAATCTTGAGGGAGTGGCTGGAGTGCAGGGTCCAGAGGGGCCGGTAGGGCCGAGCGGTCCAGAGGGTGACGTTGGTCCGGCGGGGCCTAGCGGTCCAGAGGGTCCGATGGGACCGGCCGGGGATGTAGGGCCAGCGGGGCCAGAGGGTGCTGTGGGACCAGCGGGTCCAGAGGGACCTCGTGGATTGCAGGGTGAAATTGGTCCAGATGGTGCTCAAGGTACTGTTATTAATAGTTACCGTGGCGGATGGGACAACTACACATACTACTCAATAGGTGACATAGTAACACTCGATGGCAGCACATACATGCTAACCAATCCAGCAGGCTGGACGGTTGGCGGCGCTCCTCCTGACTACGGATGGTCTTTGCTCGCCAGTAAGGGAGTGCAGGGAGACCAGGGCGCGCAAGGCCCGGATGGACCACAGGGCTCGATTGGGCCGGATGGTCCACAGGGTCCACAGGGATCGCAAGGTCCAGCCGGAGCAGATGGATCATCGATCACATGGCGTAATGGCTGGGATCAATACACCAGTTACTCAGCAGCAGATGGAGTATATTACGATGGCTCGTCGTACCGAGCTAATTCTAGCTCGCAAAACCAGACTCCGTACATTGGATCTGCATACTGGCAATTGCTGGCGATCAAGGGTGACACTGGATCGCAGGGCCAGACTGGCAGCCAAGGCGAACCCGGCACTCCTGGCACATCGTTTGTTTGGCGCGGTGAGTTTGCAGTCGGAGTCTATAACGCCAATGACGTAGTTGAGCACGAGCATTCCACCTACATTGCGACAGCCTACACCGATTCTGCGGTGCCACCCAATGCACCGTGGCAGCTAATGGCGGCTAAGGGGCAGGACGGTAGTCAGGGACCGCAGGGAGTGCAGGGCGAGCAGGGCGTGCAGGGGCCAGCTGGCAGCACTCCGAGTGTGACTGGCACTGGAGTCTGGCACTCGATCAGCGGCGAGTTGCAGTCGGCTGCAACACAGATCGTCAATGCTGATGTTAGCGACACTGCTGCAATCAACCAGGCTAAAATCGAAAACCTTACCACGGATCTCGCTGGGAAGGTGCCGACGAGCAGGTCGGTATCGAGTGGCACTGGGCTAAGTGGTGGCGGCGCGTTGACCGCAGATCTTACGCTGTCGGTATCATATGGTACCAGCTCCACCACGGCCTGCGTTGGCAATGACAGTCGGCTGTCTGACTCGCGGACACCTACTGGCGCTGCTGGCGGTGCGCTCACTGGCACCTATCCTAGCCCTGGTCTGGCAACTGTTGCCATCGGCAGCGGAGGCACTGGGGCGACCACGGCTGCTACAGCACGCGCTGCACTGGGCCTAGCGATTGGCACTGATGTACAGGCTTATTCGGCGAGCACTACGCTTCTGGGTAATGCTGCCACCGGCACTGGATCGATAGTCAGGCAGACTAGTCCGACTATATTGAGTTCGCTAAACGTGCAATACGGAGCAAGCGCCAATGGGGTTGTAAACGTCAATTCGCTCGGCAACATCAGTTACTATACAGCGACCGATGCAATTAAATGGCAAATCATTGCTGACTATGCATCCACCTCTGTAATTAGGCTTAGCAATCCTGCGACAATTGGTTTTTTTGATGGAGCAGACATTTCCACTTCCAGCGCAGCGTCTGGACTTTGGCGGGAGGATAATGGACTCGCGGTGAGATTGGGCGGCGCGCTAGGCGCAGGCACAGTCGCGCAGTTGTTCCGCGTATACAATACATGGAGCGGCACTACTAGTTACGAACGCGCCAAAGTTGCGTGGGAAAGCAACGCACTAAAGATCGGCACGGAGAAAGGCTCCGCTGGTGGCACTGCTTGCGCACTCTCAATACAGACCGACGGCACTGATCGCATTACTGTAGGAGCCAATGGAGCCATTAGCTTTTCTACGGCTCTACCAGTAAGCAGTGGCGGCACTGGATCAAGCACCGCATCAGACGCTCGGACTGCGCTTGGACTGGCCATTGGCAGTGACGTGCAAGGCTACTCGACAAGCACTACGCTGCTTGGAAATGATTACACTGGCTCAGGACCAATAGTCAGGCAGGCAGGTCCAACTTTGAGCGGAACCACAACGGTAAATGGATTTGCGACCGGAGTGCAGTCAGTAACAGCGGCATCTGCAACTTGCAATGGCGCAGCCGTGGTTCTAGCTGACGCATCAATAAATGCAATCAACATGACCTTGCCAGCGCCATTGGCTGGTCAGGTTATTACTATCAAGAGAACCAACAGCAACGCAAACACTGTGACCATCACTCCTCCCTCTGGATCAACAATTGATGGTGCGGCAAATAAAGTGCTGACTGTGCAATACCAAAGCATCACTGTTGTCTGCGACGGCGCCAATTACTTCATTGTCTAATATATGTCATATCTTGTTCCAAAAGTAACTGCAGGCATTGGCATGACAGTGAGCAGTGGGCCTGAGGCTTTGCTGACTGCTAAAGGGCTTGGCACTCAGGTAAAGACTGTTGGAATCGACGCTGAAACCATTCAGGGTTGCATCGATTTATGCAGTGGAGCGTCTGACCAAAACCCTTTCACGGTTTTGATCCCACCAAAGGCAGGTAATTACGTTGAGTCGCTAACGCTCAAAGGGTGCGTTTCACTAGTAGGAGTAACAAACGCTCTGAATGCAGAAGCAATCAATATCACTGGATCGCACGCATACGCCCCTGCCAGCGCAAACGCAAATGCCAACCGAATTGGTTTTCAGAATATTGTTTTTGTCTCAGAAGGAGTTGCGACAAACACAATCAATGTCTCGTCTTCATATAAGTACACATCACAGATGCGCTTTTCTGGATGCGTATTTTCTGGAAGCAAAAACAATACCTACAGCCACATTAGGGCCGACGACAATGTGAGCGTGTATGTAGACAATTGCCGATTTGAGTCTACGTCAGGTGGCGCAGAGTCTGCTGCCATCACTCAGGGAAATGCTCCGTTGTATCTGACGAACAACACATTGATCGACGTATTCGGACGCGCAATTGATGTTCCGGTTTCCAGTGTTGTGTCTGGGTCTAGGACAGCAGTTACTACCGCCGGTTCAAAAGTTTTGAATCTAACTGTAGGAGACACAACCGCACTGGCAGTTGGAATGAAGATCAATGGGACTGGTGCGCTTGCAGGTGCGACCATTGAAAGCATCACAAGCAGCACGCAGCTAGTAATGAACACTCCTCCAGCAGGAAGCACAGCAGGTACATTCTCAGTCACATTCGGGCAGACTCCTTACGTTGAGATTCACGACTCGATCCTTATCAGTAAAGGCACTGAGACTGTCAGGCTCGGCAATGGTTTGCTGACGTGCAACAACTCAAACTTTACCAACACTGCGACAGTATCAACATCAGGCTTTGCAGGCAGTGGGATCACGATGCTGTCTGCCAACACCGTGGTTGGAATAATCAATTCCTCGTTTGGAATATCAGACACGACTGGCTACACGATCACTGCAAGCGTCGCGACTGCCTACGCAGCATTGAACGGAGTCTCTTATTCTAATTCAGTGCTGAATCCGTACAGCACGTTGATCCATCCAAACGTATCAGTGCTTGATTATTCCAGCAGGGCCACAAGCGTAGCCAACGGTGGCACTGGCCAGACCAGCTACACCAATGGCCAGCTTTTGATCGGCAACACAACCGGAAATACGTTGGTAAAAGCTACGTTGACAGCAGGCACTGGCATCAGCGTTACCAATGGTGCTGGAACAATTAGTATTGCGAATACCGGGGCGCAGCTAACGGCAAACACGTTCACTGGAAAGAACACATTTCAGGCCGGATCAACAGGAAGTGGAGCGGTGCCATTCGCGTTTCAGGCAGGCTCATTGATGACTACTCCGCAGGCGCATTCGGTTGAGTGGGATGGAACAAACGAATATGTTTCCACTCACTCGCAATTTGCTGGTTCAATCAGCGGAACAACTTTAACTGTTAGTGGGTCTGTCGTTGGATTGATTCAGGTTGGGATGCGAATCAATGGCACTGGAGTCACTGCTGGGACTACCATAACGGCTGCCGGAACTGGCACCGGAGGAACTGGAACATACACAGTTTCCGCGTCTCAGACTGTTACATCCACAACTATCACCGGAACTATCAGGTGCATCAAGGGCACGTTTGTAAATGGCGCGGCTGGTGGCACTGGCGCAGTACCTGCAAGCAGCACTGCAATTGGACGGCCAGGTCAGCTTGCGTTTGATTCCACCGGATTTTACGTCTGCACTGCTTCAAACACTTGGCGAAAGGTTGCTCTGACTACATTTTAACCAATGACACTAGAGCAGGCACTAATCTGTGGAATCGGTGCGCTATCTACTGCGCTCACATGGGCAGTTACTAAACTCTGGGCCAGAAGCGAGGAGTGCGAGGCTGATAGGCGCGCGCTACGCCATGCCATCGAAGATCTGCGAGCCGAGCATGGTTTGGCCAAGGGCAGGCTGGAATCATACGAACATTGCCCACTCGGCGAATGCCCTTTCGCATCTAAACTATGAGCACTACCATCAGTTACATCATCGCACACTGGGCCGACATTGTCACAGCAGCATCCGGAGTGGTCATCGCAGCGCGCGTGATCGTCAAGCTGACACCGACTCCGGCTGACGACTCTGTGTTGGAGTCTATTGTCACCACACTCAAACACCTCGGACTTCACATCGGATCCGATAAATGATCGCCAGCCTAATCAGGCTGCTAATGTCGGCACCTGCGCTGGTAGATTTACTCTTAAAACTACGAGATGAGATCGAGACTGAGATGGTGCGCCGCGCTCACAGTCGCACTGATGATACTATCGATGGCTGGGTGCGTGACGGTAAAGCACAGCCGAGTGCCGGTGCTGATCGAGCACCTGAATAGACACGACTTCACAGTTTCACAGCGAGAGACTATTGGAGAGCTACTGCGATACATTAATGACCTTGAGCATGACACTCATCGAACTCACTAAGGCGGTGCAGCAGAAGCTCGGTGTGACCGCAGATGGACAGATCGGTCCTATCACCATGCAGGCAATCTACGAGGCCGTCTGTGGGCATCCTGATGCTTCGGCGGCGGCAATAATCAGCAGGCCACTAGACGAGCGAAGTGAGCGATGCATCGCCAGCCTGCATCCGCAGGTGCAGCCTTTGGCTCGGAGTCTCATCCAGATCGCTGCCGAGCATGGCGTGGAGATCCGTGTGATATCAGGCAACCGGACTTATGAGGAGCAGAACGTCCTATTCGCGCAAGGCCGTACCACGGCAGGCAAAATAGTCACACGCGCTCAAGGTGGATGGAGCAACCACAACTTCGGGTTAGCATTCGACATTGGCGTTTGGGAAAACGGCCAATATCAGCCAGAATCTAAAAGCTATCGGATAGTCGGCAACCTAGGTAAAGCCATTGGGCTGGAGTGGGGTGGCGACTGGAAAAGCATAGTGGACGAGCCGCATTTCGAGGTGGTGCCAAAGTGGGCGCAGAGTTTATTTGAGCCTGCACGGCTGGCCGAATATCGAGCGCGTAAAGCGCAAGGCACTGATCTATTCGCATGATAGTTGGAATAACAGGCTATGCAGGCTCCGGCAAAGACGCACTCGGCAAGTGCTTCGTGAGCAACCACGGATACACTCGAGTGGCATTTGCCGACGCAGTCAAACTAATGGCGCTCGAGCACCACGGCTGGGACGGACGCAAGGATGAGGCTGGACGGGCGCTTCTGCAGGAGGTGGGCTCGATGATGAGGGATGAATACGAGCACTACTGGGTGGATGCTGCATTCGCCGAGGCTGCAAAGCATGAGCATGTAGTCATGACCGACGTGCGTTATCTGAACGAACTGGCCAGACTCAGGCAACTCGGTGGTGTATTCGTGCGCGTCATTCGGCCTGGCGTGGGGCCGGTTAATGATCACCCATCGGAGACTGCGCTCGATGACCAACCGGCCGATGTGACTGTCATCAACGATGCAACCCTCGACAAACTGGAGCTGTGCGCTGCTGCGATTGCAATGCGCGTCTCTTTTATCCGATGAACATCACCAGAAAATGGAAGCGTGCACTGGTTGTCGGATGCTCGCACGGCATCCATGCTGATCCGGCGGCAATCGAGGCTGTGATTAGTTTCCGAGACTCATATCAGCCGCACACTGTAGTCCACCTTGGAGATTTCGTTGATACTACTGCATTCAGGAGTGGGGCTAAAGGCACGGCAGACGAGGGAAGCCCCGTGGATGCTGACATCGATTCAGGTCTGGAGTTCCTGACGAGACTACGACCGACGATGGTGCTGTGTGGTAATCACGAGCAGAGGCTGTGGCGAGCAATGGCCAGCCAGAGTGCCATCGTCGCACACTGCGCGGAGACGGTGGTCCGCGGCATCGAGGCACATTGCAGGCGGCTCAAAGCGTCACTGCGCACTTACACTGGAGTGTGGCAGGGAGAGATGCTGGGCAATTATCGACTAATGCATGGTGTATTTTACTCCGAGAATGCAACGAGAGATCATGCGGAAGCCTACGGCAATGTAATCCATGCTCACACGCATCGAACTGCTGTGGCTAAGGGCCGACGCAGCGACAACCCCACCGGTTACTGTGTTGGAACGCTAACAACGTCGACTAATATGGACTACGCATCCACGCGCAGGGCCACACTGAGCTGGTCCCAGGGCATGGTCTGGGGTGAGTACACAGATGGATCTGCACAACTATGGCTCCACGAAAATCAGACGGGAAGCGCCTGGCGAACGCCCCGCTGAACCCTGCGCTTGCCCAGCTGCTCGGCCGACTGCGCGATGGTGGAGTCGAGGCTGTGCCTGAGGGATGGCAGACCGTCACCGCGCTGGCAACTCAGTGGGGGATCAGTACACCCACAGCGCGCTATCATCTGCGGCGGCTGCTAGCCGCTGGACTCGCCGAGGTGCGCGAGTACCGGATCCCATCGGGCAATATGGCCGTTGCCAGCGTGCACCATTATCGATTGCTGGCATGATGACTCAGCCATCTCCAGACGCGCCCCGGTATGCCATCGGTGACTTCGTCCGCCGACGCCTCGCCAAATCCTGCGTGGGTCAGGTGGTCGCCATAGTGTTTGGGGCCGGATCTATATGCTACCGGGTGCGACACGAGGACGACTGCGACGAGTACGAGGGCTATGAGTTGGAGGCTACGGACGAGCCATCTGAGCATGATTCGCTGGCCGGATCGGAGGAGTGAGTAGGCCGGGAATCAAGGCTGGCACTGCATTCGCAGACTTTCTGCGATTTGTTTGAAAAAAGTGCTTGGCACCCCATGCTGCAAATGCATGATGGGCGCCACACCGACGGCGTGGTTGCCGGTGGTGCAACCCAAAAAAAACAAAATGTACAAACTAATCGACAGTTTCAACGGCGTGGTGATCAGCAGGCATCGGACGGTGGAAGCAGCACAGCGTGCGATGGAAAAGCACATGCGCGCGGTGCGGAAATACAATGGGGCAAACAGTTATCTGACGTACGAGATTCGCACGGCCAATGGTGGCATTGTCGCTTTGGAGGAGGTGTCACTGTGAGCGCCAAAAATCGCTGCGAAGTGCGTACGCAATATGGCGTTGCGAATATTTGGGAGGCTCGCCACGGACAGTGGTCATGGACGCTCGCTGGCAGCGAGGGTTGTGGAGCTGCAAGTTTCTTGGCTGCTTTGGATGAAGCTGAGCATGCGCAAGTGAAGGAGGTGCAATCGTGATCATACTTACTGGAGTCTGCGGTGCTACCGGCAAACTGCACGAGCGCACATTCGGATCGGCCGAGGAAATGTATAAATGGGCTGAATTGCGAGTGGACGATCTCGGTATCGACGCAGATAAGAGCAGGCCCAATGGCATGAGGAGGAATCGATGGATTCTGTCTATCGCGATGGATGACTATCGCTGGTGGTCTCTGAAGAGGTCCAAATGACTGACTGGACCGAGGGAGGACTACTCACAGCCGGGGCTGCCGCTGGTATGCTCCTCAGCATACCGCTGGTTTGGGCCTGCGACCGAATAGCAGCGCGGATGCGGCAGATCCGTCAGCAGCGCAGGCTGCTGGCAGGTATGCGTCCACGGCGCACGGTGGAGCTGGCACAGAATCATCAGGCGCGATGAGCGCGCGAATTACGGCTGCGCTACTAGCTGCGGCAGCATTCCTAGCATTCGCAGCGTGGTGGCTACGCAGATGATCACAGATCACCACGTCCAGAGATCTCCAGAGGAGTGCTGTAGGCACCTGCTCCTCGAGGTCGTGCTGACAGCCTGCTCAGACTGGCTGGCGGCACGAGAGCGCAATTGGATGCCGTCAAAAATAAAAGGTAAGTGGCCAAACGGCAATGATCTGGCCGAGTTGCGCATGTTTTTCCGCGATGGCTGGATTGATCGGCTGCTCCACATGGCAGGCAGCAGCCTGTGTGGGCGGCGCATACTGAGTGCGTTGGCCAGCCAGCCCCGTGATGATTTCGCAAAAACCAAACAAGCTGACCGCACCTCAGAGAGCCACATGCTCCATGGATCCGACGACATCACGGTCATTACCGGCGCCACTGACGTGCTCGGTAATACCACCGACATAGGCAGAGCCTGCGCGGCATGGTTGGAGCGCCGAGAGGCAGGCTACCACACGCGGCGCAGCTGGCACTCGATCGAGCGGGCAGATTTTAATCGCAGACATCCAAAACCAAAAACCAAAAATGAAAGCACCACAAACTAACACATCATCAGGCCCCCGTCAGATAGTCCCGGCAGGGACGCACGCTGCACGCATCTACAGCATCATAGACCTAGGGACTCATCAAGTGGAGTACCAGGGTGAGAGCAAAGCCAAGCGACTAGTGCGCATTGGATGGGAGCTGCTAGATGAGACCATCAGCATTGGTGGCGAGGACAAGCCGATGGTGATTGGCAAGGAGTTCACGTTTTCTTTACACGCGAAGAGCGGCCTGAGGAAGGCGATTGAGTCAATGATGGGTAAGGCGCTCAAGGATTCAGACGTGCCTACGTTCGACCTTGAATGTCTGATTGGAATCCCGGTGCTGCTGGGCGTGGTGCACGAGCAGAGTCAGGCAGGTAATACATACGCCAAGATCACCTCCTTCGCACCGCCAATGAAGAGCATGAAGCCACGGGCGCTATCACTGGAAAAGCAGGTGTTTGAGCTGCTGCCCAACAATTACGAGTCGTACAAGGCACTGCCTTTGTGGACCAAGCGCAAAATCAAGGAGGCCAAGGAAACTCCAAAAGACTGGGATCCAGAAGCCACAGCAACCGAGGACGGCGATGAGATCCCATTCTAACCCGGCGCATGGTTTGCCTTTGTCAGAGTTGTTGGATGCGCTCAGAGATGCAGGAAAGCGAACATATCATCAGACTATTAGAGCGCTCGCACGGGATCGTCAGGCCACTGCCACTGAACGGTCGCAGGCTTGGCTGGCAGTGGAGGAAGAGGCGAATGATCAGTTGCGCCGCTGGGATTATTTTAATCATCCAGAAATAGCATGAATAGTAGACAGAAAGGAGCTAGGGGCGAAAGAGAGTGGCGCGATCAGCTACGCGCAGCAGGCTACACGGCTCGCAGGGGCCAGCAGTTTGCAGGTGGGACTGACTCGCCGGACGTTATCTGCGAGGAGCTAGACTCGGTTATCCATTTCGAGGTCAAGCGAGTGGAGAGCCTAAACATCCACCGGGCAATGCAGCAGGCCGATAATGACTCCGGCAACAAAATACCCGTTGTGGCACATAAGCGTAATGGAGAGCCATGGCTAGTTACAATGCCAGCCGAGGCCTTCTTCGAGATACTCAGGAATGGAATCGAAGCATTAAAAAACTAATTATGAAAACCAAAAAACAAAAGGACGACAGACCAATAGGAGCGCATCCGTATATGACAGAGGAGCAGTACCGTGCAGTGGATGCGATCAACATCAGCAGCCTCAAATACATGAGCCGGTCTCCTGCTCACTACAGGGCGGCGCTCGATCATCCACGGGAGGCCACTCCGGCTCAGCTACTCGGCTCCATGCTCCACGCCACCGTGGCCGAGCCGCAGCGCACGCACTATGTGGTCAGGCCTGATGGCCTTAGTTTTGCCAGCAAAGAAGGCAAAGCGTGGCGCGATGCCCAGAGCCATCCGATCCTCGGCGGCGATGACGACGACGCAGTGCAGGCCATGTATCGTGCGCTGTGGCGCAGCGAGCGTGCAAAGAGCATGATAGTCGGTGCTACTAAAGAGTGTTCGGTGTTTGAGTTACACAAGCCCACTGGACTGCTACTTAAGGGCAGGATCGATCTCTTTAATTTCGACCGCACAAAAAACGAGGTGAGCATCGCTGATATCAAGACGACTGACGACGCCAGTCCTGGGGAGTTCGCACGCGCTGTGCGTAAGTGGCAGTACCACCGGCAGGCTGCGTATTACATGGATCTGGTAGGAGCGCACAGGTTCTTTTTTATCGCTGTGGAAAAGGCACCACCATACGCCGTCGCAATCTACGAGCTGGACGACCGCACCATCGAGTCTGGCAGGGAGGCAAATGAGCGCGATCTGGCGACATTGGCAACATGCATCAGGACCGATGCATGGCCTGCTTATTCGCAGGTCGAGGTGAAGCTTGGAATTTTCTAAACCACACGCAACCCATAAACAAACCATGAATCAGTATATTGATAAAAAACAATTGGCTAAGGCGTTAAAACTAACCGTCCGCGGAGTCGAATCCCTTATGGCTAGGCGCGTGATTCCATTCCTTAGGATTAGCAAGCGATGCGTTCGATTCGAACCTGAGAAGGTTATGCAAGCACTTCAAAAATTCAAAGTATAACAATGAACCCATCCACACTAGCCCGTATCATCCAGCAACTTATCGCTGCGCAGGAAGAGAATGACTTACTCATCGAGGAGTGCGCTCGCCTCAATCAGTTGCTGCATCCTGTGGCTGAACCTGAGCAGCATGAGCAGCCTGAGCAGCCTGAGCAGCCTGAGCAGCCTGAGCAGCCTGAGCAGCCTGAGCAGCATGAGGAGGCTTGGATAATCACCGAGGCGAATGAGGCCAGCGAGTAAGACCTCGCGAAACTTGGATAAGTTATGAGCAGAAGGTCAAATCTGACAGAAGAGGAAATTAAATGACTATGACGCAGCAACAATCGGACAGCTTAATGGATGAGAAAAAGGCAAAGCGCGCAGAATACTACCGCAAAAATGCAGATAAGTTGCGCGAAAATAGGGCAGAGTATAGGCAAAAAAATGCAGATAAGGTTCGCGAAAAGAGGGCAGAATACTACCGCAAAAATGCAGATAAGTTGCGCGAAAAGAGGGCAGAGTATAGGCAAAAAAATGCAGATAAGGTTCGCGAAAAGAAGGCAGAATACTACCGCAAAAATGCAGATAAGAGGGCAGAATACTACCGCAAAAATGCAGATAAGGTTTGCAAAAAGATGGCAGAATACTACCGCAAAAATGCAGATAAGGTGCGCAAAAAGGTTGCAGAATATAATCGCAAAAATGCAGATAAGGTGCGCGGAAAGAGGGCAGAACGTAGTAGGAAAATTGAAGTCAAGATTGTTAGCATTCAAAGAAAACGCCTGAAGACAATTGTAGGATCAACATCCGTACGCAGACACGAGATGACCGGCTGCACTTCAAAGGAATTGCGAGATCACATCGAAAGCCAGTTCGTCAAAGGCATGACATGGGACAACCACGGCCGGTGGCACCTCGACCATATCATGCCGTGCAGCGCATTCGATCTGACTAAGCCTGAGCATGTTAAGATCTGCTTCAATTGGCAAAACCTTTGTCCAATCTGGGCCAAGAAAAACCTGCGCAAGGGCAAGAAAATCACGCATCCACAGCTACATCTTCCGATTGGAATTACGCAGTAACCAAACCCAAAAAACAATGAACCTATTCCCGTACACCGGTCCGATGACGACCGACGACATATTCGCGGAGATAAGGATGCGCAGCTCGAGGAGCCTATCATGCCGTGACCGAATGTGCGGTGCCGAGGATTGTGAGACGTGCAGGGGGCCACAGCAGGATGATGAGGAGCAGCAGCAGAAGGAGGATAAAAAGTGAGCATAATGTTATCCCTTAACGGGAAACCTCCTGAAATCAAAACGCAGTGGAATGTTTTGAATTTAGGAGCTGGAGTCCAATCTTCCACATTAGCTCTGATGGCTGCTTGCGGAGAAATAACGCCAATCCCAGACTTTGCGATATTCGCAGATACACAGGCAGAGCCTAAATCGGTTTATGACTGGTTAGATTGGCTGGAAAGACAGCTTCCATTCCCAGTTCACAGGGTGACTAGAGGTAATATGACAGATGATATGATGCAATTTAGAACTGCAAAGGATGGACGAGTTTGGACTAAATCAACCATCCCGGCTTTCATGAAAGCTACTGATGGATCTATTGGGTTGCTTGGCAGATCATGCACTGCAGATTTCAAAATTGCTCCAATCCTTAAAAACCTGAGAAGGTTGTGTAAAATTAAGAGAGGGGAGAAATCGGTGCAAATCACTCAATGGATTGGCATCAGTTATGATGAAATCAATCGGATGAAGCCGAGCCGCGATAAATGGACGCAGCATAGGTGGCCTCTAATTGAAAAAGAATTGCGAAGGCATCATTGTTTGGAATGGATGAAATCGCACGGATACCCAGAACCTCCTCGCAGTGCCTGCTCCTACTGCCCTTTTCATTCCAACAAAGAATGGAGACGGCTCAAAGATTACGAGCCGGAAGCCTTTGCAGAAGCTGTTCGCGTCGAAAAAGAACTGCAACGCACAAAAGCATTAACGGACATTATGAGGTCGGTTCCTTGGTTGCACAAGTCATGCGTTCCTCTGGATCAAGTTGATCTGTCAAACGATAAAGATGCAGGCCAACTGGATATGTTTGGAAACGAATGCGAGGGACTATGTGGAGTTTAAGCCTGACACCGTCATGCTCGCCTGCGCATTCGCGTGGTGCGTGATCTTCTATCTGACACTCGGACGGCGGTGATCTTAGCATCGATCTTAGCGTGAGGTGGTTGCGCTAAGATAGGTGCGTCAAAAAACAAATGAGTTACCAAATTGTAGATCACGTTTTTAAGCGCTCCCCGCACAAGGGGGCGACTTTTGTGGTGCTGGCCGCGTTGGCAACATTCGCTCGGCCTAATGGTGTGGCATACCCAGCGCAGGCCACATTGGTCAAACGATCCAGGCTGAGTCTGCGCGCAGTACGCAACGCCATCCACGCGCTGATCGAGGCTGGAGATGTAGAGATTCTCCGGCCTGGTAGTGGTGTATCATCCACGCGCTATCGATTTGCGGAGATGTACATGGTGGATGATAGAGAGGCACCAGATGCCTCTCTAGAGAGGCACGAGCTGCCTCAGGGAGAGGCACCAGCTGCCGCCCTGAGAGGCACTAGGTGCCGCCCAGAGAGGCACGAGGTGCCGGGCAGGGAGGCACGAGGTGCCGCTCTAGAGAGGCACGAGGTGCCTCCTAATCAGTTATCTGAATCAGTAAGAGAATCAGTAAATGAATCTGTCACTGAATCCGCGCAGGCGCGAGAGAGGTTGAGGGAGAGGATTTCGAAGATGTTCGGAAGGGAGCCTGAGAGCAAATGGAGCAAAGCCGAGATGATCGCGCTAGATGCAGTGGCTTCACTCGGAACCTCGGAGTCTGATCTGGAGGCTTTGAGCAGATACTATCGGACCAAACTGATTCCTGCCGACAAGGACTACCGACGGAGAACCGTGGGAGCCCTGCTCGAAAACTGGCAGGGTGAGCTAGATAGAGCCCGTGGGTTTGTGCGTGAGCAAAAGCAGAGGGCTAACTCGATCCTATGAGCACCGACATCACAATTCCTACGTGCCACCAGATCGAGTCAGGGCTTGTCGGGACGCTGCTGCAGTATCCTATGCAGGTGGTGCCGATGCTGGTGGGTGCCAGGGTTGATGCTGGTGCCTTCCACGACTTTGCTTGCCGCACCATAGTGACCGAGGTGCTTCGCCGGTGGACGGCCGGGGAATCTACTGACTGGATCTCGGTGAGCCACTCGGTGATGGCCGAGGTGCCGGTGACTACCACGACCACGCTGGCCACGGGGCCGGGGCTGGTGTCGGTGGTGCCTCAGTGGATCGACACCATCCGTGACTATGCGTTGCGCCGGGATCTCATTAAGAGTTTCCGAGCTAATGCTCTTATCGCATCCGAGGAGGACGGGCGTGCTGCATTAGCGTCTATTACGCACGACGTTTCGATTCTAGGGGCTTCCGGCGATTCCGGTGGGCATTCTATTAAAGAGGGGCTCACGGAGCTTCTACGGGCGTTTAGGGACGGAGATGTAAAGCAGTCGATCCCTACCGGCTGGCCGGAGCTCGACCGTATCAGTCCAGTGAGGCGTGGTGATATGGTGGTGATCGCAGCCCAAGCCAAGGGCGGCAAAAGCACACTGGCGCTATCCTACATGGCCGAGGTGTGCCGACGTGGACTGCCGGCGCTAATGATCAGCCTGGAGATGCCGAGTCGGGATATCATCGAGAAAATGCTGGCTAGGGAGTCCCGCGTAAGACTTGATACCATGTACGCTCGCACATTCGGTGCGCCCGAGCTGTCGAGGATCGCACGGGCTAATGCCACCATGGCTGAGTGGCAGGCTGACATTAGGTCCGACTGTTATGACCTGTTTGCTATCATTGCCGCAGCCCGTGCAGCCAAAGCTCAACGGCCGGATCTGGCGCTGGTGGTCGTGGACTACCTACAGCTGGTCAAAGGACCACAAGGAGACTCGCGGGAGCGCGAGGTGGCCGAGGTGAGCAGGAGCCTGCGCATGTTAGCGATGGAGCTGGACTGCGTTGTGGTTGCGTTGTCGCAGCTTAATGATGAGGGAAAGTTGCGTGAGAGCAGGGCCATTGGGCAGGACGCCACGGCTGTGTGGGCTATTGGTAAGCACGACGGTGATGAGTCAGCCGATGACGAGCGCACACTGCACATCCCCATCCAGCGCAATGGACAGAGCGGTGTATCATGCCAGCTAGAGTTCCTCGGGCAGTTTGCTCACTTCGGTCATGCTCATGCTGCTACCTGATGATGATGATGAGCCTCCCAAGCAGCGACCGGGCGACTGGAGCGCCTGCACTCGGTGTGGTGTGCCGACGCAGGTGCGTGGATATTACATGGGGCCGGGTAATCTGCGCACATGGTGCTGCTGCGATGAGTGTGACCGAGGCATTAGACTGCGCACTAAATCTATTTGGCAGGTTGACAACGACAACCTAATGGGAGATTCATAACTTACCGGGCAACCACCTCTCCTCCCCGGCCTGTGGGCGTTCATGGTTTATTTGTTTTTCCATGGACGCCCACTCTTCTTATGTCACCAGACGACTATGATAAGGACGAGCTGATCGCCATAAGCGCAACAGTACTGCGGGAAGTGCTCGACTACATTGCTGGACCGATTGGTGCGCACGCTGATGTTAGGAGCTCATTCCGTCGATGTATGGCTGTATTGTGGGTGCTCAGGCCTGAGCTTGCTGGCGATCTCACACAATCGGAGCTGGCCGATAAGCTGGGTATCACTCGGAGTGCGATGAGCAAAATGACCACGGAATTCTCGGATCGATTTGGATTTCGCTCTGAAAGGCAGCGACTGCCTAGTGCGCGAGAGCACTGTCGGCAAGCGCAGCTAGGTAGGCAAAAAGTGCCTATACCCACACCGTCTAAGGAATCTTTTTCCTAGTGCTGCCTACCGCAGGTGCCCCAAAGT
>Ga0209400_1000631_pt1 | contig 30623 bp, 24 predicted proteins | sample M_130807_EF_Meta_FD_187313 | JGI IMG/M metagenome (GOLD analysis project Ga0209400, IMG submission 187313) | Freshwater microbial communities from Lake Montjoie, Canada to study carbon cycling - M_130807_EF_MetaG (SPAdes) (version 2) | ecosystem: Environmental > Aquatic > Freshwater > Lake... | reverse complement strand
GGCTGACCTCGTTTTGATGAAGCACGCGCAGCGGCACGCGGACCAGCACACGACCGTCAAAACGGATGTCGAAATGGTAAACGCCGGCCTTGGCCACCGTGCCCTGCAAGGGAGTGATCAGGTTCTGCGTCGAAAAGGCCGCCGCGCCATCGGGCATGTTCACCTGCATGTCCGACTCATCTTTTGCCTGGGCCGGTGCTGTTTCGGAGTCATCGACGAGCAGGATTGAAAACTTGTGCGAGCCGTGATCCGCAGCCGTGAAGCAGAAGCGCAGCGCGAGGCTGAAGGAGAAACGGGCGGGAAAACTTTGCGCGACAATCGCGTCAAAGGCTCCATTCACATTCAGTTTTCCCTGGTTTTCCAAGGCCGAATCACAAAGGGTGGCGACGAGCAGTTCCATACGGACGCCAGAATTAGCAAAACGCACAGCGGGCACAACTACAAAATGCGCTCATCGCGCGCGCAACCATCGTGGCGACACCAAGTGCCACTGCTACTCCGCCAATCCTCTGGCTTGTGCGCCGTCCTCATCGAAAAGGATCACCATCGGCCGACAGCAGATTTCGCAGTCGTAGTCCCATTCGGCCGGAATTTCCGCCAGACCGGGGCCGGCAACTTCGAAGCACTCGCCACAGGCGGGGCACATGACCAGGGAGGTTTCCATGGCCCACCCTGACACAGGTGCAAAAAAAACTCAACTCTGGCTTTGACCAACCTGCAAAAAGATGCCATTTTGACGCTCGAACGCAAGCAAGCTTGCGAAATACCAACCAACATTCCATAAATATGAAAATGACCACCATGATGACTGTCGCAGCTTTCTCTTTGATCGCTGTGTCTTGCAAGCCTGCTGAAGATGCCGCTAAAAAAACAGAAGAAGCCGCAAAGAGCGCTGCTGCGGCGACGACCGAAGCTGCCAAAGATGCAGCCGGTAAAGTGACTGAAGCCACCAAGGACGCTGCTGCTGCTGCCACCAAGGGTGCTGCGGATGTCGCCAAGGATGTTTCCGATGCCACGGCCAAGGCCGCTGAGGACGCCGCCAAAGCCGCCGAGCCTGCGGAAGAAGAGAAATAATTCGTCAAACCTTACGAACCCGCCGCAGCCATCATGAATGGCTGCGGCTTTTTCTTGCCCATCTCCGACGATGACCGCATGATCCGAGCCATGAATGCCAATGAGAAGGCCGCCGCACTGCGACTGCGCAAGGGCGGAATTCCGATCTGCGCGCTGACAGCCTACGATTTCCCCACTGCCCGACTGCTCGATCAGGCGGGCATCGATGTTCTGTTGGTCGGCGACTCCCTCGGCATGGTCGTGCTGGGATTTCCCGACACCACCCACGTCACCCTGGCCCACATGCGGCATCACACCGCCGCCGTGGCCCGGGCCCGACCCGACGCGCTGATTCTCGCCGACCTGCCGATCCACAGCTACGACACTCCCGAGCAAGCCTTGGCATCGGCCCGACAGTTGATGGAAGAGGGGGCCGATGCCGTGAAACTCGAAGGCGGCAGCGAGCAGTGGGAAAAAATCCATGCCATCACCACCGCCGGCATTGCCGTGATCGGCCACATCGGCATGCTGCCCCAGCGCGTCAACGAACTGGGAGGCTACCGCAAGCAGGGCCGCACCAAGGAAGCCGCAACCACTTTGATCGAGGATGCCCGCGCTCTGGAAAATGCCGGTGTCTGCGCCATCGTGCTGGAATCCATCATTCCCGCTGTCGCCGTGGAAATCACCGCAGCCGTGGCGATTCCCACCATCGGCATCGGCTGCGGCGAATCAACCTGCGATGGCGAGGTCGCCGTGGTCACCGACCTGCTCGGCAGTTTCCCCTGGTTCGTCCCCCCCTTTGCCAAACCAGAGGTGGATCTGGCATCGCAAATCGTCGCCGCCGCCCACGCCTACCGCCGGCGCGTGCAAGGGGAGGTGAGCGAGGCTAGCAAATCCCAAGCACCGAACGTCTGAGTCCGACATCCGCAAAGCTGACGTGCAAACTCCCGTATGGCTCGCTGTGGCCAAACCGACTTCTCCCACGCTCGCGCTGGACCATTTCCAGGGAAGTCACAACATTGCCTGATGTCCCCTTGTGCGTGTTGTGCTTGCTCCTCGCATGAGGAGCTGACGGGACAGTTGCTCGGTCATTTTGCCGGAGCGGCGGGTTCGTTGAGTTTGGCAAGCACGCTGGCTTCGAGATCAGCATAGAGGGCGGGGTCGTTCTTGAGAAGCTCCTTCGCGGCATCGCGACCCTGGGCGAGTTGCGTGCCGTTGTAGCTGAACCAACTGCCGCGCTTTTGCACGATCTCCATTTCCAGGGCGAGGTCGAGCAGCGATCCGGTGGAGGAAATGCCCTCATTGAACATGATGTCGAACTCCGCTTCGGCGAAGGGGGGCGCGACTTTGTTTTTCACGCACTTGATCTTGGTGCGGCTGCCGATCACCGAACCATCGGTGCCTTTGATCTGGCCGAGTCGGCGGATGTCGACGCGTACCGACGAGAAGAATTTCAATGCACGACCGCCGGGAGTTGTTTCCGGGCTGCCGAACATCACACCGATTTTCTCGCGGATCTGGTTGGTGAACACACAGACCGTGCGCGCTTTGGAAATGAAGCTGGTGAGCTTGCGCATCGCCGCACTCATCAGGCGCGCCTGGGCACCGACGGTCGAATCGCCGATCTCGCCATCGAGTTCCTGTTTGGTCACCAGAGCGGCCACCGAGTCGAGCACCACAACGTCGATCGCATTCGAACGAACCAGTGCCTCGCAGATTTGCAGGGCTTCTTCACCCGAGGAAGGCTGGGAGACCAGCAGGTCATCGAGGTTCACGCCGAGACGGCGGGCGTATTGTGGATCGAGCGCGTGTTCCACGTCGATGAAAGCCGCCAGGCCGCCGCGCTTTTGCGCCTGGGCGATCAGAGTGAGAGTCAGGGTTGTTTTTCCCGAAGATTCCGGTCCGAACACCTCGACGATTCGACCGCGGGGGAAGCCGCCGACTCCGAGTGCGCGATCAATCAATAGATTCCCCGTGGGGATCACTTCCACATCCATGCGGCGGTCATCGCCCATGCGCATGATCGCGGCTTCGCCGAATTCCTTCTGAATGTGGGAGATTGCCGCGTCGAGATTCCTTTTGCGTGCTTCGGCCATTTTATCGGCCCCGGTGTCTGAGGTAGTTGATTTCGCTGCCATGATGGTAATGTGGTTGACGAGGGACAATTTCCCAGAAATTGACGGCGAGTCAATAAAAAAGATGTTCGATTGAACAAAAAAGTGCCAATCAAGGGCTGAAAAGGGCGAAAAACCCCGATTATCAAGGAATTTCGCGGCTCAGGAAATTTCGCCCTGCCAGTCCCATGTGACATCCACGCGGATGTCAGGGTGGATGCTGTGATGAACCGGGCAGCTGTGCACGGCGGCCTGAAGCAATGCGGCGACCGGGTGATTCGCGGGGATCGGCATGGTGATCGCCACTGGAAGGCTGACGATGCGGCGCGGGGTGTCCTGCGACATCTCCTTGTGCACGACAATGCGCAGGCCTGTCAGGTCGCACTGCTTGCGCTGGGCGACGATCCCCATCACCGTGGCCATGCAACAACCGAGGGCGGTGGCGACGAGATCGGTGGGCGAGAATGCCTCACCGCGTCCGTTGTTGTCGACCGGCGCGTCGGTTACGAGAGTATTGCCCGATGGGACGTGGAGAGCGGAGCAGTGCAGTTCGCCTTCATAGTTGATGCGGATTTCGATCATGGTGATGGGACTTGTGTTGTGGTGTTTTCCTTGTTGACCTTGGAAAGAACGACACGGAAACCGCAGATGTTGTCGGGTTTGCTGGAGAGCAGAATGGCGTGTCGGAAGGCAATCGACAGGTGGTGTTCTGAATAAGTGTTCCAGCCGCCGCCGCGGACAACACCATACAGTTTCAGGCTGTCGTAGTCATCCGACACCCATTCGTGGGCGTTGCCTGCGAGGTCGAAAATGCCGTAAATGTTCGGGGCGAACGAACCAACCGGTGAGGTGCTTTCAAAGCCGTCGCTATAGCCGCGGATACCCTGGTCGGGACTGATCTTACCCGCTTTCAGTGTGTATTCGTCCGCGAAATTGCCGGACCCTGCGGGAGGTGGCCAGGTCTTGCCCCAGGGCCAGACGGCGAGACGCTGGCTGTCGCGCTGCCCCGGCGTATTGCCTTTTTCGTTGTCCAGCCCCGCCATGAGCGACCACTCGCGGTCGGTCGGCAGCCGGTATTCGTGGGAAAACTGGATGCGCTCGTTCTTGCGTTCGCGCTGGGTCAGCCATTCGCAGAAATGCACGGCATCGTCGCGCTTGATATTGACCACCGGATGATCCGGCTCCTGGCTGAAAGGGGCGGCTGGCGGTGCCGGGCTGCGGCTTTCCTTGACATACAGCGCATAGTCCTGGATGCGCGTCTCGTAAGCACTCACCATCAGGTCATCTCCCAGCGGCACGAATTTCATTCCCAGCGCATTTTCCCACGGCCGTCCGAAAACCACGCCCTGGTTGGGTTGCAGTTCGATCTTCAGATCAATACTCTGACCGTTTTCCAGAGTCAGGTGCTTTGTTTGCGGTTTGTAGCCATCGAGCAGAAACATCAGCTCCACCGCACCCGGACGGATTTTATCGATCAGCGTCGGCCCGTTGATTCGTCCGCGCGAGACCTCGTTCACATAGATTTCCACATCCTCGGGCACGCTCACCACATGGAGGGAGCCGTAGGGAACGTCTCTCACGACAATGCGAAACGGCGACATCTTTTTGGCGCGCATCTCCGCGGTGATGGCCGGATTTTCATAGGTTTTCTCCATGCGCGGGAGAATTTCCTGATCGGGTGTGAGATAGGACGGCGTCGCGCCGCGCTGGTGCCAGCGGCAGAAAAGTTCCGCCTCTGCGGCGGTGGTCAACACCACTTTCGATGGTTTGCCGTTTTCGCTGATCGAGATGACCGCACCGGAGCCGGCGGGTCGTTTCTCCGCCGACGTGTACAGTTTCCAATCGCGTTCGGAGAGGAAATTCTGTGAAACGTGGAGTTCCTCCTCGGGCAGGTAGCGGATGCCCAGGTGATCCTGCCACGGTTCCCCCTGGATCGGCGGGGAAAAGATTTTCATGCTGCCGCCGATCAGATCCGGCTCGGCGGTGTTTTTCACCAGGTGTTCGATTTGCAATTCCTGGTAGCCACTTTTGCGCAGGGTGAATTTCAGTGGCGTGCCCACCGGATACGCGAGCACGCTGGTTTGCGTTTCACCAAGATAGCGGCCCTCGCCATCAAAGACCGTGGCACCTTCGGGATCGCTCACGATCTTGATCTGCCCCATCTGCGGGGCGAGTGGCTGAACACTCTCGGTTTTGCGGAAAAGAGCGTTGACCCACGAAAGCATCATGTCCTTTTCCAAAAACTTCCACCCGAGGAATCCGCAGCCGGCGAGCAGCATCAACAGGGTCATCGTGACATAAGAACCGCGGCTTCTGCGCCTGCGCTTGCCGCGCTGGATCCGCCGCAGTGCATCGGCCAGATCCATTGCGGTGCTGACCTGCCGCTTGGAGATGTGTGGTTCGCAGACATCGCAAATCACCCGGTTGAGGGCCAGCCATTTCTTGCGATCGTGACCCGTTGGCAGTTCATCGGGCAGTTCGGGGAAGTCCAAACGATCCTTGCCGGTGGCGATTTCGTAGAGCACCTTGCCCAGCGAATACACATCCGCCTGGGCTGATCCCGGGCCTTCGGGGGGAACGAAGCCTTCGGTGCCGACAAAGGTGCGCTGGTCGCGGGCCGCCACCAGACCGATGTCGGCCAGCTTCGCCTTGCCGCCGACGAAGATCACGTTCGATGGTTTCACATCGCGGTGCGCCAGACCTTTTTCGTGCAGATGTCCGAGCGCCTCGGCGAGCCGCAGTCCGACTTCGAGACACTGATCGACGGGAAACAATTTCGCCTTGGTGTCCTTGCTGTCGGCCCGCAGCGTGCGGGGTTCGTACTCCACCGGATGAATGTCGCGACCGCGGTGGATGTCGTCGCCCAACTCCATCACATAATAATAGAACGAATGGCGGTCGGGGCTTCGTCCGACATGCAGCACGTTCACCAGGCCCGGGTGGTCGCGCGAGATCGGCTCGAAGCGCAGAATGCCTTCAAACTCCCTTTCAAAAGTGCGTTCGTCCTCGAAGTCCTCCCGCCAGACAACCTTGACCGCGCGCATCGCACCGGTCACACCACGGGCGAGCCAGACTTCGCCATAGGCACCGCCACCGATCTTGCGAAGCACCTCGTGATCGGGAATCGCAGGAAGTGGACGCTGCTTAGTCGTCATCGTGCTTGAGCTTTTCCAGTTCCCTTTTCAGCACCGAGCCCACCCGGTGTTTCGCCAGATAGACCTGGGCCATGCTGACGCCGAGGTGTTTTTGCACCTTGCCGGCCTCCCATTCACGAAGAACATAGTAGTCAAAAATCTGGTATTGCTTCGGCGACACCTGGGCCTTCACCCGGGTCAGCGCCGCATCGGCCAGGTTGCGGCGCCATTCGGCATCCCATACGCGGTCGAGCGGCACGCCGTTGGGGTCCTCGTAGCGATCAATCACCGCGGTCTTGCGCTCGTCATCCCAGTCGCCTCCGCTCATCGCCGTGTCCTTTTTGCGCTTGCGGAACTGGTCGTTGATGCGCCAACGCGTCATGTTCATCAACCACGATTTGAACGATCCCTGCGCGGGGTCGTAGAGCTTTTTCTTGCTCTGCTTGGCGATCGACAGAATCGTTTCCTGAACACAGTCGAATGCCTCATCGGAGCGCAATCCCGCTTTGATCGCCACCGCATAGATCAATTTCCAATAGGTCTTGTAAAACTCGTCCCAGGTTTGCTGGTCCTCCCAGTTGTCGAGCCGCGCGATCAGGCTCTTGCGGGTCTTGGCAAAGATGGCGGCCAGCGCTTCGTCGTTCTCGGGTTGTTTTTCCGCTTCGCTCATCCGCTTACTTATATCACAGCTCCCCGCGCTTGTCTTGTGCAGTTTCGCGGGCTTTTGAGTTTTTGCTTGGGATGCTCTCATTTTACCGAAAAGCGAAGAATCAAAGATGTTGTTTACAATTTGTTAGTTTAAACTTACTATCTCACCCACTCACCTGAGGCGTTTGACTCACGTTCAGGATGCCCACGCCCCGTCATGTCAGATCCATCATCCCTTTCATCCTGCAATCCGTCCGCTCAAGTCGAGCGCATGAGAGAGATCATTGTCGGCCGACAGCTTGCCCGCGTCGAACAGCGGCTGGACCGCCTCGAACGCTTTGCCGAGAGCCCGCAGCTTTCGAGCCCGGACGTTTTTCCGCGGATCGAGCATCTCGAAGCGCAATTCGAGGCGGCCCGTGACCACATGCAGCGCCAGGTGGATCAGATCCGTCGGGAAATCGCCAGCGAAATGGCGAACCGCCGCAGCGAAGTTCACTGTCTGGCTGAACAGATCCAGCAAGCGGCGCTGTTGCGCAACGAGAATCGTCCGCAACCCGAAAGCGGCGGGGACATCGAACAACGCGTCGGTAACTGGCTGGAACAATGGCAAAAAAATCTGGAGGATTTTCTCGGAAAACGGGAAAACTGGTTGATCCAACAGATGCGCCAGGAGTTTCAACAACTTCGTCAATCGATGTCCGATCACCAGCAAAAAGCGGCGATTTGCCAAAAACAAGCCCTGCTTGATGGGGAATCCATACGAAACGATTGCCAGCAAAGCCTGGCGGCGCAGCAAAAACAACTCGAAGGGCTGAAAGATCTCGTCGGGCAGTTCCAGCAGAAGCTGCAGGTCATGGAAATCCAGAACCAACAGAACGAGCAGACTCATCAGACGCGGTTGTCGCAGATCGCCCAAGCGGCCCGGGCTCTGACCGAGTCGGCCGCGTCACTCGGATCCCTTTCCACCGACACCCCCTCGACCACGTGATGAGCTCGAACCTTTCTTCTTTCCCCAATCAAGACCTGCCGATATTGCCCGATACGAGCAAAGAATCGCGCTTTCCGCCTTCGCTGGTCGACGCGGCCCGCGTTTTTCCCGATGAACCCGCTCTCGCGGCCCTTCCGGTCATGGCATCACTTCCTGAGCTGATGAGTGATGCCGCGGTGCCGGTTCCAACTGCCCAATCGAACTGGGGTTCAGATTTGCCGAGCATCCCGGTGCTGCAACAGCCGTTGTCCGACTCCTTCGCGATGGCGACATCAACGGCTCCCGCTTTCCCCTCGTTCCCCAACCACCTCTCGCCGACGCCTGCTTTCGACGAGTTGCCAAGCACGCCGGTTGATTCTCCTTTCGCCATTCACGAACCGGCTCCTGTTTCTGCCCCCGCGCCCCGCACGGTGCTGCCGCCGTTGGAGCGCGAACATGCGCGTCTTGACTACACCGACAAGGAATTGCTCGATGTCTTGCGTCCCTTGGTCGAGGGCTCCGGGCAGCGTTCACTCTATCAATCGGGCGCTGGCATCGACACCTATCTCGAAGCGCTGTTGCGGGCGACCATCCGCCGCGCGCTGGCCGAGCACAGCCCCACACAATCCCCGTTCCGCGAACCGGGTTTCCTGGACCGCGTCGGCTGGCGTCTGGCCGCGTTGTTCAGTAGCCGCACCTACGAGGAGATCCATTTTGAAAAAACCCGCCGCTTCCGCGTCGAGGAGGTTTATTTGTTAGAGAAAATCAATCTATCGATGATTTCCTACGCCAGTTCGGACCCGGCACGCCATGCCTCGGCGAAACGCGTGCATGCCACGGTGCGCCGCCTCGCCGATGGCGCGCTCGACAAGGAGGGCACGATCCGGTTGTTCTACGATCTTCCCGAAGGTCGTCACGCCGTCGTCCGTGAAGGCAGAAACGCGCTGTTGATTGCGGTTGTTCTCGGCACGCCAGGTGATGCTCTGCGCATCGATCTGGACTATACGCTGCGCCGCATCGAAGAGCGCTTTGGTGCGCGCTTCGATAACCTGGAGGATCCGCTGCTGTTCAGCATCCAACCCCATCTCGAGGACTGCCTGCTGATCGTCGCGCCATCATCCAACCACTGAAGCATTTCAGCGGTCAACACGGGCGGAGCCGCCATCGACCAGCTTTTTCACTTCATCGAGGGTCGCCATCGAGGTGTCGCCGGGTGTGGTCATCGCCAATGCGCCGTGGGCCGCGCCGTAATCGACCGCCAATGCCGCGTCGTTGAATTCCATGAAGCCGTATGCGAGACCGCTGGCGAAGGAATCACCGCCGCCGACGCGGTCGAAGATTTCCAGCCGCGGCCGCTGGATCGACTCGAAAAATCGACCGTCGTGCCAGCAAACGGCGGCCCAGTCGTTGATGGTCGCACTGTGCACATCGCGCAACGTGGTGGCGACAACCTGGAAGTTGGGGAACTCGCCGACCACCCGTTCGATCATTTGCTTGAAGTGATCGACGTTGATGCCGGTGATGTGCTCGCTTACACCCGCCACCTCGAAGCCGAGGCAGGCGGTGAAATCCTCCTCGTTGCCGATCATCACGTCCACGTAGCGGGCGATTTCCCTATTGACCTGCTGTGCTTTTGCCTGGCCGCCGATGGATTTCCACAGGCTCGGGCGGTAGTTGAGGTCGTACGAAACGACGGTGCCGTACTGCTTGGCTTTTTTGCAGGCCTCCAACACCACGGCGGCGGTGGTTTCCGAGAGCGCCGCGAAAATTCCCCCGGTGTGAAACCAGCGGGTACCGCAGTTGCCGAAAATTTCATCCCAGTCGATGTCGCCCGGTTTGAGCTGGCTGGCGGCGGTGTTGCCGCGATCACTGGTGCCCTTGGCTCCACGAAGGCCGAAGCCGCGCTCGGTGAAATTCAGTCCATTGCGGACATCGCGACCGATGCCGTCGAATTTTTTCCACTGGACAAAACGGGTGTCGACTCCGCCCTGGAGGATGAAGTCCTCGATCAGCCGACCGACATCGTTTTCCGCAAACGCGGTGACCACCGCGGCGCGTTTGCCGAAGCAGCGGCGCATGCCGCGGGCAACGTTGTATTCACCGCCGCCTTCCCAGCACTGGAACTGCCGGGTGGTGCGGACGCGCCCGTCGCCGGGATCGAGGCGCAACATGATCTCGCCAAGGGAAATGACGTCGTAGGCGCACTCGGCGGCGGATTTGATTACTAAGCTCATAGTAGATGGTGGAATTCGGGGAGAAAAATCATTCGGCCGATGGCACCACGCCGTTGGCGCAGAAAACGTCGCCCGCGCCATTGAGGAAGTTGACCAGGTTGTTCAGCGCTTTCAGGGCCTGGCGCGGCACGCTCTCGTAGGTGCGCGAGCCGACATGCGCGGTGACGATCGCCCGGGGGTGGCGGAGCAACGGCTCATCGGCCGCCGGGGGTTCCTGCTCCATGACATCGGTGGCATAGCCGGCGAGACGACCGGAATCCAATGCCTCGAGGATCGCCGCGGCATCCGCGAGTTCGCCGCGGCCGGTGTTCACGATCACCGCCCCCTCCGGCAGCAGTGCGAGCCGCTCGCGGTTGATGAGGTGCCTGCTATCCGCCGAAAGTTTGGTATGCGGGCTGATGATGTCACAGGTGGAGAAGATCGAATCAACCGACTGATGACGGATCACACCGTGCTGTTGGCAAAAATCGTCCGGCCAGAAATGACCGTAGCCGTGCACTTCCATGCCGAAGGCTTTGGCGCGGATGATCACCTCCTGGCCGATGCGGCCCAGACCGATGACACCGATTTTTTTCGCGAAAAGCTCATGGCCGGTGAGACGCAGCCATTCGCCCCGGCGTGTGGCATCGACGCTGGGAATCAGGTTTTTCAACAGCGCCAGCAACAGACAAAAGGTATGTTCCGCAACCGTGGTGTGGTTGACCCCCGGAGTGAACATTACCGGAATGTTCATCTCTTTGGTGGTGGCGAGGTCGATCTTGTCGAGGCCGATGCCATACTTGGAAATCACCTTGAGTCGTGGCGCCGACTTTTCCAACACCGCGCGGGTGATCGCGTCATCGCCGCAAAGGAAGGCGTCGAACTCTCCCGCCAGTTCGAGCATTTTCGCCTCGCTCAATGGGCCGCGGGCACGTATCACTTCATAGCCTTGGGAGAGCAACAAGTCATGATGCGGACCCGGAGTGTCCTGAAAACTGCAGGTGGTGAGTAATACGCGCGTGGTCATCAATCGGATGACAGACGCTATTTCCCGCCAAACAATCCGGTCAAGTGAATTTCGAAAAAACGTTGCGCGGCATACGTTTGTTGCGCTGATTGGAATCATCATGGTGTATTTCAAATGAATTTGCTTATTCCTGATGCCCATCAGATTTTTCCTGCGGGAAATGACCTCATAAAAACAATGAAACCGGCAAGTTGTCGCCATGAGTCGCCAGAGCAAATGATTTCCTCCCATAATCACGTATGGTATTTGACCCTACGCCTCATTGTTTGTGAAATTTCTCTCGTGCCCGTTACCCCGGCAACGTTCCGGGTTCGCCCACATCGCCATGGCGCTGTTTCCGCGAGAACAGCGCATACACCGCCGGCACGACAAACAAAGTCAGGAATCCGGAAACCAAAAGGCCGCCGACCACGGCAATGCCCAGCGACTGGCGCGAGGACCCGGAACCGCCCAGGGAGAGGGCGATCGGCAGAATGCCGAAAATCGTCGCGAGACTGGTCATCAGGATCGGACGGAAACGGCTGACCGATGCCTCGAGCACCGCATCGAGTTTCGAAAGCCCCGCATCGCGCCGCTGGTTGGCGAATTCGACAATCAGGATGCCGTTTTTTGTCACGATGCCGATCAGCATGATGATGCCGATTTGACTGAAGACGTTGAGTGATTGTCCCGTCCAGTGCAGCGAAACCAAAGCGCCCGCCAGAGACAGGGGCACGGTGAGAATGATGATGAAAGGATCGCGAAAACTCTCAAACTGTGCGGCCAGGACCAGATAGATGATCAACAGGGCCATCAAAAACGCGAACAGCAGCGAGGAGGAACTGTCGGCGAAATCGCGCGATTGTCCCGAAAGGGAAGTGCGGAAGTTGTCCGGCAAAACCTTCGCCGCAATGCGATCAAGTTCATCCAGACCGTCTCCCAAGGTATAGCCCTTGGCCGGAGTGCCGCTGATGGTTGCGGAAACGGAGCGATTGAAACGAAAGATCGCCGTCGGGCTGGCTGATTCCGCAAAGGTCACCAAGTTGTCGAGCGAAACCATGTTGCCCGATGGCGTGCGCACATAGAGATTCTTCAAATCGCCCGGCTCGTTGCGATCCTGCCGTTGCATCTGTGCGATCACCTGGTATTGCTTGCCGTCCTTGAGGAAATATCCGAAACGCCTGCCCGAGTAGGCATACTCAATGGTGCGAGCGATTTCCCGCACGGAAACACCCAACTCCGCCGCGCGCTGTCGATTGATCGAAATGACACCTTCGGGCCGGTTGACTTTGAGGTCGGCGTCGATCTGGCGCAGCTTCGGGCTCTGGTTTGCGGCATCGAGAAATTCGGGCAGCACCTTGACCATCGCGTCGAAACTCGGTGCCTGCAACACATAGGCGAGAGGTTGGCCCGCGCGACGGTCGCCAATCGTCGGTGGTTGCGTGGGAAAGGCGCGCACACCGGTAAATTCCGCCATGTCCTTGGTGACTTGTTCGGCAATCTGTGCCTGGCTGCGGTTGCGGTCGGCCGGTGCCGTGAGATAGATGTTCTGAACCCCCGCATTGGCATCGGTGCGGCCCATGCCACCGCCAAGAATGCTGAAGCTGCGGTAGGTTTCCGGCACGTGATCGCCAACGTAGGCATCGATCTTGTCCATCCAGCTTTCGGTGTATTCCATCGTCGATCCCTCGGGCGCGGTGACATTCACGCGGATGTTTTCCCGATCCTCCAAAGGCGCCAATTCGCGCGGCAGAATCGATGCCATTTGCCAAATCAGCCAGGCGCTGCCCAGCAGGATGGGCACGGCCAGCCAACGCCAGCGCAGAAACGGTGCCAGCATGCCGCGATATCCCGCGGTGATCATACGGAAAAACGGTTCGGTGCGGCGGTAGAGCCAGTGAGACTGGTCGCCATGGTGCTTCAACAGAAAACGACACATCATCGGCGACAGGGTCAACGCGACGAATGCCGAAACCAGGACGCAGCCTGCGATGGTGATGCCGAATTCGCGGAACAACCGACCCGTCAGGCCTGAGAGGAAAACCAGGGGAGTAAACACTACCACCAATGCCAGGGTGGTGGAAATGACCGCGAAGTAGATTTCCCGTGATCCCTGCAGCGCGGCCTCAAGCGGCGAGAGGCCCGCTTCGATTTTGGCATAGATGTTTTCCAATACCACGATGGCATCGTCGCAGACCAGGCCGATCGACAAAACGATCGCCACAAGGGTCAGCACGTTGATCGAAAACCCCGCCACATACATGATGAAAAAGCCCGCGATGATGCTGACGGGAATGGCGATCACCGGAATGATCGTCGAGCGCCAGTCGCGCAGGAAACCAAAAATAATCAACGCCACCAGCGCGAAGGCGATGATCAACGTTTCCTTGACCTCGCTCACGCTGTTGCGAACGAATCGCGTGAAATCATAACCGATTTCCACTTTGATGTCGGCGGGCAATTCTTTCTTCACCTGCTCCATGCGACGATAGAATTCATCGGCGATGGCGATGGCATTGGTGTTCGGTTGCGGAATGATCGCGACGCCGATTTTGTAATTGCCCTTGCCCTTGAATCCCGTGCGCAAGACCTCGGGTCCGAGTTCGGCGTATCCGATATCGCGAAACAGGATCTGCCGGCCTTTCACCTGTTTGATGATCAAGCCTTCGAACTCCTGCGGTGTTTTCAAGCGTCCCAGCGTGCGCAAAGTCAATTCGTTCTTCGCGCCTTCGATGCGTCCGCTCGGCACATCGACATTCTGCTGGGTGAGCGCATCCTGCACATCGAGAGGCGTGATTTCATGCACGGCCATTTTGATCGGATCCATCCACAGGCGCATCGAATATCGTTTCTCACCAAAAATGCGGATCGAGGAAACTCCCGGAATCGTCTCCATCCGCTCGCGCACCACCCTGTCGGCAAAATCGCTCACTTCCAGGATCCCGCGCTTTTCGCTCTCCATCGACAGGAACAGGATCGGCATCGAGTCGGCGTCGGCCTTTTCCACAACCGGTGGATTCGAATCGATCGGCAAATTGCGGGCGCCACGGGAAACGCGATCGCGCACATCATTTGTGGCGGCATCAAGATCGGAATCCAGGGTGAATTCGACAGTGATCGTGCTGCGTTCCTCGCGTGACTCCGAGCTGAGCGTGCGAATGCCGGAGATCCCGTTGATCACTTGTTCCAACGGCTCGGTGATTTGCGCCGCGACAACATCGGGGTTTGCTCCGGGGTAGGTGGTTTGCACCGTCACGATCGGCGGATCCACGGCTGGATACTCGCGAACGCCGAGGTAGTGAAATCCCACCGCTCCGAAGATCACAATGATCACCGACATCACGATTGCGAGCACGGGACGTCGTATGCATACATCCGACAAACTCATGGTGTGGTGACAAGGGAAACGGATACACCGGGCCGGATCCGGTTAAGATTCGTAGTGGCGACAACATCGCCTTCAGCAAGTCCTCGCAGGATCTGCACTTGCTCGTCGGTGCGGATTCCGATGACAACTTCCCTGAATTGCGCCTTGCCGTCGGCGACCACATAGACACCGTGGCCGCGCGGAGAGGGCACAATCGCCTGCGAGGGCACGAGCAGGTTCGAGGCATTTGCGGTGAGAGGAATGCTCACATCCGCAAACCCGCCCGGAACCAAACCCTCGGGTTCGCTGCAAACTCCGCGGATCAATAAACTGCGCGTCTGCATGTCGATGGCGGGTTCGATCACCGTAATGACACCTTCATGCACCTTGCCCAGCCCTGCGACGGTGAAGGTGAATTTTTGCTTCTCGCGAATCATCCCCGCGTAATGTTCGGGCAGCGGAAAATCAATTTTCATTGCCGACAAGTCGTGCAAATCGATCAGGGGCAGGCTGGTTGAGAGCATCGCGCCTTCGCTGACCTTGCGGACTCCCAAACGTCCGGCAAAGGGCGCGACGATTCGGGCTTTGGCAATCTGCACAAGCTTGGTGTTTTTTTGCGCCTCCAGCACGCGCCACTCGGCAGCGGCAACATCCGCCTCCTGTTGACTGATCGCCTTGCTCGGCAGCAGTCCCTCGGCGCGTTGTTTGTTGGCGAGCGCGAGAACCAGGCGCGATTCGATTTCCTGCAACTCGGTTTGCAGTTCCGCGTCGTCGAGCTGAAACAACAAGTCGCCCGCTTTGACCGACATTCCTTCCTCGCAGAGAATTTTCACCAGTCGGCGCGGAGACTCGGCCATGAGCGTCACCGATTCGTTTGCCCGCAACGAACCAACGGTCTCGATTTTTTCCTCAAACGCAGAGGCCTTGACGGTGTGGAATTCCGCCCTGACCGGAGAAGCGGGTGTCTGACCGAGCAAGGGCAATGCGCCCGAAAGACAGGCGATGGTGAACAGAAAATAATGGAGCATTGTCCTCATGCGGATGACAGTATCGGATTCCATACGTTGCCAACAGCAGCAAACCGTCAACAAAATTCCATCTCTTGCCTGCGCTGCGAGGCACAAACGGAACAATGACCGGTTCTTTCAACGCCGGTGCCTGCAATGCACTCTGCGAGGGGGCTGCATCCATCTGGAGAAAATCCTTGTCAGCCGTGCAACGTCTTCGACGGCATCGGCACGAGCATTGCGGGATTTTCATTTTTCGTTAGATTTTTATCGCGAATTGGTCAAAACAGGCTCAGCGAAAGCGACGCAGTTTTTGCTCGCCAAAGCGTCCATCGTCCGAGATAATGGCCGCCCCGCGGAAGACATATGGGACACAACGGAAACAATGACGTGAAGCCTGCGCAATGGAAACTCGCGTTCGGAGCACTGGGCATCGTGTTTGGCGATATCGGCACCAGTCCTCTTTATGCCTTCCGCGAATGTTTCGCGGACCACGTCGCGCCCGAGGCGCAAAACCTTTCTGGCGCGGCATCTTTGATCATTTGGTCGTTGATCCTGATCGTCAGCTTTAAATATGTGGGATTGGTTCTGAAGCTCGACAACAAGGGCGAGGGCGGGATTCTCGCACTGTCCGCATTGGTGCGGGGCAGCCGGGCGGTGCAGGGTCTGGTGGACAGGCCGTGGGTGTTCGCCTTGGGACTGCTGGGAGCGGCGCTCATTTACGCGGACGGAATGATCACGCCCGCCATCTCCGTGTTGTCGGCTGTGGAGGGCCTGACGGTCAAAGCACCGCATCTCGAGCAATACGTGGTGCCGATATCGCTCGGCATCATTGTCGGACTGTTTGCCATCCAACGTCATGGCACGGGAAAAGTGGGGGTGCTGTTCGGCCCGATCATTCTGCTGTGGTTTGTCACTCTCGGTGCCTTGGGCATCAAGTGGATATTCCAGTGCCCGACGATTCTCTATTCGCTCAACCCGCTCAACGGGCTGATGTTTCTCGTTCATGAATCAATCCACGCCATGCCGATTCTCGCCGCGGTGTTTCTGGCGGTGACCGGAGGTGAGGCACTCTATGCGGATCTCGGGCATTTTTCCGCATCCGCCATCCGCAAGGCATGGTACTGGGTTGTGTTCCCCGGACTCGCGCTCAACTATCTCGGCCAGGCGGCACTGATGCAAATTCGTCCGGAAAGCGCGCATTCCTTTTACAATCTCGTCGGCGATCACGGCATCCTTCCGCTGACCATCCTGGCCACGGCCGCCGCGATCATTGCCAGCCAGGCATTGATATCCGGTGCCTTTTCGCTGACTTCGCAGGCGATCCAGCTGGGCTGTCTGCCGCGACTGCGCATGCTTTACACATCGGCCACCGAAAAAGGACAGGTCTATCTTCCGCCCATCAACTGGCTGCTGATGCTCGCCTGCCTTTTCCTGATTTACAACTATCAAAAATCCTCGAACCTCGCGGCGGCGTATGGCATCGCCATTTCGCTCACCATGGCCGTCACGTCGCTGCTGTTCTATCAGGCATCGCGCAGCGTTTGGAACTGGCCTGCCTGGAAGAGCAATCTGGTCACCGGGGTTTTTGTGATCATCGACATCGCATTCCTGATCGCCAATGGCGCGAAAGTCATGCACGGGGGCTGGATGCCGCTGGCCGTGGCGTTTTTGATCGTGTTCATCATGACAACCTGGCGCTGGGGTCGGGAACGGCTGGCCAGGCGCATGGAGAAAGCCTCGATTCCCGCCGCCATGCTGATTGAGGATCTCGGACGCAAAGGCATTCATCGAGTTTCGGGCACAGCCTACTATATGTGCGGCAAAACCGGCGGCATCCCCCTGGCGTTGCTGCACAACCTGAAGCACAACCAGGTTCTGCATGAACACGTCATGCTGCTGCATGTCGAAACACTCGATTCCGCGCACGCGGCGGAGGGGGAGAAATTCGACATGACCCCGCTTGGCTTGGGATTTTTTCTGCTGCATTTGCGCTTCGGGTTTTCCGAGACGCCCAATGTTCCGGCCGCGCTCAAGCAGCATTTGGCCAACGGGATCAGATACGAAGGGTCGAAGTCCACCTTCTTTCTCGGGCGTGAAACCTATGCTGTGGGCAAGAGCCTGAATGCGTGGGAAAGGGTTCGACTGGCGATCTTCGCCTGGATGACCCGCAATGCCACACCGGCGACCGCCTATTTCTCGCTGCCGCCCTCGCGCGTGGTTGAGCTGGGAGCGCAAATTTCCCTGTAATTGGCTTCGACCGTCCCCCACAGGGCATGCGGCAGAGGCAAAAAAAAGCAGACCTCCCTGGAGTAGGAAGGCCTGCGGGAAAAGCAGAGAGGATTACTTCGCGTTATCCACTTCCGGTGCCGGAGCGAACTCCTTGAAGGGAGGAAGGGGCTTCAGCTTGGGTGCTTCCGTGTCGCTGGTGCAGCAGATGCAGCACGAATTGGAAAACAGGGCCGTGGCGGCCAGCGCGAGAAGTGACAGGATTCGAGTCATTGTGGTAGTAATAGTTTTTTGTTGATAAGGAGATCTTCAGCGCACCGGAGTTTGATAGGTCGGCGCGGGAGGCGCGGCTACGGACTTGCTGGCGCAGCAGGAATTGACCAGAAACACAAAAGGCAGAAGTGCGAGGAAAAGATGGATTCGTTTCATTTTGATCAGATTCTGTGCTATGAGCCACCGCAGCAAAGCGGGTGCTCGGGAAAATTAGCGGAATGACCATGCAGTGCAAGGCAAAAAGAAGGCCGTGCCCCAAGAAAATGAGATTTTCGCAAAATGTCCGACATTTAAAAGACTTTTTTCAACGCCAGCCCGGTTCTACTGGGTAGATAAACGATCAGTTTTCCGTGATTTTCGTGCTCGGAACGAACGGTGTAGCGCTGGTTCAGAGCCACCCGGCCGTGACCTCCGTATTCGAGGGAATCCGTGTCGAGAATCATCTGCCAGACCCCGCTTTCGACCCAAGCCGTCCATTCCGTCAGGGATTGCTGGCCGTGGAAGTTCATTGCAAAAAGCAGATCGCCACGCCGCCACGCCAGGGTCTTGTTGTGGTTGTCCTCATTGACATGAACGGGCGGACAATCAAACCACCTTGAATCGCGCATCAACGCCAGCATCGCACCGTCGAAGTCGCCCAGACCCTTGTAGCGCAATTCCTCCTGATCCCGGAGACTCCACAATCGCCGCGCGTGATCATAGGACCAACCATTGCCCGCTCGGGGAAAATCAATCCATTCGGGATGGCCGAATTCATTGCCCATGAAATTCAGATAGCCATGGCCTGCGGCCCCAAGGGTGGTAAGCCGCGCCATTTTGTGTATCGCCACCGCCCGATCCGCGCGCAGGTCCTGTGAACCGGCGTGCATCGAATGATAGATGGCATCCCCCGCCAGCGCGAACAACAGCGACTTCCCGCCAACCATCGCCTGATCGTGACTTTCCACGTACGATACGATGCGTTCGTCCTCCCGGCGGTTGGTCAGCTCACTCCAGATCCACCCCATGTTCCAATCCTCATCGCGAATGTCCTCGGCGAGCTTGAACCACATGTCGGGCACACCCATCGCCAGGCGATAGTGAAATCCACATCCACCTTGCTCGCGGGGCGCACACAAGCCGGGCATGCCGCTGACATCCTCGGCAATGGCGATGGCCGATGGCTTGAATTCGTCGATCAGCGATGTCGCCAAAGTGAGGTAATCCACGGCATCCTCGTCGGTGCGACCGTGGAAATAATCGTCGTAGCTGCCAAAACCTGCTCCAAAACCGTGGTCGTGGTAGAGCATCGAGGTTACACCGTCAAATCGGAAGCCGTCGAATTGAAATTCCTCCAGCCAGTAGCGGATGTTCGACAACAAAAACGACCTGACCTGGGGTTTGGAGTAATCGAAGCACCGTGAATCCCAAGCGTTGTGGAACCCTCGCGCGCCGTCGTGAAAAAACTGATAGATGCTGCCATCGTAACAGGAAATCCCCTCGACCTCGTTGCGCACGGCATGGGAATGAACAAGGTCCATGATCACCCGCAGGCCCATGCCGTGGGCGGCATCGACCAATGCCTTCAGTTCACCCGCCGTGCCGAATCGCGATGACGGCGCGAAAAATGAGCCCACATGATAGCCGAACGATCCATAGTAGGGATGCTCTTGTACCGCCATGAGCTGCACCGTGTTGTAGCCCGCGCCGACAATGCGCGGCAGCATGTGCTCACGGAATTCATCCCAAGTGGAAATTCGTCCGAGTTCCGACGACATCCCGACGTGGGCTTCATAAATCATCGGCGGCGCCTTCCCCACGGGAACTTGGTGTTGCCAGACAAACGCGGGCTCATCCCAAACCTGTGCGGAAAACAATCCGGACTTTGCATCCTGGACAATGCGCCGACCCCAGGCTGGCAGTCGGTCGCCCTGACCGCCATGCCAATGCATCCGCACGCGGTAATGATCGCCTTGTTTCAACCAACCGGCGGGCAAGACCAGTTCCCAGCAGCCGTAGCCCGTGGAACTGGCAAAATATTCCGCCCGTTCCTCCCATGAGGAAAAATCCCCCACCAGAGCAAGGGCGGTGGCGTTCGGCGCCCAGTCCCGATAAACCCAGGAGCCATCGGCATTGCGATGAAGCCCGAAATACTTGTGCCCCTGCGAATAATCGGACAACGAGGCTCCCAGTGTCGCACGGATGTTTTCACTGCGCTGCCTGCGTTGCTCGAAAACATGGCGCCATGGCGCGAGCCAGGTGTCTTCAGCAAAGTTTTTCAAAGGAGCACCAGCAAGCATGGCAGGTGCAACATAACAGTCGTGATCCCCTTGAACAGTGAAAACTCGCGCCACGCATGATCGATCTTTTGCTGGCACATTCCCAAGCGGGTGATACCGTCGCAGCATCATGCTGCTCATCGCTGAAATCATCGGAGTGGTCGTCGTGCTGTTCCACGTCGCCGGCGTGGCGCACGCCCTGCATGCCTTGATGAAAACACGCACCTCGCAAGGTTCGATCGCGTGGATCATGTCACTGATCACCATCCCGTTCATCGCCGTGCCGCTCTACTGGTTTCTCGGTCGCGACCGCTTCACCGGATACGTGCGGGCGAGACGGGCCCACGACGAGCGCCTTCGACAGAAAGCCGCCGACCTATACGCCGTGATCCAGCGGTTCGTAGTCAAGGAAACGGACCCGTTCATGGCGACTGCGGTGTCTCTCGCCGGCATGCCGTTGTTGCGGGGCAACCGGCTCGACCTGTTTGATGAGGGCCGCGCCACTTTCGATGCCCTGTTCCACTCGATCGAGTCGGCCAAGTCCTATGTGCTGGTGAATTATTACATCATGAAGCACGATGCCATCGGAGATGCCCTGCAGCAGATCCTCGTTCGCAAGGCGCGCGAAGGGGTGAAGGTCATGCTGTTGTTCGATGAAATGGGCTCCAACAAGTTGCCGCGGACCTTTCTCCGCGAGATGAGCGATGCCGGGGTTGTTTTCCATTCCTTCGGCATCAATCGATTCTGGTGGTCGCGCCTGCAATACAATTTCCGCAATCACCGGAAAATCGTGGTGGTCGACGGCAGAGAGGCCTACATCGGCGGGCTGAACGTGGCCGATGAATACCTCGGCTGGCACCCGCAGCTCGGCTATTGGCGCGACACCCACATGCGCATGACCGGTCCCGCCGTTCTCGCCGTGCAACTGGTGTTTTTCGAGGACTGGTTCTGGGCCTGTGGCGACGTTCCAGCTGCGGTTCCTGACACAACCGAGCAGGCGGAGGATCAGGAGTTGCTGATCCTCCCGACCGGTCCCGCCGACCCGATGGACTCCTGGCAACTTTTCATTGTCGCCGCCTGCAATCATGCAAAGGAAAAACTGTGGATCGCCTCGCCGTATTTCGTGCCCGACAGCGGAGTCACCTCTGCTCTCCAGGCTGCGGCACTGCGCGGGGTCGATGTGCGACTGCTGATCCCGGACAAATCCGACAGCCGCCTCGTCGGTTGGGCCGCTTATTCCTATTACGAGCTGATTCTCGCGGCCGGCGTGAAAATCCATCGCTACAAAAAGGGATTCCTCCATCAAAAAGTGGTGCTCAGCGACGATTATGTCTCCGTGGGCACCGGCAACCTCGACAACCGTTCGTTTCGTTTGAATTTCGAAATCACCGGGATCACCGCCGACCCGGAATTTTCCCGGCAGGTTCATGAAATGTTGGAAAGGGATTTCGCACAATCCGAGCCGAGTTTGCTCAGTGACTACACCGACAAGCCCTGGCTTTTCAAATGCGCGTGTCGCGCCGCAAGATTGTTCTCACCGATCTTGTGAGTTTTGTGATTCACGTTCCCCTGGTGTTCCCGTAGAGATCGATGTGCAGGCGTGGAGTGTAGCGGAAACCGTGGGTTTTGCAGAGATCGGCGACCCGCAATGCAGAGTCGCGCAGGTTTTGCGCGTCAACGCCCTCGGGCATCAGCAGGATTTTGTGCGCGGGAACTTCTATGCGGTTGTTTTCCAGCGAGCGAATGATCTCGTTCACATCGTCGCTGTCGTTGACCACGAATTTCAATTGATAGTCGCCGTGTTCGATCCACGCGCGGATCACCTCCGGTTGCCAGCGGGTTTTTTCATGCCGCTCCGACCAAGGGCCGGCAATCTCCACACCGGGAGTGGAGTGAGCGAGTTTCGGGCTGAGCGATGCGAGGTCGCAGGAAATTCCACCGGGCATGACTGTCGCCGCGGTTTCGATGGTGATGTGCTTGCCGAGACCGTGAAGTTCCGCAGCAAGAGTGTGGATCTCTTTTGCGATCATCGGTTCACCACCCGTGAGAACGACATGACTTGCCGGGAAATGCGAAATTTTTTCGATGAGCTGTCCGACCGACATTTCTTCGCCCGTGGGATTCCAGGAGGCATAAGGAGTATCGCACCAAACACAGCGCAGGTTGCAGCCGGAGGTGCGGATGAAAATGCTCGGCACACCCGCCAGTGATCCTTCGCCTTGGATCGAATGAAAGATTTCCGAAATCAACATGGCGGTGCGGGCAATGCCGGGGTTTCCAGGTACTCGGTGGGATCGGCAAGTCCCGCCAGCAAAAATGCCTCGCGGCGTTCGACGCAGGTGCCGCAGCTGCCGCAGTGGATCAGACCTCCCTTGTAACAGGACCACGTTTTCCGGAAGTCCACACCCAACTCGCTGCCCCGCGCGGCGATGGCAGCCTTGTCCATGTGAATGAACGGTCGCTCGATCCTCACCTGCGCGTAGGTCCCTTCCTCTACGGCCTGCGCCATGCCCTGCATGAACGATTCCCGGCAGTCGGGATAAATCGCGTGATCGCCGGCATGGGCGGCGATGACCAGACGACCCGCGCCTTCGTTTTCCGCGATCCCGGCGGCGATGGCGAGCATGATGCCATTGCGAAAGGGCACGACGGTCTGCTTCATGCTGGCCTCCGCATAATGGCCGTCGGGAATCGCATCGCCGCCCTGCAACAAGCTGCTTTGGAAAAGCCGGGTGAAAAAATCCAGGTGAACCAGCTCGTGGCGAATGCCCAGCTCCTGGCAATGCCAGCGTGCGAATTCCAGTTCGCGATGGTTGTGTTTCGAACCGTAATCAAAACTCACCGCCATGCCGACAACTCCCCCGGTCCGCGCGTGGTAGAGAGCGGTGACGGAGTCCATCCCGCCGCTGAGGAGAACGATGGCTGCGGGTGGATTCATGAATCAAAGAATGACGCCCGGACTGTAGGTCACGGCCTGCGGATATTTTACCTCTAACAATTTCACCCGCGCGGAAAACGAATCGACCTGTTCTCCAGCGGCGCCGGTTTCATGGCGGCCGTTTTCCATGATCGATGCGAGCGCTTCCCTCGACAGGCCGATGCGGGAATCGGCGGCGAGGCGATCGAGCAAATTGTTGTGATCGATCGCACCCTTGCGCAAATCCCTCACGGTGGCCAGCGCGTGTTCCTTGATCGCCTTGTGCGCGGTTTCCCTGCCAACTCCCGCTTTGACGGCCTCCATCATCACCGTGGTGGTCATCAGGAACGGCAGGTAGTGTTCGGTTTCCGCCGCGATCATTTCCGGATAGATTTCCATCTGGTCGAGAATTGTTAGAAATGTTTCGAACAAGCCGTCGAGCGCGAAAAATGAATCAGGCAGCATGACACGTCGCACCACCGAGCAGGAGACATCGCCCTCGTTCCACTGGTCGCCGGCGAGGCCCGCCGCCATCGCCAGGTAGCCCTTGAGGATCACATGGAAGCCGTTCACGCGTTCGCAGGAGCGCGAATTCATCTTGTGCGGCATCGCGCTCGAACCTGTTTGGCCGGGCGCGAATCCCTCGCTCGCCGTCTCATGTCCCGCCATCAGCCGCAGGGTTTTGCAGAACGACGATGGCGCGGAAGCAAGGTCGGTGAGCGTGGCGACGATGCGGAAATCCAGCGAGCGCGGATAGACCTGTCCGACGTTCGTCCACACCCCGGTCATGCCGAGATGGGAGGTGATGGAATCTTCCAGCGCGGCCACTTTTTTCGCGTCGCCATCGAACAGCGACAGTTGATCCATCTGCGTGCCGACCGCGCCTTTCAAGCCGCGAACGTGGTATCCGGCGATGGTCGATTCCAGTTGCAGGTAGCTGTGCAGGAATTCCTCGCCGAACATCGCGATGCGCTTGCCCATGGTGCTCGGTTGCGCCGCGACATTGTGCGTCCGTGCGGTGAGGATGATGTGCCGGTTTTCCTCCGCATGCCTGCGGAGCCGATGCAGGGTGGCGATGCATTTCTCGCGAATCATCAGCAATGACTTGAAGACCTGCAATTGCTCCACGTTTTCCGTTAGATCCCGCGAGGTCATGCCCTTGTGCACGTGTTCGTGACCGGCGAGATGGTTGAATTCTTCGATGCGGGCCTTCACATCATGGCGGGTGATGCGTTCGCGCTGCATGATCGATGCCACATCGATCCGGTATTTCACACTTTCATAGGCGGCAATCGCCTCGGCGGGAATCCTCAGGCCGAGTTCATTTTGTGCCTTCATCACCGCAATCCAGAACTCGCGTTCCAGGAGAATCCGCCCTTCCGCCGACCATATCGCCTGCATGCCCTCGGAGGCGTATCGTTCCGCTAGTACATTCGCAATCACAGGTTTTGTTATCGCATTCACTACGATTTCGCAACGCAATTTCCTGCTTGGGGAAAATCCCCAGATGCCGGCGACGAGGACCGTGATTTCCTAGGACCGACGGATTCTGAAAAAAAGAATTGCCAGCAAAGCCCGGATCGTTGTAATTTCACCCCCGCTACGAAATAGCCGCGCGGTTAGCTCAGTGGTAGAGCACCACCTCGACACGGTGGGGGTCGCAGGTTCGAGACCTGCACCGCGCACCATTTTCCTCCTATTCTCATGTCATCGCCCGCAGAGTTTCACTCTCTATTGCGTTTGCTCGATGATGACACGCCACAGGTCAGGCAGATCGTCAGTGACAAACTGCGTGCCTACGGCGGCGATGTGAGCGAAGCGCTCGCCGAATACCCGCACCCGCTGACGGATTCGGAAATCGGCCTGCTTTCCGGGCTGCTCAAACCCTCGCGCCGGGCCTCGCTGCTGAACGACTGGGAAGTCCCTTTCCACGGCTGGCGGGCGATGGAGGATGACTGGGACATGCTCGAAGCCTGTCTGCGCCTGATCTCGGATTTCCTCCACGACGGCATCACCCTGCGTCCGCCGCTGCCCGACTTTCTCGATCTTCTCGCCGACGAGGCCGCGCTGGCCGCAGAGGAAACTGGTATCGAGGGATTGCGCATTTACCTTTTCGAGAGCGGCCGTTTCCGCGGCAATCACGAAAATTACAACGATCCCCTGAACTCCGATCTCGCATGGTCGATCAAACATGGCAAATCCAATCCGATCGGACTGGCGACCATTTTTCTGCTGGTTGCAAAACGCCTGGATCTCGAAGCCGAAGGAGTGAACTTCCCCGGACACTTTCTCTGCCGCATTGAAAACGGCGGCCAGCAACTTCTGGTGGACTGCTACAACGGCGGCATGCTTCACGATCTCAACGAAATCCTCAGCCGCAAGGATGTCATCGAGGGCGCGATGGCCAGCGCACTGACCTCTTCGGCCACCCCGGGGGAAATCCTCATCCGTACACTGCGCAATCTGGAAATCTCGCTGCAGCGAAACAATGAACAAGAGGACGCGGAACTGATTCACCGGCTGGTGGAATCGTTGAAGCCCTGAGTCACGATCGCGAAACTCATCCAGGTCGCCATGCCAAAAGTCAGGCAAAGGTTTTTATTGCTAAATGCGGTTTTTCTGCTACCTATTCCCCTCCGAACACGCCCTAACAAGCAGCAAACAAACCAAGAACCTATTTACGATCATGCGCTTTGGATTAAACACTTTTCTGTATGTTTCCCCTTTCGTCACCGACAGCGTGAAGCTCTTCCCCAAATTCAAGAAATGGGGGTTCGATACGTTGGAATTGCCGATCGAAGACCCATCACACATCGACGCTGCGGCCGTCCGTAAAGCAGCCGACAAAGCCGGCATCGCGATTGGCACATTGTGCGCCGCCATGGGACCGGGACGCGATTTCCGCGGCACGGCGGCGGAACAGAAAAACGCCACGGCCTACATCAAGGCATTGATCGACCAGGCCGTGATCCTCGGCGCCCATTCGGTCATCGGTCCGATTTATTCGGTCGTCGGCCTGATCGGTGCGCACAGCGACGAGACCAAGAAAAAGCATTTCGATCTGGTCGTGAAAAATCTCAAGCCGCTGGCCAAGTATGCGGAAGCAAAAGGCATCGTTCTCGCCATCGAGCCGCTCAACCGTTTTGAAACCGACTTCCTCAACACCTGCGACCAGGGCTTGAAGCTGGTGAAGGCCATTGATTCCAAGGCCGTGAAACTTCTCCTCGATACCTTCCACATGAACATCGAGGAAAAAGACCAGGCCGCCGCCATCCTGAAGGCCGGTTCCCTGCTCGGTCACTTCCACGCCTGCGGCTGCGACCGCGGCACGCCCGGTGGCGATCACATCGACTGGAAACCCATCGTCAAGGCGCTGCGGAAAATTGATTACAAGGGTGATGTCGTGATCGAATCCTTCACCACCGATGTCAAGGTGATCGCCCGTGCTGCGGCAATCTGGCGCAAAATGGAGCCCAATCGCGACGACATCGCCGTCAATGGCCTGGCCAACTTGAAGAAGTTTTTCAAGAAGAAGAAATAAGCCATTGTTGCCTTGAAACGGCACGGCTTGCCGACCAAAAACAAGGAGATCGCGAAGTGTCCCACGAAAGCACCGGTCTTCAATGTGGCGAATTTTCATGCGTTCTTCATCAAGAACACACAATCGTGTGTTGAAATTTCCGGGATTCTGAGCGCGCGCCAGTCGCGGCCTCGGACAGGGATTTCCTTCAACAATCGATTCGATGAAGACACCAGCTAAAACGAAAACCGGGAGGGCAGGAGCCGGGCAAAAAAAATTCCCCGCAGGCTCAACCGCGATGCCATTCCACGTGCGGATCATTGGCGCCATCTGTCATTCGCATGTGGTTCCGGCGAAATCTGCGCGAAAGAATGCAACCGGATACGACCTGTTCCGCGATTGGCGCGATGAGCTTCTCTCCTGACCAGCCCGGTTCAAGAACGCGCTTTTCTTTTTTACCTGCAAACGTATCGTTGCCGCATGACGCGTGAGGAAATCAGTTCCCTGTTCGAAGAAATCGCATTGTTGCTGGAGATGAAGGGCGAGAACCCTTTCAAGGTGCGGGCTTATCGCAGCGGTGCCGAAACCGTGCGCTCGTATCCCGATGACATCCTGCGAATGGCGCGCGACAACCAGTTGTCGGGCATCAAGGGACTCGGCGAGGCGCTGCGCGACAAACTTCACGAACTCGCCACCACCGGACGACTGGAATATTACGAAAAACTGCGCGCGGAATTTCCGGCCACATTGTTCGAGCTGTTCGAACTGCAGGGTCTCGGTGCCAAGAAAATCATGCTGCTGCATCGCGAACTGGGGATATCATCGATCGCCGAACTCAAGCAGGCCTGCCTCGATGGTCGAATCGCCGGACAGCCGGGGTTTGGCGAGAAATCCCAGCACAACATTCTCGAGTCAATCGAACACCGGGAGAAAAACGCGGGGCGCTTCCTGCTGGGCAGTGTTGCGATGGTTGTGGATCGACTGCTGGACTTGCTGCGGGATCATCCGGAGTCCCTGCGCGTGGCGGCCTGCGGTTCCTATCGACGCGGCAGGGAGACAATCGGCGACATCGACCTGCTGGTGGCGACACCTCATCCTGCTGTTTTAACGGAATATTTCTCCACACTTCCCGGGGTGAACAAAATTCTCGTTCACGGTGAAACGAAAATCTCGGTCCTGTTGGACGAAGGCATGCAATGCGATCTGCGCGCGGTGGCCAACGCGCAGTTTCCTTTTGCACTGCAGTATTTCACCGGCTCCAAGGAGCACAACGTCGCGCTTCGACAACTGGCCAACGACAAGGGTTGGTCGCTCAATGAATACGCCTTCACCGCGACCCGCGACGATGCCGAAGCGATTCCCGCAATCAACGAGGAAGCCGACATCTATCAGGCGCTCGGACTGCAATGCATTCCGCCGGAAATGCGCGAAAACCTCGGCGAGATCGAGGCGGCGCGCGACAACAAACTGCCGCGGTTGATCGAGATTGGCAATCTGCGCGGGACGTTTCACAATCACACCACAGAGTCCGACGGCCGAAACACTCTCGAGGAAATGGTCGAGGCTGCGCAAGACCTGGGGCTGCAATACCTCGGAATCGCCGATCATTCCAAGTCATCGTTTCAGGCCAACGGTTTGGATGAAAAACGCTTGCTGCGGCAGGTGGAAAAAATCCGCACGCTGAACGGCGAACTCGAAGGATTCCGCATATTCGCAGGGTCGGAGGTCGACATTCTCAAGGACGGTGCGCTGGATTTCAGCGACGATGTGTTGTCGCAACTCGACTACTGTGTGGCATCGGTGCACAACGTGATGAACCTTGATGAAGATACGATGACCCGGCGCATCATCCGGGCGATGGAAAATCCACACGTCACCATGCTCGGGCACATGACCGGGCGATTGCTGCTCAAACGCGATGCCTACGCGGTGAATCACGCCAAAATCATCGATGCTGCCGCAGAGACGCGGACGATCATCGAACTGAATTGCAGCCCGAAACGCCTCGATATGGACTGGCGCTGGTGGCATCGGGCCCGCGACAAAGGCGTGCTGTGTTCGATCAATCCCGACGCGCATTCGACCGCGCAACTGCAATATTTGCATTACGGCATTCTTCAAGCCCGCAAAGGCTGGCTGCGCAAGGAGGATGTGGCGAACACTTTGTCGTTAGAAACAATAACCGAGTTTCTGGCGAAGCCAAAAGCACAGCGTTGACCGCAAAAAAACGCCAAAAATGAAGCGGCAAAAAAAGTCGAGAATCACTCTTGGTTCGTTTTGCCACTACCGAACCTATCAAGAAAAAATTATCTAACAGGTAAATAACAAGAATCAGGGCCTGACCGCACTCGGGTTGCGTTGGGTTGATGAGCGGCCGTCCCCCACCGGAACGCTCGGAGATCGTTACTGCCTTGCTTGATTATGCGGGTCGGTGCTGAAGTCGTTCACGTCAAGGCGATCTGTGCATCTGCTGGTTTATCTCGTCCTGGCATTCGCTTCCCACAGATCCTTGGGGTCCAAAACTTTCCTGGCTCCTTCGCCATTCAGCCAGGCTTTTGCATCCGCATCGCCACGCAACTGTGCATCCCAGAATGCCGTGCTCAGGGCGAGGATTGCTTTGTGGTAGCGGCTGTTCTTGATTGCGCCGCCGGTGAGTTCGCGTTCGCCGAAACTCATGTGCGTGGCATCATTGAAGACCACTTGCCAAGCGGCGGCTTTCTCCAGGTAGGGAAATACCTTGAGTCGGTCGGCAGCGGTGCTGTTGCCGATCGGGCTGTCGTCTTTGGTCCCGGTCATCAGCAGGCAGGGGATCTTGATCGATGCAAACGCGCTCGCCGGGTCGCCGAGGGCCGGCGGACCGGGGCTCATCATCAGCGCGGCATCGATGCGAGGTTCGACAAACGATTTTCGTCCTCTGGCAAAAGATTGACCGGCCACCGCCTGAGTGGTGTTGGCCCCGAAGGAATGGCCGGACATGCCGATGTGTTGAAGGTCGAGCCGCTGATGCAAGGCGTGGCCTTTTTGTTGATTCCACGTGGTCAGGGAGTCGATCACCGCAGGGATGTCGCTGCTTCTCGCCATGAAATTTTCCAGCGACGCCGCCTGTTTCATGGCGGTCATCCGTTGAAGCATGGGAGCGTCCTTCCAGACCGATTCGTCACTGCCGGGGTGTTGGACGAAAATCGCCACATAGCCGCGTCGCGCCCAATGATTGCCGAGATACGGGTTGTTGTCGCAGGAACCACCGAGACCGTGCGAAAAAAGGATGACCGGTGCGGGGCTCTTGCTTTCGGGAAAGTACGCGCGGATCGGCAGGGTGCGGTGGTTTTTGGAGTCCACGACCTCGTATGTCTGCGTTGCCACATCCTTGGTCGTGACTTTCAAAGGATCATATTCGGCAGCGCAAAAAGATTGCGCGCACAAGAACGTCAGAATCATTTTGGCATAATGGCGAATCATCACGAGGAAACAACTCCACGGTACGGGCAAAGTTGCGCGGCATTGTGGTGTCGGGCATGTTCGCGGGCAATGCCATTCAGGACAAAATTCTTCACGGGGAGCGCCTGCGTCCCGCAGGCTGTGGACGGCATCCTGCCGGGCACGGGTTTTCAAGGGTGATCCGTGAAAGCGCAGCGATCGCGCTACCCGACTCATAGGCGTTTATCGCAAACAATCGCCTGGGATGAAAGTGGGTTGTGTTAGAGCGTGAAGCACCCGCCCACCACCGGAACGCTCAGAGAGCCTTCCTTGCCTTTTGATGGGGAGGCATTTGGCCACGAATGCGCGGGTTCGTGTTGACTCAAAAGTAAATGACACCGGATCAGATCCGGAAGGGTGGGGTCGTTGACTCATAATTCAGGACACCGTAACGCCGTTCTTTCTATCTGCATCGGGCTCGGAATGCAAGGAGTCCTTAG
>Ga0209400_1000630_pt1 | contig 30650 bp, 26 predicted proteins | sample M_130807_EF_Meta_FD_187313 | JGI IMG/M metagenome (GOLD analysis project Ga0209400, IMG submission 187313) | Freshwater microbial communities from Lake Montjoie, Canada to study carbon cycling - M_130807_EF_MetaG (SPAdes) (version 2) | ecosystem: Environmental > Aquatic > Freshwater > Lake... | reverse complement strand
ACTCTGCCTTGAAAGCGGGCGCAATATCGGGGCGCTCCAGCGCAAAATGCACATTGGCCATCAGGAAGCCAAGCTTCGAGCCCGTGTCGCAGGTACGCCCATCAAAGCGCACACCAAAGAAATCTTGCGCTTCAGAGAGCTTCTTCATGCCGTCAGTCAGCTGGATTTCGCCGCCCGCACCTTTTTCGATCTTTTCGAGAATGTCGAAAATCTGCGGCTCGAGAACATAACGACCCGAAATGATGAGATTGGAAGGCGCTGTCCCCTTGGCAGGCTTTTCAACCATGCCGCCAATCTGGAAGGTCGCTCCAAAGTCCTGCTTCACTGAAACCACGCCGTACATATGCGTGTCTTCTGGTGGCACTTCTTCCACGGCGATAATATTGCCGCCATGCTTTTCATAAGCATCCAGACATTGCGCAATGCAACGCGTCTTGCGCTGGCCAGGCAGCGTGATCATGTCAGGGAGGATCACGGCAAAAGGCTCATCACCGATAATATCGCGCGCGCACCAAACAGCGTGGCCCAAACCCAGCGGGGCTTGCTGGCGTGTAAAACTGGTCGCGCCTGCTGCAGGCAGATCGGCCATCAGGGCTTCATATTCTTTCAGCTTGCCGCGCTTCTGCAGCGTGTCTTCCAGCTCGAAGGACATGTCGAAGTGATCTTCGATCACCTGCTTGCCGCGTCCGGTCACAAAGACAAAATGTTCAATACCCGCTTCGCGCGCTTCATCCACCGCATGCTGCAGCACGGGGCGGTCGACGACGGTCAGCATTTCCTTTGGAATGGCCTTGGTGGCGGGCAAAACGCGGGTGCCGAGGCCCGCGACAGGAAAGACGGCTTTGCGAACACGCTTCATAGGGCTATTCCAAACGATTAACCAAAGGACGGCTAGGCTGCGCCGAGTGCTACAGGAAGGCAAGCGCAGTCAGATAGGCTAAACCCCTGATCGGGGCATTCCTGTGGCAGTCTATAGCAGGCATGAATGGGGTGAAGGTTAATGAGCGTTCTGGTCACGGGGGGTGCCGGCTACATCGGCAGCCATATGGTCCTGGAGCTTCTGGACGCCGGGGAGCAGCCCATCGTTCTGGATAATCTCTCCACCGGCTTCCGCTGGGCCGTGCCCGAGGGCGTGCCTTTCTTTGAAGGCGAATGTGGCGACCAAGCGCTTGTTAGCCAGATCATCCGCGACCATAGCGTGACCGGGATCATCCATTTTGCGGGGAAAATTATTGTCTCGGATTCGGTCAGCCAACCGCTCGACTATTACGATCACAATACGAGCCAGACGCGCAATCTGATTGATTGCGCCATCAAAGGCAGCGTCAAGAATTTCATCTTTTCGTCGACGGCCGCTGTCTATGGCGAGCCCAAAGCCAATCCCGTCACCGAGAACGAGCCGCTCGCGCCTGTCTCACCCTATGGTCGCTCGAAACTCATGTGCGAATGGATGCTGGAAGATGCCAGCCGCGCGCATGGGCTGCGCTTTGTCATTCTGCGCTATTTCAATGTCGCTGGTGCAGACCCACAAGGGCGTGCAGGTGAATCCTGCACCATTGCCACGCATCTGGTGAAGCTTGCCGCGCAAGCCGCGCTCGGCATCAAACCCGCGCTGCATATTTTTGGAACAGACTATCCGACACCCGATGGCACCTGTTTGCGTGATTATATTCAAGTCACAGATCTTGCGCGTGCACATATGGCGGGCCTCGTGCATTTGCGCCAAGGCGGCGACAATCTCATCTGTAATTGCGGTTATGAACGCGCTTATTCCGTGCGCGAAGTGATCGAGACGATGAAAAAAGTCTCCGGCATCGACTTCCCCGTCAAAACGTCCGAGCGCCGCCCCGGAGACCCGGCCGCCATTGTGGCTGGCAATGCACGTGTGCGCGAAAAGCTCGGCTGGACGCCACTTTTTGATGATCTTTCCAAAATCACGCAGCAGGCACTTGACTGGGAGCGCCGGCTGCACAATAGGCAAAATCAGGGTAGCGGCACGAAAGAATAGCGATCAGGATCACGCCGCAGGCGACCAATGCCCGGATAATCCATATGTGCCGCCGCGACTATGGCGCCGTTTGAGACGACCCATTCCAGCATCGCCTTGCGCGTCTCGCCCGCAGTCTTCGGATCAAGATCATAAATCATCGCGGTTTGCGGGCGCACCAGATGCAAAGCCGCCAGATGCACCACATCGCCCCAAGCGATGATCGGCTCCGCACCTGTCTCAATCACCCAGGCCGTATGTCCGGGTGTATGACCCGGGGCAAGACGTGCAGCAATGCCGGCTTCACCACCGCCTTCCGGCACACGACGAATCCGGTCGAGATAGGGGCGGAACGCTTTGTCATTCATATGCAGTGTGCCGCGTGCGCGCTCGGGCATGTTTTCGGGTGGCGTATCAAACCAGAAGTCGGCTTCCACCTCATGCAGAACGATTTCTGCATTGGGGAACATGGCCACACCCGCATCATCGACCAGACCACCAAAATGATCCTTGTGCACATGGGTGAGATAGACCGCGCGAATATCCGAATGTCGGACGCCCGTCTCGGCGAGGCGCTTGTGCAAATGGCCAAGGCGCGAATGCATCATCGTGCCTGTGCCTGCATCAATCAGCACCGGACCATCGGGCAGATGCAGCAGGAACGCATGACAATCCATGGTCAGCGCCTTGTCCCCACCCGCCTGCGCAATCAGCTCGGTGGCCGCCGCGCGATCGACGGGATCGGGCACTTTATCGAGTGCCGCATCGAGATCGCCGTCGAGCAGCGGCGTGATGCGGATTTTGCCGATTTCAAATGTGCGGGGCATGGGGGCCTCCCTCTTTTCTTCATATTTGAGCCTGATCTTGAGCCTCACGGGCGCGCTCGTAAAGGCCTCGTGTTTTTTCCATCGTGGTAAACAATTCGGAAACGAAAGCGCCCTAAGTTGCCCCAGATTCGCTTCTAAAAGGCGATCGGAACTCATGTGGAGTGGCTTTGCTGTGTTGAGGCGTTCAGCATATCCGGCGCGGGTGACATCCCTTGCGCCCATCGGCCAGCGCGAGATGATTTGCTCGCCGGGCCAAATCATCCGCACGCTCGTGCTGTTTGCCCTTGTCTGCGCGGGGCTCATGGTCGCCACCGCGCATGCCCGCGCGCAGGAAGCAGCACCCGTCAGCGAGGCACAATTCCGCACCTTTGTCACAAACCTCTGGCCGGACGCGCGCAAAGCGGGCGTCTCGCGTGCCACATTCGATGCCGCACTCGGCCGCCTCACACCTGATACCTCCGTGATCAAAATCACCGGCAAGCAATCGGAATTTGTGAAGCCGATCTGGCACTACGTCACCAGCGCCGTGTCGAAGCAGCGCCTTGAGCGAGGTGAAGTCCGCGCCAAGGAATTTGAGAAAACGCTGGCGCGCATTGAAAGCAAATATGGCGTCGACCGCTATGTCGTGCTCGCCGTCTGGGGCATGGAAACCAATTACGGCGGCTTTTCAGGAAAGATGAATGTGGTGCGCTCGCTCGCCACGCTCGCCGCCTCCGGCTATCGCGGCACCTTCTTTCGCGATGAACTGATTGTCGCTTTGCAGATTCTCGAACAAGGCCATATCGAGCCTGAAAACATGCTCGGCTCTTGGGCTGGCGCCATGGGCCAGACGCAATTCATGCCCTCAAGCTTCATGAAATATGCGGTTGATTGGGATGGGGACAATCACAAAAACATCTGGACGAGCGCGCCTGATGCTTTGGCCTCGACTGCAAACTATCTCGTCGAACATGGCTGGGTGCGAGATTGGACCTGGGGCTATGAAGTGCTTCTGCCGCAGGGCTTTTCACTGCTCAAATATGAGCCGAACACGCAACGTTCTTTCACGGAATGGGCGCGCGCGGGTTTGAAAATTGCCGATGGCAGCACCATGCCCAAGACGGGCGAGGCCACATTGCTCTTGCCTGCAGGCAAACAGGGCCCTGCTTTTCTCGTGACGAAAAATTTTCAAGCGATCAAGGCCTATAATACATCGACCGCTTACGCGCTCGGCGTTGCGCTTCTGTCAGACCGCTTGGCGGGCACAGATGGTTTGGTTGGCAAATGGCCCGTGCAAGAGCGCATGCCGGATGCCGAGCAATCGCTCGAAATCCAGAAGCAGCTGGTGCGCTTGGGCTATGACATTGGCAAGCTCGACGGAAAGATCGGCGAGAAAGCGCAAGCGGCCATTCGTCAATACCAACGCAAAGCGGGTCTGGAACCAGACGGCTTTGCCAATCTCGTGCTTTTAGAAAAGCTGCGCCGCGCCAATTAATCAATCCCCGCGCGCGTCATTGCGAGCGAAGCGAAGCAACCCAGAGGCCTCACTTGTGGCTTCTGGGTTGCTTCGCCTTTGGCTCGCAATGACGTCGAAAAAACGCTGGCGCTTAGCGCGGCAGAACGGTCGAGCCCATCAGGAACTGATCGACCGAATGCGCCGTCTGACGACCTTCGCGGATCGCCCAGACAACGAGTGACTGGCCGCGACGCATGTCACCGCAGGCAAAGACCTTTTCTTTTGACGCCTTGTAGCTGAGCGTGTCAGCCGCAACATTGCCGCGATTGTCGAGCTTCACGCCCAGACCATTCAGCAAGCCATCTTGGATCGGCGCCACAAAGCCCATAGCGAGGAGAACGAGATCAGCTTTGATCTCGAATTCCGTGCCGGGAACCGGCTGGAATTTGCCATCAACGCGTACGCATTTCAGCGATTTCACAGCGCCGTTCTCGCCACCAAACTCAACCGTATTCACGGCAAAGTCACGCTCCGCACCTTCTTCATGCGACGACGAGGTGCGCATCTTGAGAGGCCATTCCGGCCAGACAAGGAGCTTGTTTTCCTTCTCGGGGGGCTTGGGCATGATTTCCAACTGCGTCACCGACAGCGCGCCTTGGCGCACCGAGGTGCCGATGCAGTCAGAGCCCGTATCACCGCCGCCGATGACGACGATATGTTTGCCGGAAGCAAGGATCGGCGCATTTGTCGTCAGGGGTTCTTTCGACACGCGACGATTCTGCTGGGGCAGGAAATCCATCGCGAAATGGACGCCAGCCAATTCACGGCCAGGAATGGGCAGATCGCGCGGCTTTTCAGCACCGCCCGCCAAAATCACCGCATCATGCGCATCAATGAGATCTTCAACCTTCATCGAAACACCGACATTCACATTGTAATGGAAGGTTACGCCTTCACCTTCCATCTGCTTCACGCGACGCTCAATGAGCTGCTTTTCCATTTTGAAATCAGGAATACCATAGCGCAGCAGGCCGCCAGCGCGCGCATTCTTTTCGAACACATGCACATCATGGCCAACACGCGCGAGCTGCTGGGCAGCGGCAAGACCCGCGGGGCCTGAGCCAACAATAGCAATCTTCTTGCCCGTCTTATGCGACGGCGCTTCCGGCTTCAGCCAACCTTCCGACCAAGCGCGATCGACAATCGCACACTCAATCGACTTGATCGTCACTGACTGGTCATTGAGGTTCAGCGTGCAAGACGCTTCGCAAGGTGCGGGGCAAACACGTCCGGTAAATTCCGGAAAATTGTTTGTCGAATGCAGATTGCGCGACGCTTCTTCCCAATTGCCGTTGTAAACCAGATCATTCCAATCGGGGATCTGGTTATTCACCGGGCAGCCGTTGTGGCAGTAAGGAATGCCGCAGTTCATGCAACGTGCGGCCTGATCCTTGACCGCTTCTTCCGACAGCGGGATCACAAATTCCTTGTAGTGGCGAATACGATCAGAGGCCGGCGCGTAGCGGCGGTCACGACGATCGATTTCGAGAAATCCGGTTACCTTACCCATCGGATTACTCCCCCGCAGCAGCGACAGGCTGCTCTTGCTGTGACATGAGTTCGGCGAGCGCGCGGCGATATTCAACCGGCATCACTTTACGGAACTTCGACTTATAAGAATCCCAATTGTCGAGGATCAGCTTGGCGCGGGTCGAGCCCGTGTAGCGCTGATGATTTTCGATCAACTGGTGCAGGCGTTCAGCGTCAAAGCGCGTCATGTCGCTCATGACATCGACACGGCCATGACCTTCAAGATCGCCACCCTGATGGTTGAGGCGCTGGTTCAGCTCCTCTTCCTCAGCGACCGGCTCGAGATCAACCATCGACATGTTGCAACGGCTTTCAAATGTGCCGTCTTCATCGAGCACATAAGCAATGCCGCCCGACATGCCGGCCGCAAAATTGCGGCCCGTCTGGCCGATGACGACGATGATGCCACCCGTCATATATTCGCAACCATGGTCGCCCGTGCCCTCGACCACCGCAATAGCACCCGAATTGCGCACGGCAAAACGCTCGCCCGCGACGCCGCGGAAATAGCATTCACCATTGATCGCGCCATAGAGCACGGTATTTCCGACGATGATCGATTCTTCCGGCACGATCTGCTTGGCTTCTTTCGGCGGATAGACAATCAACTTGCCACCCGAAAGACCCTTGCCGACATAGTCGTTGGCTTCGCCTTCGAGTTCGAGCGTCACGCCATGCGCGACCCATGCTCCGAAGCTCTGACCAGCCGTGCCCTTCAACTTCACATGCACAGTGTCGTCAGCCAGACCCTTGTGGCCATATTTCTTGGCGATCACACCAGAGAGCATGGCGCCCGTTGAGCGATTGACCGAATTGATCGGAAGCTCAATGCGCACCTTCTCGCGATTTTCAATCGCAGGCTTGGCCTTTTCGATGAGCGTACGGTCGAGCACGGCACCAAGATTATGGTCCTGATCTTCCGTCTTGTAGATCGGCAGATTGCCCGCATCCGGCTTGTGGAAGAGACGCGAGAAGTCGAGACCATTGGCCTTCCAATGATCAATCGCGCGATCGCGATCGAGCATCTGCATCTGGCCGGTCATTTCACTCAAAGTGCGATAGCCCATGGAAGCCATGATCTCGCGCACTTCTTCTGCAACGAAGAAGAAGTAATTGATGACATGCTCGGGCTGGCCGACGAAGCGCTTGCGCAGAACAGGATCCTGCGTCGCCACGCCCACCGGGCAGGTGTTGAGATGGCACTTGCGCATCATGATGCAGCCAGCTGCAATCAATGGCGCTGTAGCAAAGCCGAATTCATCCGCGCCCAAAAGCGCGCCGATGATCACATCGCGACCTGTGCGCAGACCACCATCGACCTGAACAGTGATGCGCGAACGCAGACGGTTGAGCACGAGCGTCTGATGCGTTTCGGCCAGACCGATTTCCCATGGGCTGCCCGCATGCTTGATGGAAGAGAGCGGCGAAGCGCCCGTGCCACCTTCATAGCCCGAGATCGTCACATGGTCTGAACGACCTTTGGCGACACCGGCGGCCACGGTGCCGACGCCGACTTCAGAGACGAGCTTCACGGAGACGAGCGCTTCCGGATTGACGTTCTTCAAATCGTAGATCAGCTGCGCCAAATCTTCGATCGAATAAATGTCGTGATGGGGCGGCGGCGAAATCAGGCCGACACCTTGTGTGGAATGGCGCACTTTGGCGATAACCGCATCGACCTTATGGCCGGGCAGCTGACCGCCTTCACCGGGCTTGGCACCCTGCGCCATTTTAATCTGCATCATGTCGGAATTGACGAGATATTCCGTCGTCACACCAAAGCGACCAGAGGCGACCTGCTTGATCGACGAGCGCATGGAATCGCCATTCGACATTGGCTTGAAACGATCCGGCTCTTCACCACCTTCACCCGTGTTGGAACGACCGCCGATGCGGTTCATCGCAACAGCAAGTGTTGTGTGGGCTTCACGCGAGATCGAACCGAAGGACATGGCGCCTGTGGCAAAGCGCTTCACAATGTTGGCAGCCGATTCCACTTCATCCAGCGGCACAGGCTTGCGGCCATCTTCTTCTGCACTCTTGATGCGGAAGAGACCACGGATCGTCAGCAGCTGCTCATCCTGCTCGTTGAGGATTTTCGCAAAGGCGCGATATTTGTCTTGGCTATTGCCGCGCACAGCATGTTGCAACAGCGACACCGACTGAGCCGACCAGGCATGCGCTTCACCGCGTGTGCGATAGGCATATTCGCCACCCACATCAAGCGAGGTGCGATAGACCGGCGAGTCACCAAACGCATCGCGATGGCGCTGCACGGTTTCCTGCGAGACTTCGGTGAGACCGACGCCTTCAATCGTTGTCGCCGTGCCCGCAAAGAAGCGATCCACGAAGGACTTCGACAGGCCGATGGCATCAAAAATCTGCGCACCGCAATAAGACTGATACGTCGAAATGCCCATCTTCGACATGACCTTCAACAGGCCCTTGTCGACCGACTTGATGAAGCGCTTTGTCACTTCATAAGCATCGACTTCTTCCGGGAAATCCTTGGCCATAGCGCCAAGTGTCTCGAAAGCGAGATAGGGGTTGATCGCTTCCGCGCCATAACCGGCAAGACATGCAAAGTGATGCACTTCGCGCGCTTCGCCCGTTTCCACAACAAGGCCGACCGAGGTGCGCAGACCCTTGCGGATCAGGTGATGATGCACAGCCGCTGTCGCCAGAAGAGCGGGGATCGGAATGCGATCAGGCCCGACCATGCGGTCCGACAGAACGATGATGTTATAGCCACCCTTGACCGCCGCTTCCGCGCGTTCGCACAGACGATCAATCGCAGCTTCCATGCCTTCCGGTCCCTTGGCGGACTCGTAGGTAATGTCGAGCGTCTTGGTGTCGAACGTATCTTCGAAGTGCCCAATGCAGCGGATCTTTTCGAGATCGCCGTTGGTCAGGATCGGCTGGCGCACTTCCAAACGCTTGCGCTTGGACGAGCCTTCATGATCGAGAATATTCGGACGCGGACCAATGAAGGAGACAAGGCTCATCACCGCTTCTTCGCGGATCGGATCAATTGGCGGGTTCGTCACCTGCGCAAAGTTCTGCTTGAAATAAGTGTAGAGCAGCTTCGACTTGTTCGACATGGCCGAGATCGGCGTGTCGGTGCCCATCGAGCCGACAGCTTCCTGACCGGTAATGCCCATCGGCGCCATCAGGATTGCGAGATCTTCCTGCGTGTAACCGAAAGCCTGCTGGCGATCGAGCAGCGACACATCGGTGCGCGACGCACGCGGCTCAACGGTCTTCAGATCTTCAAGAACGATCTGCGTATTGTCGAGCCAAGTCTTGTAAGGATGCGAGGTCGACAGCTGGCGCTTGATTTCTTCGTCAGAGACGATGCGGCCCTGCTCAAGATCAATGAGCAACATCTTGCCCGGCTGCAGACGCCACTTGGTGACAATCTTCTCTTCCGGAATTGGCAACACGCCCATTTCGGACGCCATCACGACAAGGCCATCATCGGTGACGATGTAGCGGGCCGGACGCAGGCCGTTACGGTCGAGTGTTGCGCCAATCTGGCGACCATCGGTGAAAGCCACAGCTGCGGGTCCATCCCACGGCTCCATCAGTGCCGCATGATATTCGTAGAAGGTACGGCGCTCTTCATCCATCAGCGGATTGCCGGCCCATGCTTCAGGGATGAGCATCATCATCGCATGCGCGAGCGAATAGCCACCCTGCACCAAGAATTCGAGCGCATTGTCGAAGCAGGCTGTGTCCGACTGACCTTCGTATGAAATCGGCCAGAGCTTGGTGATGTCATCACCGAACAGATCGGAGGCGACGGAGGCCTGACGCGCAGCCATCCAGTTCACATTGCCGCGCAAAGTGTTGATTTCGCCGTTATGCGCGACCATGCGGTAAGGATGGGCCAGCGACCAAGTCGGGAAAGTATTGGTCGAGAAGCGCTGGTGAACGAGCGAGATCGCCGATTCCAAACGCGCATCCTTGAGATCAAGGAAGTAATCGCCGAGCTGGGTGGCGAGCAGCATGCCCTTGTAGACGAGCGTACGCGAAGACAGCGACACGGGATAGAAACCCTTGGTGCGCTTGTCATTGATATTGTAGACGGTGTTCGAGATCACCTTGCGCAGCAAGAACAGTTTGCGCTCGAAGGTTTCCTGGTCGGCCGTGCCCGCACCACGACTAATGAAAATCTGCTTATGCACGGGCTCGGTCGGCTTGACGCTTTCGCCAAGACCGGACGGATCCACCGGCACATCGCGCCAGCCCAAGAATGTCTGGCCTTCATCGGCCACGACCTTTTCAACAATCGCTTCGACGATCTTGCGACCTTCCGCATCGCGCGGCAGGAACAAAGCGCCGACGGCGTAATCGCCTTCCTTGGGCAGAGTAAAGCCGAGACCAGCGGATTCTTCGCGCAAGAAACGATCTGGAATCTGCACGAGCATGCCGCAACCATCGCCCGCTTTCGGGTCCGCGCCGACAGCGCCGCGATGATCGAGATTCAGAAGAATCTCAAGACCCTTGGCGACAATGTCATGCGACTTGCGGTTGTGCATATTGGCAACGAAACCAACGCCGCAGGCATCTTTTTCATTTGCCGGCGAATAAAGGCCATGCGCTTCGGGCAGGCCTGAATCAAAAACCGGAACGGAAGACGGCAAGGCGGACAGAGACTCGGACATAGAAGAAACTCCAGAAAGCGATGAGGGCGCAGCGGACGTGCGCGTGCGTTTCGATGCACCGTTCTTTCCGGTCATCGTTTCGCGCATGTGGTCCTTCGAAAATCCGCTCATTGCTCGCTCCAGATCGTGGTCACGATCAAACAAAAGTCGAAACCTGCAGCTGCGCCTTGATGCAGCCCGCACTATCCTTAAAGCCATGCAAGAGGCGCGCCGCCGCCAAAGTCTGGCGGGTCCCGACGACCCCGAATGGTCAGTAAAGCTGTCCTATTAACAGGCGCGCGAACATGCCAGAATTATGGCAGGCGCACAAGCGATGAAAAGCCCTATCCGAAGCGTCACCTAGGCGCAGGTGGACAAGTCCCGCGCGAGGCTGGCCGCAAGGGCAAAATTCCTGAAAAGACAGCGCTGTGGCATAGGTTTCCGGCCTTACCCGCCAGCTTGGGCCAAGCCGGCCTGGAGCCCTGCGGCAGAGCCGGCCCAGACACCCGAGCTGGCGCCATCGACCCTCCCCTTTCCGCATAGAGATTAAGCACTTGGCCGCAATCTGAGCCGAACCACCAAAAAGGCGCCGCCATGACGGGGCTAACGGGTGACCTTGGTAATCCAGTCTAAGTAGGACTGCGATCCTGCATCGACATCAAAGCGCAGGATTTCCGGCGTGTCGTAATCATGCACGCCGCGGATGGCGGCTTCCACGTCCGCCCAATCGGCCACTTTGGCCTTGATGATTAGCAGCTCTTCCGCCTCATCGCGCAACACGCCTTGCCAGACATAATGGCTGCGCACCGGCATGGTCTGGATACAGGCGGCAAGTTCTTTGGACAGCAAAGCCTCGATGATTTTCTGCGTGGTGGCGCCCTGCGCTGTTGTCAGAACCATGCAGAAAGAGGACATGCCAAAACTCCTCACACCCAGCCGGACAGCTCACGCTTCACGACAGCTTCAAGGACGCGCATGCCGCCTTCGCTGTCATTGAGACAATCGATGCGCGCGAATTTTTCTCCACCCGCATGTTCAAAATATTCGCGATTTTCTTCGCCGATTTCTTCGATCGTTTCCAAGCAATCAGCGGTAAAGCCCGGCGTGATGACAGCGATTTTCTTCATGCCCTTTTCCGGCAAAGCTTGAATCGTCTCATCCGTATAAGGACGCAACCATTCCGCAGGCCCAAAGCGCGACTGGAAGGTTGTCATGATTTTTTCAGGACCCCAGCCAAGCTTTTCGCGCAACAGACGCGTCGTCTTCATGCAATGGCAATGATAGGGGTCGCCCTTGTCGAGATATTCGCGCGGCACGCCGTGATAAGAGGCGAGCACCAGATCAGGCTCGAAATCCAGCTTTCCGAGTGAGCTATGGATCGAATCCGCAAGTGCCTCAATATAAACCGGATCATCGTGCCAAGGCGGAGCAATGCGCAAAATCGGCTGCCAACGCATGGTTTTCAAAACGTCGAAAGCTTTGTCACACACTGTCGCGGTGGTCGCAGCTGCATAATGGGGATAGAGCGGCACCAGCAAAATGCGCTCGCAGCCCTGCTTCAACAAAGCATTCATCCGCGATTCCATCGAGGGATTGCCATAGCGCATGGCCCAATCCACCACGATGCGCTCAGGATCAACCTCGCCCAAGCCACCCTTGGCCACAAAGGCCGCGAGCTTTTCAGCTTGCGAGCGGGTGATGGTTTTCAACGGGCCTTCATCACGCTCTTTGTTCCAGATCGTGTCGTAATCCTTGCCCTTGGGGCCGGGACGCACGGTCAGAATGATGAGGTTGAGAATGAGCCACCAAATGACGCGCGGTGTTTCAATGACGCGACGGTCCGACAGAAACTCTTTCAAGTAACGACGCATCGACCAATAGTCGGTCGCATCCGGCGTGCCGAGATTGACGATGAGCACACCAATGCGCCCGAAAGCGACTTGCGGATGATCCTTGGGCCAGGAGGCGGGGGCCACCGCACCGGGCTTCATAAAATCTGCAAAAGCTTTTTTGACCGCCTGCAACATTACTATCCGCCTTTAACGCCACAGGCCGGTGAAATGATGGACGGGGCCATGCCCCTGTCCCACTTCCAGCGCGTCAGCGGCGCGCAGGGCCTGCGTGAGATAATCTTTGGACGCCTGAACGGCCTGTGCCAGAGGCAACCCCTTCGCCAGATGCGCAGCAATGGCGGAGGAGAGCGTGCAGCCCGTTCCATGCGTATTCTTGGTGTTTACGCGCGGGCCTGAGAAACGGCTCACCTGACCGCCTGCAAAAAGCACATCCTCGGCGGTGGCCCCAGACAAATGCCCGCCCTTGACCAGCACAGCGCGCACGCCCTGCCCTGCCAGAATGCGCGCCAGATGCTCCAGACCTGCCTCATCGGCAGGCATATCGACTTCAGCCAGACGCGCGGCTTCCGGCAGATTGGGTGTGATGACACTCGCCAGAGGAAAAAGCTTTTCGCGCATGGCCTCGACTACGCCCGGCGCACCGAGCGAATGACCTGACGTCGCAACCAAAACCGGATCGAGCACAATATGGGCGGGCTTGTGACGCGCCAGCGCATCAGCTACCGCATGGACAATCTCTGGCGAGCCGAGCATGCCGATCTTCACGGCATCCACACGCACGTCGGCAAAAATCGCTTCGATCTGCTGCGCGATGAAGGAAGCATCGGGCACATGCACGCCCGTGACACCTTGCGTGTTCTGTGCAGTGAGCGCGGTGATCGCCGCCATGCCATAGCAGCCAAGCGCCGAAAAAGTTTTCAGATCAGCCTGAATACCAGCACCACCCGAAGGGTCGGAGCCTGCAATCGAGAGAACATTCGGAATCATGCCACCTCTCCCCCGTCATTACGAGCGAAGCGAAGCAAACCAGAAGCCACATGCGGGGCCTCTGGATTGCTTCGTCGCTTTGCTCCTCGCAACGACGGCATTGTCATCACACCGGCAGATCAAGCACGCCTGCGGCGCCATCTTCTGCACCAAACAAGAGGCGCCCGCCATCTGCGCTCCATGAGATCGTCGAAATGGCGCCCGCCTTGTCTTCCGCAGGCACAGAGCGCACGAGGATTTCTGCAGCGTCCGTAATGCGGCAAATCATCACCCAACCATCATCATAGCCAATGGCCACAACAAGCGAGCGGGGATGGAAAGCTACGCGCGTAACTTTGGCTGGCCGCACGCCACATTCGCGCGGGCCTTTACCCATCGGGCCATCTTTCGATTGGAACGGCCAGATGATGCAAGCCTCAGCGCCTGATGTTGCCAACCAATGACCATCCGCCGACCAGGAGAAAGACCGCGTCTTCGACGGATAGCCCGTCATGCGCATGTCTTTGTGATCCTGCACACGCCAGCCATGGAGAGCTGCTTCCTGCATGGCCGAGACGATGAATTTGCCATCCGGCGACACTGTCACATCAAGATGCGAGCCTGCCCATTTAAAAAACTCGGGTTCCGCCGCCATATTGGGAAACCACAGTGACACGCCATTGTAATGTGACAAAGCCAGGCGATAGCCCTTGGTCATGAAAGACAGACCGCGCACCGATGAAGGCGCGCTCATGTTTTTCACGTCGCCCTTTTCATTGCGCGCGAAAACGTTTTTGCCGGACGCCCAAGCCATCGGCCCGTCACCGCGCACAACGAGCGCATCGATCCAGCCTTTTTCTTTGGCGATTTCCTGCGTGCTGCCATCGGCAGCTGTTGCCACGACGCGGCCATCATCGCCGCCTGTGAACAGATGCGCACCATCGCTTTGGCCGACTAAAATAACTGCATCTTCATGCGCGATCACTTTGCGGGATTGCGTGCCGTCAAACAAAGCAATCTCACCGCTGGCCAGCGCAAAAGCCGGCACGTCACCCAAAAAGGCACCCGCAACGATTTCAGCATCGGTTGCCAGCGCAGTGACATATTGCGTCATCGATTGGGACATGGCCGATCAAATCTCTTCGTAAACCGCATCCTCGTCATCCAAGGCTTGCGGATAAAAACTCAAACTCACAGAGGCCTGCAAAGCGCCCAGACAATCCAGAAGATTGGCCGGCAATTCACACGACCAGCTCTCTTCCTGCTCATCAACCATGAGGCCGATTTCAAGCTTCATGCGGCGCGCAGCAGCACCTTGAAACGGATCATCATCCACTTCGATGAATTGCCGATCAAACCAGACGGCCAAACGCGCACAGGCCTCATCGACAATGCCATCGCCAATCAGGCTTTCCAGATCATAGGTGAGCGAGCGCAAGCCCTCGCGCATTTCATCGTGCATGGGCGCACCCAGAGCTGCGGGCAAATCAGCACCAAAGGCGCGCAGATCAATGCGCAGCAGAGCGCCGATGATGAGAGGCTCGCTCATCGCCTCAGACAATCGCACAGGCCATGAAGCCGCGGCGCAGCTCATCCTGCTTCAAGCGGCGGCCAATGAAAACGATGCGTGATTCGCGCTTCTGGTTGGGCTTCCACTCACCCTGCAAATCGCCATCCAAAATCATATGCACGCCCTGGAAGACGAAACGCTTGGGCTCGTTGGGGAAGGACAAAATGCCCTTGGAGCGCAAAATCTCCGGGCCTATATCCTGCACGATCTTGTTGATCCACGGCATGAAGAGATCGGGATTCACATCGCCCTCGATCTTCATCGAGATCGACTGAATTTCCTCATCATGAATGGTTTTCAGGCCACCATGATCATGGCCGCAATCGGGGCCGCAATCTTCGCCATGCTCATGATGATCATGGCCGTGATGATCATGATGCGCGTGACCATGATGATCGTGGTGGTCGTGGCCACAATCAGGCCCGCAATCTTCACCATGCTCATGGTGATGACCATGGTCATGATGGTGATGATCGTGATCATCCGCCTTCAGGAAAGCGGGTTCAATTTCCAGAATACGGTCGAGATCGAACGCATTGCGGCCGAGCACGGCATCGAGCGGCACATTGCATTTCACTGCGCGGTGAATCTTCGCATAAGGATTGATGCCGCGGATACGCGCTTCGACTTCTTCGATTTCAGCCGGTGTCACCAGATCCGTCTTGTTGACGATGACGACATCGGCAAATGCGATCTGGTTTTTGGCTTCGGGCGCATCTTTCAGACGCGCGGCCAGGAATTTCGCATCCGCCACTGTGACAATCGCATCGAGGCGGGCCTCGTCGGCAATATCCTGATCGACAAAGAAGGTCTGCGCGACGGGCGCAGGATCAGCCAGACCTGTGGTCTCGACGATGATCGCGTCAAACTTGCCCTTACGCTTCATCAAGCCTTCGATGATGCGGATGAGATCGCCGCGCACCGTGCAGCAGATGCAGCCATTATTCATCTCGAACACTTCTTCATCCGCACCTACGATCAAATCATTGTCGATACCGATCTCGCCGAATTCATTCACGATGACCGCATATTTATGGCCATGCTGTTCGGAGAGGATGCGATTGAGCAAAGTGGTCTTGCCGGCACCAAGATAGCCGGTGAGCACGGTGACGGGTGTCTTCTGCGACATATCTGTCTCCGGAAAGGGGTGGGCCGCACGGGGCCTGCAGGAAAAGGTCGAGGGGACATGTGAAGGCGCACCCCCCTCAGGTCAAGGGGCAGAGGCGATTTACAGCTCCGCCAGCGCCTCGGTGGCGGCTTTTTCGCCACTCTCCCAAGCGCCATGGGCGGTGGAGAAGAAATGCGGCGAGACGGCTTCGCCCGCGAAGAAGAGGCACCCTACGGGCGCGGCAAGCTTGGCCCTTTTGTCCGCATGGCCCGGAAGCGCGTGAGAATAAGAGCCCTGCGCGAAAGGGTCACGTGCCCATTGTGAGGCAATAATGGGGCGCAGGCGGCGGCGGAAATCTGAGCCCATCACATCGGCCAGCTGCTGGATGGCAAAATCGGCAACAGCCTCGAGCCCGCCGACTTCCAATTCACGCGCACATTGGCCGCCGAAATAGGCCTCAATCAGCGGGCGACCAAACGGCCTGATATGATAATTGGCGGTGGCGACGCGATCTGTTGCGCCATAGATGCGCGAGTCGATGTCAAATTCCTCCGCACCCTCAAGCGCCAGAAAAAGTTTGTCGGCAACGCCGAGCGGCAAAAGGCTCGCTGCTTCGACATGATCCGGCAACGCAGGGGAAAAGCGCAAAAGCCCTGCGGCTATGATGGATGTTGGCACGGTGACAATCACAGCGCGTGCGGTGATTGTGCCGCGTTGCGTCTCAATGCGCATCGGGCTTGCGCCATGATCTATGCGCCGCGCTTGCACGCCCAAGCGAATATCTAGCCCCGCCGCCAGCGCATGGATCAACGCGCCATAGCCTGCAGTGACGCGGTAATTCACTTCCGTATCTTTATAAGCATCAAAGTCGATCAGCGAGAGACGATCCGTCTCCGTACCATTCACATAACTCGACATGGCCTCAATCAGCGGCGTCCAGCGCGCCTGCGGATCCAGCAAGCGCGAGACGGGATAATCAATCCCCTTTTGCGCCTCTTCCTCAACGCGCGCGAAGAAGCGACCCATTTCCGCGCGATAGGCGCGCTGGTCCTCGCGTGAAAAACCTTTGTCCTCCGCGCTTTTCTGCCAAGGCGGCGTTTCGCGATTGATGTCAAACCCGCTATCGCGCGCCAATGGCACGAGTACATTGCGGTCAGCCGAATGCAGCCAGCCGCAGCCCAGATCGAGCGGATGACCCGCGACCTCTTGCGTGAAGGCGCGCCCGCCGATGCGCTCGCGCGCCTCGATCACGCAAACCTTGCGCCCGGCACGCGTAAGCGCTCGCGCGGCCGCAATGCCTGCAGCACCTGCGCCAATCACCACACAATCATGATCTGCCGATGAACTCATGAGAAGCCACATAGGACGCGGACCAGCCCGCGTCCAGCTCAGGCATTGCGATCAGAGGGAAAAGCGCGCTAGCATAGGCCAAATCGGCAACAGACCGGACGGGAGGATAGATGCACGACAGCCCCGCACCCGCAACGCTGCAAGGCGCGTTGATCATTGACGCGATCAAGAGCGCCGGCGTTGATTACATCTTGTCCGTGCCCGATCTGCACACCAGCAACGGCCTGCTCAAACCCATTGCGCAGGACAAGGATCTCAAACTCATCCGCACCTGCAAAGAAGACGAGACGCTCGGCATTGCCGCAGGCCTCTCCTATGCAGACAAACGCGCCTTGATCCTCATTCAATGGACCGGCTTTCTCTATGCGATGAATGCCATCCGCGCCATGGCGTGCGATCAATCGCTGCCCATGTGCATGATGATCGGCCTGTTGGGCAAAGAGCCCGAATTGCCCTCGCGCCAATCGGCGCGCTTTGGTGTGCGCATTGTCGAGCCTATGCTCGACACATTGGGCATTGCCTATCACCGCATTGATACAGATGCCGATACTGCACTCATCGCGCCTGCGATTGAAGCGGCCTATGCGCAATCCAAACCCATTGCCTTTCTCATCGAACGCCGCCCGGTGCACGCATGATCGACCGCAAAAAAGCCTGGGCTGCACTTGCCCCTCACATCACGGACGAGATCGTCGTTGCAACTTATTCCTCTGCGACAGACTGGCTTGCAACGGTGGATCGCCCGCTTAATTATTTTGCCTTCGGCGCCATGGGCCTTGCCTCATCACATGCACTGGGCCTTGCACTGGCGCGACCCGACAAGCGCGTCATTGTGCTGGATGGCGATGGCAGCCTGCTGATGAATCTCGGCACGCTGGTCACCATTGGTGCGGTCGCCCCGAAAAACTTCACCCATATTGTCGCGCATAATGGTTCTTATGAAGCCAATGGCGGGCATCCGATCCCGAACAAGCAAACCGATTTTGCAGGCGTCGCGCGCTCTTCCGGCATTGCCAAAGCGCAGCGCATCGACACACTCGCGGGCTTTGAAGCCGCCATTCCAAGCTTGCTGAAAGATGAAGGTCCGCTCTTTGTCGATCTCATCGTCGAACAAGGCGAATTGGGTCCGCGCTCTTACAAGGACATGTATTCGCGCGTGCGCCGTCAGGCGTTCCGCGAAGCTTTGCAGGCGGGGTAAAATTCAGCCGCGGATCGGCTCGACCTTCAGTGCGGCGCGCACGAAGTAATAGACGAGCAAAAGGCCAAAGGCCGCGCCCACAATTTCCACGCCGGTGCTAACCAGCGGAGGCAGGCCCAAAAGACCGCCCAGCGCCCAACCAGCCGCCCAGGAAATGCCAACAAGCTCCGTGCCGACGAGGATCGCCACGCTGATCACGGTGATCGCATTGTCCCAGTGGATCGGCTTCTGGCTCATTGGTCTCGGGCCCGCTGTTTTCTGAATGACGCTGAATTACCCCATCCCCCGCGGGGAGGCAAATCAGGTGGCCATCAATAATCCGACACCCAGCAGTAGAACAGCCAATGCCGCGACCAGTTCAAGGCCGGACAAAAGCCGCGCGGCCCCCGTGGTGCGCAGGGCCGCAAAGCGACTGGCCTTGGCCTTCGCATAGACCGCGGCCGCCGCAATCGCCCCTGTTGTGAGCGCTGTACCAACCGCCATGGCAAAAGTGGCTGCGACACCCGCCAGCACAATGCCCTGAGCTGCGGCAAAAACCAGCACGAGAATCGCCCCCGAACAGGGACGCAGGCCCGCAGCAATCACTGTGCCCGCCGCACCACGCCAATCAAATATGCCGCCGCCCAGCGTGGCGGGATCAGGCATATGCACATGCCCGCAATCAGGCCCATGCACATGAGCGGGATCATCGCCCGCATCACAGATGAAACGTGAGGCGACTTGCGGCGTAGCGTGCCATTCAGCCAAAAAGGCTTTGCCTTTCCGCCAAACCAATGCTGCGCCGACCAGAGCAATGGCGGCATAAGAGGCAAGCTCGACCCATTGGGCAGTATCACGCAAATGGCGCGCGGTGAGGCCAAGCAAAGTGGTGAGGCCCAAGACCAGCGCGATAGCGACGAGAGCTTGCAAAAGCGCAGCGAGTGCAGCCATCACCAACCCACGCTTCAAAGCGCGCTCATTGGCGATGAGATAGGCCGCCAGCACGGCCTTGCCATGACCGGGGCCCGCGGCATGAAACACGCCATAAGCAAAAGCCAGCCCAACCAGACTCCAGAATGCGGATGCATCAGTGCGAATAGCGCGCACGGCTTCTCGCATCAAAAGATCGAAATGCTGTTGCTGCGCCAAAATCCAGCCGGTGAGGCCGGTGGCTGCGCCACCGCCCTCCGAAATACCAACAGAGAAAGGATTGCGCGCTTGCGCAAAGACATCTGGCGCCAAGAAAACCAGCGCAAGAAGAACGAGCGCGAAACGTTTCACGGACAGGCCACAGTTGCGCGGCTGGCGAGTTTGATGCCGAAATCCGCTCCCGGAGACAGGCCCGAGAAAAAAGCCTCATTCAAACGCTTGGATTCGCTCTCACCCAAAGGTGCGGGCTGCGAGATGGAGAGCGAACAGCCAGATGGCGCACCCTTCATCACCACGCCTTCTTTGGCGAAATCGAAAGAGACGAAATAGGTCGGATCATAAACTTGCAGATTGAAAGCCCTATCCGCTTTGACAGGGTTTTTGAGCGGCAGCGTGAAACTCAGTGTGACGAGTTTCTTCTCGTCTTCGCGCATCGAAATGGCTTGCGGCTTGGCAAATTCGATTTTCTGGCCCGGCACTTTGACGATGGTGAAATAGCTGAACTCGGCGAGATCACTGACATTCTGCTCGGCCAAGGGCTGCAGCTTTTCTGTTGTCACCGGCTTGCCATCCTCGCTCGCACCCGTGGTGACAAAAGAGGAATACATGTCATCAAAAGTCCAAGACTGGCTGATGCCGCTAATGCGGCCCTGCGCATCAAACAAAATCTCGCTCTTCACCACGACAAAGACATGCGGATGCGCCAGCGCGGGTGAGGCGATGGCCAGCGCAAGGATAGCGAGGGTGGCGCGAATGATTCTTTTCATGGTGCAATCATCTCTTGCCGCAGACTCTGGCGCAAGAATGGCAAAAAAGCACATCACCGTCATTGCGAGGAGGCCGAAGGCCGACGTGGCAACCCAGAAGCCCCGCGCGCGGCCTCTGGGTTGCTTCGCTTCGCTCGCAATGACGGCTCCAAAAGCAAAAGGCCCACCGGGGGGCGGGCCTTTCAATCTTTAGCGAACAATCACGTTCTTGAACTGCCAGGGGTCGCTGGTGTCGACATCCTCGGGGAAGAGCACGCCACGATCATCGAGCGGGGTCCAAGCCGTATATTCGCCAATCACCGGGCCCAGATAGGGGCGCTGCACTTCAAGGCAACGGCGGAAGTCGAGCTCATCGGCCTCTACAACACCGGCATTCGGATTTTCCAGAGCCCAGACCATGCCCGCCAACACAGCGCTCGTCACCTGAAGGCCCGTCGCATTCTGATAAGGCGCAATGCGGCGCGTCTCTTCAATAGAGAGCTGCGAGCCATACCAATAAGCATTCTTCTTGTGGCCGTAGAGCAGCACGCCGAGTTCGTCGATACCGTCGACGATTTCGGTCTCATCCAGAATCTTCGATTCCTTCTGCTGCTTCCAGCCAGAGCCCGCCATTTCATGCAGCGAGACCACAGCATCATTAGCTGGGTGATAGGCATAGTGGCAGGTCGGGCGGTAGGCCGCGTTGCCGCCTTCATAGACGGTCAGATAATCGGCAATCGAAATGGCTTCATTATGCGTAATCAGCCAGCCGTGCTGTGCACGCGCGGTCGGCGTCCATGAACGGACTTTCGTGCCGGCGCCCGGACGCATCAGATAGATGGCGGCATTGGAACCGAAATCATGCTCGCGACCTTCCGGCGGCAGCGCCTTTTCATGCGTGCCCCAGCCCAGTTCCGCCGGCTGCAAACCTTCCGACACGAAACCTTCAACCGACCAAGTGTTGACGAAAACACCTGCGGGCTTGGGATCGCGCGCACGCTGCGTATCGCGCTCGGCAATGTGAATACCCTTCACACCGACCTTCTGTGCAAGGCGCGCCCATTCTTCACGATTGCGGGGCTCTGGCATATCAACACCGCAATCAGCGGCGACATTGAGCAAAGCCTGCTTCACAAACCACGACACCATGCCGGGGTTGGCGCCACAACAGGATATAGCGGTGGGGCCGGGCGGCAAATCATCGCGCAGATCAAGAATGACTTCACGCAAAGCATAGTTGGAGCGCTGTGATACAGAGAGCGACGTATCGGTGTAAAAACCCTTCCAGGGCTCGGCGACCGTATCAATGTAGAGCGCGCCAACTTCGTGGCACAGTTTCATGATCGCCGCGGAAGACACATCAACCGACAGATTGACGACAAAGCCCTGCCCCTTGCCAGTGGTGAGCAATGGCTTCAGCAAGTCGACGTAATTATCTTTGCGGACAGAATCCTTGATGAAGCGAATGCCGCGCTCATCCAACAGGCCACGATCCTTGTCTTCGGGATCGATGACTGTGAAGCGCTTCTTGTCAAATTTGAAATGGCGCTCGATGAGCGGCAGCGTGCCGCGACCAATCGAGCCAAAGCCGATCATGACAATGGGACCAGTAATCGTGCCATGCACGGGCCAGTTCGACATTTCACCCTACTCCGCAAAAACGGCGCCGCGCTCAAGGGCGCGGCGCAAGAGAAAAACCGGCCTGCTTCAAAGCAAAGCCGGAACGAATGATCAAGCGGCCTGCGAGAAAACCTCCGCAGACAACTTACGCATAGGACGGCGCACTGGAGCACCAGTGGCGCGCACAAGACCCGTCGCACCCAACAAAGCACCAGGCACCAATTCCAACCCGAGAAAGCGCTCCATCTCCACGGGGCCCGGCATCGCCAGACCGCGCACAGGCGCGCGCTCGAATCCAAGCGGATTGTAATAAGAGGCATCGCCAACAAGAATGACGCCTTGATGACCGCGCTGAACAGCACGAAAGAGGCCTTCCGCAATCAGCTTGCGACCGATTCCCAGCGAGCGGAAACGCGAATCCACAGCCACGGGCCCGAGGAGGAGAGCCGCACGATCGCCAGCCTGGAGGTGCCAAAAGCGAATCGTGCCGACCAACTCCTCCCCGAGCACGGCCACCAACGCGAGGCCAGCCGCGGGTGCGCGACCTTCGCGCAGCCTTTCGCAGGTCTTGGCAAAACGCGCCGGGCCGAATGCCGCATCGAGCAAATGCTCGCGCGCGGCAATATCAAAAACCGCCTCATCACGGATTGCGAGTTGCGGTTGAGCAACTTGCTGAAAATCATGCATGCAGACATAGGTCATCGCGGCCTCCTCAAAGGCTCAGGCGCGACCCTCGCACCAGATGCGCACTCGCATGCACACCGGCCGTCCGGGACTCTTCAAGGTTGATGAAAGACGCCGCGCGCACGCGGCGTCGACAGGCTCAGATCACGTAGGATTTGAGCGGAGGGAAGCCGTTGAACTCGACCGCCGAATAAGTGGTCGTGTAAGCGCCGGTTCCCTCGATCAGCACTTTCGCGCCAATCTCGAGGCTGACGGGAAGGAAATAGGGGTCCTTCTCATACAGCACATCGACCGAGTCACAGGTCGGACCTGCGAGCACGCAAGGCTCCAACTCGTCACCATCATAATCCGTGCGGATCGGATAGCGGATCATCTCATCCATCGTCTCGGCAAGACCGTTGAACTTGCCGATATCGAGATAGACCCACTTCACCTTGTCATCGTCTGACTTCTTCGAAATCAGCACGACTTCGGCTTCGATCATGCCGGCATTGCCGACCATGCCGCGACCCGGCTCAATGATGGTTTCAGGAATGCGGTTGCCGAAATGCTTGCGCAGCGACTTGAAGATCGCCTGGCCGTAAGCCTTCACTGCAGGCACATACTTGAGGTACTTCGTCGGGAAGCCGCCACCAAGATTGACCATCGACAGATGAATGCCGCGCTCTGCGAGATCGCGGAAGATTTCAGCCGACGACGCCAAAGCCGCATCCCACATGCGCGGGTTGCGCTGCTGCGAGCCGACATGGAACGACAGGCCATAGGCCACGAGGCCGAGGCGATGGGCGTGTTCGAGCACGCGCGCGGCCATTTCCGGCACGCAGCCGAATTTGCGCGACAGCGGCCATTCAGCGCCTTCACCATTGCAGAGGATGCGGCAGAACACGCGCGAGCCAGGTGCCGCACGGGCAACCTTCTCAACTTCAGCTTCGCAATCAACCGCGAAGAGGCGAATGCCGAGCTCGTAAGCGCGCGCAATATCGCGTTCTTTCTTGATCGTATTGCCGAAGGAGACGCGATCCGGCGAAGCGCCAGCAGCGAGCGCCTGCTGAATTTCGACCACGGAAGCCGTGTCGAAGCAGGAGCCCAAAGCGGCCAAGAGCTTCAGCACTTCCGGGGAAGGGTTGGCCTTGACGGCATAAAAGACGCGCGTGTCCGGCAATGCCTTGGCAAAGGCATTGTAATTGTCGCGCACAACATTGAGGTCGAGGACCATGCACGGTCCATCATCCTGTCCCTTTTCGCGTCGGTCGCGCAGGAAATCCATAATACGGTCGGTCATCGCGGCATCCCTTCGAAGGGCGCGCAACTTTTGGCGCGCCGATACGAGTTGACTTCGTGGATGACAGCGCTTCACCCCGCGCTTTGGAGACGCGGAAGCAAAAACGGCAATCATCCGTGACCTGTGCCGCCAAGCTGAACCATTTCAGCAAAGCAAACACCGGTCGGGTGCTGCGCCGTAGGACACGTCTACCCCAGACCAGCATGGAGCTGTCCAAGGGTTTGGTGGCCATCGATTGGATGGGATGAGCTCCCGTCCGCACGTGCGGCAAGAAAGACAAGCCTCTTCGGTACATCGACCTTTGGAGGGTCGACAGAGACGAAAAAGCCCGGTCCGTCGTTGCTTTAAGTCATGTCCCCCGTTTGGCGGGGTTCGCCGGTTCGCTCCGGCTGCCGGTTTTTTACTGACGAGTGACCGGCCTCTTGTCCGGATCCCCGTCAACCGACACACGACCACAGGCACGTGCGATTTGGGCAAGGCGGAAAATACTGATTATTCAGGGGGGCGCAAGAGTTTTTTTAGTTCCCACGCAGGAATCTTTGCACATTGTTAGCGCCGTGTTGCAAAAACCACAGGACGACGCCACGGAAAGGCCGCTTGCAGCCCCGCTGAAACGGCTTTACCTCGTGAATGTCGCGCAATTTTGCGTATCACACGAAGGCAAACATGCCGCATCTGACCCGCCGCGGACTTTCAACGAGGCTTGCAACACTGCTTGCGAGCTCGGCCATGAGCCTCGCCGCTCTGCCCTCAGGCCTGTCCACAGCTCTGGCACAGGCCCCGCAGCAAAAGCCGGCCAAATTTGCCTTTGAAGATGTGCAGCGCCGCGCCCGCGAGCTCGCCGCCGCGCCTTACGCGCCCGCACCCGCCCTGCCCGATGCGATCCAGAAGCTGGATTATGAGGCCTGGCGCGACATCCGCTTCAAGCCCGACCGCGCCGCGCTGAACAGCTCGCCCTTCCGGCTGCAGGCCTTTCATCTGGGCCATGTCTTCCGCCGCCCGGTGACCATCAATCTGATCCGCGAGGGCATTGCGACGCCGATCCCCTATGCCGCCAATCTGTTTGATTACGGCCGCACCAAATTCGACAAGCCGCTGCCGGTCAATCTCGGCTTCGCGGGCTTCCGCCTGCATTACGCACTGAATGATCCGCGCGTTCATGACGAGGCCATCGCCTTTTTGGGGCACAATGCCTTCCGTCTGCTCGGCCGCGGCCAGCGCTATGGTCTCTCCGCCCTCGGCCTTGCTGTAAACCCTGGCATGGACAACGAAGACATTGCGCAATTCATCGAGTTCTGGGTGGAGGCGCCCGAAGCCAATACAGAGCGCGTGACTTTCTACGCATTGCTCGACAGCGAGAGCGTGACAGGCGCTTATCGTTTCGATTTCACGCCGGGCATTGAATCAGTGATTGATGTGTCGGCGACGCTTCATCCGCGCCGTCCCATTCAAAAACTTGGTCTCGCGCCGCTCTCATCCATGTTCCTGACGGGAGAGAATGATCGGCGCATCTCGGGCGATTGGCGCCCCGAGCTGCATGATTCCGATGGCCTGCTCATCAACACTGGCGCGGGTGAATGGTTGTGGCGCCCTCTGCGCAATCCCGCGCGTCAAGAAATCTCGTCTTTCGTGGATCGTGACGTGAAGGGCTTTGGTCTTCTGCAACGCGACCGCACGTTCGAGCATTATCAAGATCTCGAACTCAATTATGAATTGCGCCCGTCCTATTGGGTGGAGCCGCGCGACAATTGGGGTGAAGGGCAGATCGATCTGATCGAAATGCCCGCCAAAGATGATGCGCAAAACAATGTGCTCGCTGCGTGGGTGCCGAAAGCGCCTGTGGAAATAGGCAAGCCCATCACTTTGTCATGGCGCATCACATCAAGCCTCGATATGCGACGCATGTCGCCCAATGGCCGCGCCATTGCGACTTTCCAGACGCCGCCGCGCGCTTTTGGTTCATCCGAACCTGTGTTGCCGGGCTCGCGCCGTTTCATTGTCGATTTTGCGGGCGGTGAATTGCGCTATTTCCAAACACAGCCCGAAGCAGTGGAAGTGGTCGCCTCGACAACAAGCGGCGAGATTTCGCGTTCTTTTGTGCAGGTCAATCCGCAGACGGGCGGGTTCCGTGCTGTGTTTGATGTGCAGCTTGCACCCGGACAAAGCGGCGATCTGCGGGCCTTTCTGCGCATCGGCTCGCGTGCACTCACAGAAACATGGACCTTCCCGTGGCGCGCGGAATAAAGGCGAAAGCCACAATTCGCAAAGCGCGCCTGTCTGATCTCGATCGCGTGACCGAGATCGAATGGAGCGTGTTCAATTCCGACCAACTCTCGCGCCAGTCTCTGCGCCGCTATATGCAAGTGCCGTCAGCCGGCATGATTGTAGCGGAAGAGAACAAGACCATCACCGGCTATGCGCTATTGGGGTTGCGTAAGGCCTCGAAAATCGGGCGGCTTTATTCCATCGCGGTGGACAAGAGTTGCGGTAAGCGCGGTGTCGGACGCTTGCTGCTTGATGCGAGCGAACGGCTCGCCAAAAAGCGCAAATGCACTTTGTTTGCTCTGGAAGTGCGCGCCGACAATCCGCGCGCGATCAAACTCTATAAAAAGAACGGCTATCGTCTGATCGGGCGCGAAGACGATTGGTATGAAGACGGGTCGGCTGCGCTGAAATTTGAAAAGGCGCTTTAGTCGAGCGGGCCGTCGGCGAGGCGCGCGAGATCGAAAGCCTGAATATCCTGCAGCAATTCGATGAAAGCGGTCGCACCATAATCAGCGCTCGCTTCGCCCTTTTGAAGGGTTGCGTCTTGCGCATTACCCATGGCGCCCGAGGGCGACAGATCTTGTGACAGCCAGCCAAAGCCCACACCATGATGCGCGCGCAGCCAGGTGAAGGAGCGCTCCATTTCCGCATTGGCACTGGGGAAATCCGCGACATCTTCTTCGCGCACGAGATCGGGACGAAAAGCCATCATCAGGGAAGTTTCAATATCGCCCGCGTGAATGCCATGTGCACGCTCTTCAGCGGTAAAGAGATCATCCGGATAGCCAAACCGCGTCCACGAACAAATCACGACAAACATAGTGAAGCGGCGGCGCAATTCGCGCGCGACATGATCCATCACCGCGACATTGCCGCCATGCGAATTGAGCAAAACCATTTTGTGCACGCCCGCACGATGCAGGCTTTCGCCGATCTCGATCCAGGCGCGGGTTGCCGTCTCGGCAGAGAGCGTCAGCGTGCCGGGGAAGGCATTGTGTTCATCCGACTTGCCGATGGTCTGGATGGGCAGGAAGAGAACGGGCGAATCCTCCGGCAGGCGGTCCACCACCCGCTCCAGATAGCCCTCCATGATGAATGTATCCGTGCCCAAAGGCAGATGCGGCCCGTGCTGCTCAACAGCCGCAACCGGCAGGACAGCGATAATCTCCTCCAGATCGAGGGAGTCGAAATCGGTCCAGGCAAGTTCGGTCCAGTAATGGGTCGGCAACATGGGTGAGAGACCTTTCGGGGAAGAAATTAGCCCAGTCCCGCCGTCATTGCGAGGAGCAAAGCGACGAAGCAAACCAGAGGCCCCGCGTGAGGCCTCTGGTTTGCTTCGCTCCGCTCGCAATGACGGCTAGACTTTGTGAGCCAGAACCCCACATTAGTCAGATCGGACGGAGGGGTGCATGAAGGTCATCTGGCGGGCAGCGGCGCTTTTTCTAGCCGGCGCTTTGAGCGCTGAGGCCGCCGACAAAGTGCGTTTCGGCACGAATTGGCTGGCACAAGCCGAACATGGCGGCTTCTATCAGGCGGTTGCTGATGGCACTTATGCCAAATATGGCCTCGATGTTGAGATCGTCCAAGGTGGGCCGCAATCCAACACGCGCCTCATGCTGCCCACAGGCCGCCTCGAATTCGTCATGGGCGGCAATATGATTCAGGCCTTTGCCGCGGTTGAGCAGAATGTGCCGACCGTTGTGATCGCCGCCATGTTCCAGAAAGATCCGCAGGTCTTCATGTCGCATCCGGGCCAAGGGCGCGACACGTTCACAGATCTCGTCGGCGCGCCTATTTATCTCGGAAAAGATTTCGTCGCCGCGTCCTTCCCGTGGTTCAAAATGGAATTCGGTTTCCGCGACGCTGATCTGCGCCCGTATAATTTCAATGCAGGCCCCTTCATCGCCAACAAGCAATCGGTGCAACAGGGTTATGTCACGGCAGAACCCTTTGCGATTGAAAAACAGGCAGGGATCAAGCCGAATGTCTTTCTGCTCGCCGATCACGGCTTCGACACATATTCCACCACGATTGAAACGCGTGCCGATCTGATTGCGAAAAACCCTGATCTCGTCCAGCGCTTCGTTGATGCGTCGATCATCGGTTGGGTGAATTATCTGAATGGTGATAATGCCAAAGCCAACGCGCTCATTCGCCGCGACAATCCAGACATGAGCACCGAGCAGATCGCTTATTCCATCGCCAAGATGAAAGAATATGGCATTGTCGATTCCGGCGACAGCAAGAACCTCGGCATTGGTGCGATGACGGACGAGCGCCAGAAAAGCTTTTTTGATAAAATGGTGAAGTCTGGCGTGGTAAAAGCGAATATTGATTATCGCCGCGCCTATACGCTGCAATTCGTCAACAAGCGCGTGGGACTGGAGACGAAGTGACGCTTCTTTCTCTCAGCGCAATCGGCAAGACTTTTGCCAATGGCACACGCGCGCTCGATCATCTCGATCTTGATATTGCGCGCGGTGAATTTGTCTCGCTTCTGGGGCCATCTGGCTGCGGCAAATCCACTGCCTTGCGCATCATTGCCGGGTTAGAGCGCGCCGACCAAGGCAAGCTCACATGGGGCGAGAGCAAGCCTGACATTGGCTTTGTGTTTCAAGACCCGACTTTAATGCCTTGGGCCAATGTGTTCGACAATGTCTTTCTGCCGCTGCGTTTAAAAGGTGTTCCGCGCTCAGAAGCGCAGCCCAAGATTGAAGCGGCGCTCGCACGTGTGGGTCTTGCTGATTTCGCGCAGCACATGCCGCGTGAATTATCAGGTGGCATGAAAATGCGTGCGTCGATTGCCCGCGCCCTGGTCCTGCAACCAGCACTTCTCCTGATGGACGAGCCTTTTGCGGCGCTTGATGAAATCACACGACACAGACTCAACCGTGATCTTTTGAACCTGCAAGCTGAACTGGGCATGACGGTGATCTTCGTCACCCATTCCGTTTATGAAAGCGCTTTTCTCTCAAGCCGCATTTGCGTCTTTGCTCCGCGCCCCGGTCGCATTGTCGAAACCATCACGGTTGCAGAGCCCACCGCCCGCACGGAAGCATTTCGCTTGAGCGCGCCCTATCTGGAGGCTTGCGCCAAAGCCTCTCGCGCACTTGAAGCCGCGATGGAGGGCGCATGAGTCTCACGCGCCTTTTGCCACTCGTCGTCTTTCTCGGCCTACTCGGCGTCTGGGAAGCCCTCGTGCATGTGCAATCCATTCCGGCTTATGTGCTGCCCGCCCCCTCGCTCATTCTCACAACGTTGCGCGAAGACTGGACGCTGCTCTCCGCATCACTTTGGGTGACTTTGCGCATTACAGCGCTGGCTCTTGCTTTGGCGACAGGCATTGGTGTGGCTTTGGCCATTCTCTTTGCACAATGGACATGGCTCGAACGCAGCTTCTTTCCCCTAGCGGTCATTTTGCAAGTGACGCCCATCATTGCCATTGCACCTCTCTTGCTCATCTATCTGGATGCAGAGACCGCGGTGCTGGCTTGCGCGTTTCTTGTCGCCTTCTTCCCCATTCTGTCGAATACGGCGCTTGGTCTTTCATCGACCGACCATCATTTGCGCGATCTTTTTGATCTTTACGGCGCGAGCGGCTGGCAACAGATGCGCCTGCTGCGCTTGCCCTCGGCACTCCCCTATTTTCTGGGCGGCTTGCGCATTGCGGGCGGGCTCGCGCTGATTGGCGCGATTGCAGCCGAGATTGCTGCAGGCGCATCCGGCCAAGGCGCGGGTCTGGCCTATCGCATTGTGGAGGCAGGCTACCGTCTCAATATCCCGCGCATGTTTGCCGCCCTTGCGCTCATTTCCGTAGCGGGCATCGCAATTTGGCTGGTTCTCGACTTTGTGAACCGTGCACTTCTTGGCAAATGGCATGATTCCGCGCGTCAGCGAAGCTGATAAAGAAAATATGAAATTCATGCATTTGCGCTGAAGCCGCCTTTGTGTTGCGCTTGGCATTGAGGGAAACGCTGTTCAGGAGCCAATCGCATGTCTCAATTCACCCGCCGTCATTTCACTGCGCTGATGGGCGATGTCATCACCAAGGCGAATATTCCGAAAAACTGATTGCACCTACATGAAAGAATGGAGAGACGCTAATGACTGACATATTGATGCCTGTGCGTCTCTCCGATTCCGTCATCACCCCTCTGCAATCGCGCTACACATTGCATTGCTTGTGGGAGGCCAAAGACCAGCAGGCTTTCTTGAATGAGGTTGCGCCGCGCATTGAGGCTATTGTCACAGCGGGCGCGATCCTTGCTCATGGCATGTCCTTCGCAACCGATGATGCGCTGATGGCGCGCCTGCCCAAGCTCAAACTCATCGCCAATCATGGCGTGGGCTATGACACGATTGATGCACCTGCCGCTGCTGCGCGCGGCATAATGG
>Ga0209400_1000628_pt1 | contig 30711 bp, 32 predicted proteins | sample M_130807_EF_Meta_FD_187313 | JGI IMG/M metagenome (GOLD analysis project Ga0209400, IMG submission 187313) | Freshwater microbial communities from Lake Montjoie, Canada to study carbon cycling - M_130807_EF_MetaG (SPAdes) (version 2) | ecosystem: Environmental > Aquatic > Freshwater > Lake... | reverse complement strand
ATTTGTGCCACCAATTGCAGGAACTGTAAAGATGAATTACTACAAGTTTTTATCGGCAAACGCCCTTGGCGCTTTTTTATGGGGAGTTGTAATTACCTTTGCTGGTTTTTACTCTGGCTCAATCTCTTGGGTTAAAGATATCTCCTATGGACTTGCAACATTTTTTATTGGTACCTCGTTAATTTCTGCATTATTTAATTACTTACGAGAAAAACGGGATTGACCATTTGCTATTACACCTAAATAGGTGAGCAATATTCCAGCAATTAAGTAACCTGAGATAACAGTTCCTTTGGTTGGCACAATAATGTCAATAAGTAATGAACCAATTAACATCCCGCCAACACTAAATAATGTGAACTCTAAAACTCCAACATGTTGCACAGCAACGGCAGAGAGTGCAATATAAAAAACGCCGATTGTTCCACCTAAAAACATCCACCAAGGGCCTGTCGTGAAGTTCATGATTGAGTGGTCAGTAAAGAGTGAGCGAATTAATAAAAGTATTAACAAGAATGATGTACCAGTTATAAAGTTTAATAAAGATGTAGCAAAACTTTGCTTTGAGTAAGAGTTAATCTGACCGTTAAGTGCTCTCTGCACGCCCACCCAGGTTCCAGCAAAGACTGCTAAGCCAATAGCGAGAATTGAAAAATCACTCATTGAAAATCTATTCCAAGCAGATACAACTACTGCTAAAACTGTAATGACTGCAGCAATTACTCTGCGTTTAGTAATTATTGATCTGCCAGTACCGATTAATCCAACATGATCTACCCATAATGAGATTGCAGTTTGCCCGGCTAAAGATGCAACAGTAAATAGTGCAACACCTGAGATTGGCACAACATGAGTTTGCATTGCCACAAATGAAGCACCCAAAACTCCTGCACCGATTCGCCACTTTGGTAATTGTTTTAAAGAGACTGATTTAAATATTTGAGAGAAACCAACTCTGACATCTTTTCTAAATAATGCTATTAGGCAAACAAACGCCAGTCCGGTAGAGAAGGAGACTATTGCCGCCTCTAATGAATCATTCATTCGCGCAGATAACTCACCATTAATTCGTGATTGAACTGCGATCAAAACCCCAGAGAATGCCGATAAAAGCTCAAGCCGAAATACTTTTTCTTGAGATTTAATAAAGCTCTCCTCTTATTTTTAAGTTAGGTGGAGAGTATAGAACTTATGGAAGTGCAGGTGCTGAATCTAATGTAATTGTGTATGTTTTAGATAAACCTGATGTTGATTCAACCACCATTACAACTTGATCACCTGGTGCGTGGGATCTAATTCTTACAATCGCAGATATGGCGTCATTAATCTTAAAGCCATCAATTGTTTTAACAATTGAACCAACTGTAATGCCAGCCTTTTCAGCTGCTTTGCCAGGTGAGAGTAGATAAACCTTGGCACCGATTCCTGTATAGGTTGGATCAAATGAAACTCCCAAAATTGGCTTTGTAGATTTACCAGTTGCAATTAACTCCTCTGCAATTCGAGTTGCTTGATTGATTGGGATTGAAAAACCTAATCCGATGCTGCCGGCAGATGTTGCACCTAAGGTAGCAATCGCTGAGTTAACACCGACAATTCTTCCTTGTGCATCAACAAGTGGACCACCTGAGTTACCAGGATTAATTGCTGCATCAGTTTGGATTGCATCCATATAACTATCAACACTGGTAGAGCCAGTAGTTACTGGGCGATTTAATGCTGAAACAATTCCACTAGTCACAGTTCCAGATAAGCCAAGGGGTGAACCGAAAGCAATTACTGGATCTCCTATCGCGATAGATGATGAATCACCCTTTGGAATCTCAGGAAGATTTCCTTTTTTAATTGAGATTACCGCTAAATCATAATCAGAGTTTCTGCCAACAATTACTGCAGGGTAAACATCACCATTATTTAACTCCACCGAGATCGTGCCACCAGACGCAGCACCTTCCACCACATGGTTATTAGTAACAATGTATGAAGTAGTTGAGTTTGATCTATAGATAGATCCTGAGCCAGTTCCATTCCCAGCAAGTGAGGTAATCTCGATTGAAACTACTGAAGGAGAGACAAGTTGGGCAATACTTTTAACATTAGCCCCAGTGGCACCAATATCTATTGCACTTCTACCTTTTGCACAATTTCCAGTACTAGATGCATATAAAGCTTTAGTTTTATTATCAACACAAGCCTTAACAACTGGAACATTTGAAGGTACTGCTATCGCATACCCACTAACCGCAGTAGCGCCAATTATAAAACCGGTTAATACCTTAAGTAATGTGCTTTTCATATCTCTCCCTATTACTAAAGCTTTATATGATCAGATAGTAGGTAGTTTACTTGAGAGTTTTCTGAGAAATTACTGCGGTAAAGTTAAGAGATGGATCAAGATTTAGTAATTCAAACCAATCGGTTGCTGCTCTATACAGTGCTTCCAAATGAGTATGGAGTACTTTCCGCAAATCAGGCCGATCCAAAACTTTGGTTAGATCGCGGGTTTTCTGATCAAGATAAGTATTTTTTAAATAATCCAAATCCAATTAAATACAGATTGCCTAGAGTTAGACAAAACCCTGAGTATGCAAAGTATTTACTTAGAGTTGCAGTATTAAAAGATAATCCAATAATTATTGCAAGTGCCGGTTTTCATGATGCCCCTGATAGTGATGGCATGATTGAGATTGGTTTTGGTGTTGATAAAAAATATCAAGGTAGGGGTTTTGGGCAAGAGCTTCTTCACGGAATGTGGTCTTGGGTAGTTAATGATCCACTAGTTAAAACCTTACGATACACAGTATCGCCAGATAATTTGATATCCCAACATATTATTAAAAAACTAGGGTTTAAATATATTGGGCAACAAATAGATGAAAAAGATGGCCCAGAGGATATTTATGAACTCAGCGCTAGTGATTACAAATTAAACTTCTAAGCACTCTCTTTATAACTCATATTTCTAACCTCAGAGTTAAATAGCGGTAAGACAATTGCAAATACAGTAATAATTGCCAAAATATAAATAAAGTTTTCTATCCCAAGTAAGGTTGAAAGTGGGGCAGCAATAGCTAGCCCAATTGGCCTAAACATAAGTGAGCCCATCGCATCAAAGGATGAGACTCTAGAGAGTGAATCCCTAGGTACTTTGCGCTGCAAAGCTGTGCTCCAAAGAGTGCCCCAAAGATCTAATGTGATACCGAATAAAAAAGCGCCAATCATAATTACAGCCAGTGACTGAGGTTTAGCAAGGGATGCTATATAAAAAGTAATTGTAAAAGACGAGAGCATAAGAAAACGCATAGGATACTTAGGTCTTACTTTAATTGCTATTAATGAGCCAACTATTAAACCAACCGACTCTGCAGTTATCACAAATGACCATGATTTAGCCCCATCAAAGTGTTCTAGTGCAATAAGGGGGCCTAATACATTCTCTGCTGCTGCCCAACACATCACAATAAATGAAAAGACTGCCACAATAATTACAATCCATTTGAAGGAGATAAAAACCTTCCAGCCATGACGTAGATCATCGAACATAGTGTTCTCACTGTGCTCTGCCCTTGGCGTTAAGTGACGAAATGTAAAGATTAAAAGACCAGATATGAAAAATGATGCGGCATCAATACCTAAAGTTACCGAGGTTCCAAATGTGTCAATAAAAAATCCGGCACAGGCTGCACCGGCGATCATTCCGCTATTTGTCACTAGTGCATTTAACGCATTACCTTTTTGTAAACCTGCCTCAGGTAGTACTGCTGGAATAACACCTGAAAATGCGGGCCAAAAAATTCCCCATAAAATACCAAAACATCCATTAACTATTAGCAGTACTGCAATTGGAACATTACCGGTAGTAAAGTAACCAACCTGTACAAATAAAATTAGGCCAGCGGTCATATCGGTTAGGCCAACCATTCTTGCCCGCCCATACTTATCTGCTATTACCCCACCAAAGGGTGCTGTAATTAAAAATAAAACTGTGGTGCTACCTAGAACTAAACCTAATAAATTTGCTGAACCATTTGGCAGACCTAAGATTCCAAATGCAATTGCAATAGGACCCATGCCATTACCGTAATTTGAAATAAATCTTGCTAAAAATAGCCTTTTGACATACTTATGAGCCAGTACCTCTTTTGCCTGCATTACTTATTTCTTTTTTCTATATCTCGTATAAGTCGGTGCATTTCATTTGTAATCTCTTTTAATTGAGCCATCTCTTTATTTGCTATCTCCTGAGATTGCTTTGCTAATTCAAACTCCCCAAGAGAGGCGGCATGTGTTTCATCTATTTTTTGCTGCATCCCACGAGATGAGGCATCTTGTCCAACCATAATTATTGATAAAAGAACTAATTGCAAAAATGTCTGCGCAACCCAAGCCACAATCACAATTGGGTCCCCGCTTCTAAGGGCTGCTGGTAACGAGATTAATGCGATAGCAGCGAATATATAGGCACACCACATTGTGCTAACAAAACTTGTAATTTTAGTTGCGATTTTTTGATTAAAATTATTAAACCGACTCATGTCGTAATTCTAATCCTTATTTTGTAATTGGCCTATCAGGTAGCTTTAACTTGCTGGCAATAATACTTAAAATCAACAATCCAGTAATAAGTCCAGTAAGCCAGAGCCAATGAGCGCCAACTCCTAATAGCGTGCCGGCAAGAGTTGGCCCAATTATTAATGAAATTTGCCAAGCATTTGTGCCCGCTGCGTTATATCTTCCCCGCAGGTGTTCTGGTGCTAATTGGTTAACAATTGACGGCAGGATTGGTGACCAAATCATCTCACCAAATGCAAATATAAATTGGCAACCAATAACAAGGATTAGAGCATTTGATTTAAATACACCACTTGCTGCCAAACATACCCAAGCAGCTGCCCAGATTAATACTGCAATTGAAATGCCGGTTTTGCGCTTCATTAATATTAACTTCTTATTTATATAAAGCTGAAAAGCAGCAATTACAAATGTATTAACCGCATAAGCCCAAGCTAAATCCCTAGGTTGTAATCCAGAGACTGAGGTTGAAAATGCCGTAAAGCCAACTTCAAGTTGGCTGTAACTAAATAAGACAGCAAGCATTGCAACAATCCAGAACTTAACAAAAGTTTTATCAGCTAACACATCTTTCCAGCCACCCTCTAGTTTTGCATTTGCTATTCGCTCACTATGGGTTCTTCTGCCGACATTACCCAGAGTAAGCACGGTGACTAAATAAACTAAGTACGAAAGACCATCGCCAATAAATAAAAGTTCAAAGGTTCTGGCATTATCTAAGGTAACTACAAGGGATGAAACTAAGCCGCCAATTCCAATCCCAAGATTTAACATTGCAAATTGAGCTCCATAGATTCGCTCACGCAGAGGTTCAGGTGTTAACTCAGTTGATATCGCATTCTGGCTTGGCCACATTGCAGATTGACCAATTGCGCAAATAGTTGTTACAAAAAAAGCCATTGGAATTGTCTTTACTAAACTTAACCCACAGTAGCCAACTGAACTAAGAATTAAAGATGCAAGCAGTACTGGCTTAGGACCCCACTTATCAATCAAACTTCCAACGAGTGGGGATATGGCAAGGGAAGCCAGTGCTCCATAACTTGCGATAAGTCCAGCAACTGCAATTGGAAAGCCGCGCACATTATGAAAGTAAATAAATGTGTAGGGAAGTACTAATCCATTTCCTAATGCAGATAAGGCAATACCAACTAACATAATCTTTGCCTTGCGTGGCAACTTATCTACATTATTTATACTCAATTACTTAATAATCTCTTTATGGGTAGTTATCTCTTCTAGAAAATCCATATCTGGTTCAACCCCAATACCAAGAGTATTTGGCACATTTAAGTAACCATCCTCCATAACAAATGGAGTAGTTATATCTTGCTTAAAGTAACGAGCAGATGCTGATGTGTCACCAGGTAAGGTAAATCCAGGAAGTGCGGCTAAGGCAAGGTTTGCGGCTCTACCAATTCCAGTCTCAAGCATCCCACCACACCAAACTGGAATCTTATTTTTAAGGCAAAGATCGTGAATCTTTACCGATTCAATATATCCACCAACTCTGCCTGGTTTGATATTGATAATTGTGGTTGCCTTAAGTTCTAAAGCATCCTCTGCTGCTTGCAAAGAAATAATTGATTCATCAAGACAGATCGGGGTCTTTACTTCTTTAGATAGGAGTGCGTGTCCTAAAATGTCATGTTCATCTAATGGTTGCTCTATTAGTAATAAATTAAATTCATCTAGCTTTGCTAAATGTTTTCCGTCAGCTCTTGAATAAGCTTGGTTAGCATCAACTTGTAGTGGAATGTCTGGATATAAATTTCTAATGTATTTAACCGCTTCAATATCCCACCCAGGTTCTATCTTTAGTTTTATCCGACGGTATCCAGCATCGACATAGGATTTAACCTCTTCACCCAAAGACTCTAAATTATTTGCAATACCAACTGATACACCACACTCCACCTTACTTTTTGTAGCACCTAGATATGCAGCAAGTGATGTTTTTTGATCACGAAGTTGTGCATCTAAAATTGCAGTTTCAAGTGCAGCTTTTGCCATCTGCCCGCCTAAAAATGGTTTCAAGATAGTTGGCACATCTTCAGCGGTTAAATCTTGCTTACTTTTTAGTGCTGGTATTAAAAATCTCTTCATTAAATCTAGGCAGCCAGCCACATACTCTGGTGAGTAAAGTGGGTCAGACATTGCAACACACTCTGCCCAACCAATGGTGCCATTCTGGTTTGTAACCTTAATCATTAAAACCTCACGAGATGTTTGAGTGCCAAATGAGGTTCTAAATGGCCTAACTAATGGCAAATGAATAATTCGAAGCTCAATCTCTTTCATTTTCATACCCTCACAACATATTCATTATTTGCTGAGAATCCAACTACTTTGCCACCCTTTTCAAAAGCCTGCATAAATTCTTCTCTTACCTTATGCCGCCACTTAAGATTTTCAGATATATCTTCATTCCTTATTGCGACAATATCTTCCGGAATTTTAATCAACGTGTCTGTCTTGTTAGTATTTATAATTACACTTTTTGCTACTGGCTGGTCACCTGCAACCTTCCAACTTGCCATAACTCGATCTGATTCATCCCCTGCATTTAGTGCATCTGGCATATCGCCATAAAAATTAGGATAATAAGCTGAAATATCAACACCAAGCTTGATTAAGTTTAATTTTGCATTCCGCGCAACTAGTGGATCAAATGTCCAAGTTATTTCCTTATAATTATTTTTCTTAGCCCAATTCCATTGATCTATTTTTAAAGAATATCCAATACCTTTATCGCGATATTTATCTAAAACTGCGGTCATGTGTGAATGGAGGTGAAGCCCACCAGATATTGCTGGGAATGCAAAGGCTGCACCAACACATTTTTCATCAACAAAAGCTCCAGAAAGATAAGCACCGCTATGAACCATTGCTTGTAATAGATTCGGAGTAATTTCTGTTCCGGCATCCATGGCCCAGATTTCATCAAACACTTTACGACCGAGATTTTGGTTAGCAAGTGATTTTAATGCAAGAATTTTAATATTCATTACTGAGTAAAGGTATCACAATATATGAAATGATTCATGTTTGAGTGGTTATTTGGAAACGGTCAAAATTTCTATAATTTACAAGAGCAAACTAATGAAATAAGGGTTACACTTAAAAAGCCTCATAAATTACTAATCTGCAATGATTCAAATTGAAAATTGTTCAATAATACAAAGTTATTCTCATATTAAGTATCATTAAACTCTAAATCCCTATGTATTAAAACTATGTCGGCAGTTAATAGCCATAAAAGTAAAATGTATCAACCAAATTTTTATTTCTTTTCTTGCGTGTCTCTAAAGTATTAAAGTTAACTGTTCATAATATTATTGCAAAACTTTACTAATGCCTTAAATTCTAACAAATACTAGCAAAACTTAAATGTGATACTATAGGTAAATCCATTATTTCAATTTGTTAATTCATTTTCTACTAAATGATGAACTAACTGTTTAAAAGTAAATTCGGGTTTCCATTTTAATTGATCGAAAATCTTAGTAGGATTTGCTTTTACAATTCTAGCTTCATTTTTCCTGACAAGTTTATCCTCTATTCGGATATATTTTTGCCAATTTTGTATTCCTAAATACAAAAAGGCTTCCTCTACAAATTGTGCAACGGTTTTAGACTCCCCGGAAGCAATAACATAATCATCTGGATGTTTATGTTGCATTGTTAACCAAGCGGCCTTCATTACGTCCCCTGCGAAACTCCAATCTCTACTTACATCCAAATTGCCTAGCAAAATCTCCTCAGCTTCACCGCGAAAAATTCTCACTACACCAGAACTTATTTTTTTTGATAAGTAGATACCGTTTCGACGTGGCGATTCATGGTTAAAAAGAATTCCTGAAACCGCATAGCAACCGTGTGATTTTCTGTAAATTCCAACTAAATTATGACCTAAGGCTTTACTCGCACCGTAAGGTGAGTTTGGGGAAATTAGATGTTTTTCATTAGCAGGAAAATCAGTGGTTTCTCCAAACATTTCCGAACTTGAAGCTTGAAAAAAGCGGGTATGGTTAAGATTTAATTTAGGGTTAATCAAAGCGTTTAGTACATTACTTACGCCTATTGAATTAGTTTGAATATAGGATGAAGGATTATCCCAAGATTCCCGAACCGAAGACTTTCCGGCCAAGTTATAAATCTCCTGGGGCATAACTTGTGAGAGTAATGCCGCCACGCTTTCTTCATCATTTATGTTGCAGAAAAAGAGGTTTACACCTAAATTAATCAATTCAGATTCTTTTTCTGGATTTTTTTTATGAAACGTACCAATAACTGTATATTTATTATCGGTCAATAACTTAGATAAATAGTACCCATCCTGACCTGTAATTCCAAAGATTAAAGCAATTTTATCTTTCATAACTAATTAAAGCATCTCCATAAAATGCGAAATCATTTCACCTCTTTTTTTAACTACTTCTAGATTCCTGCTGACAGTTTTAGTATAAAGGTTTGCATGAAAGTTAAGAGTATTATTAATTAAATCCTTGACAGAGTCTACAACTCGTACGTTTGGCATTAACGAGTTGTTAAAAAAATCTGCACGATTTAACCACCAATCTAGGTATCCATCTGAATTATAATTTGCTGGGCTATCTGAAGGCATTTCTCTTGTGCTTAAACCTAAGATTTGATGGAAACTAAGTTCATTTAATATATTAAAACCGCTCGCGATTAGTTCTTTAGTCCACTTGCGAGAAGGAATAGCAACTGGAACACCAGCTGTAGCTAATTCAAATAACGTCATAGTGCTGATATTTTGAGGAAACACTAATACTTCTGTGCATTTTATTAAATCGCTCCACTTGTATGGTGTGCCAAGAATTGAAACTGATCTGAAAAAATTGTCTGTTGAAAATTCAATTTGTTTTGTTAACTTTTGATCTTTTGAAATTATCACACGCGGCCCATTATGCACTGAAACAACTCCATTTTTTTCACAATAAGAAGGGACAACATTTGTTTTTATATCAGTAAAATATTCAAGATAATCTGCATCTCCTTGATTATTGGCATAAAGAGCAATACGAGAATTATCCACACCTGAAACCAAATATTTATTAAATCTGTTCCAATCATTTTTCCTATTTGTGTAAGGGGCTTCGTATCGCGTGGCAGCAACTATCAAGATTGGTTTATTAAAATCCCGGTATAATTCTGCAAATACCGGAGAATAAGTGCAAATAAACCCGTCAAAAGACTTCAGAAATTTTCCATACTTATTTTGAAATTTATCAATGATTGAATCATTTAACAGATGCCATTTTCTAGCATTAACAAAACGAACAGGATCAGTTACCGGTAATCTGTCTGATACTAAGTGGTTGTGAGAGGAAATTGACCATCTAGTTAAATTCATAGATTTTTTAGCGATTTCTATTTCTAAATCTGCTATTACGCCAATATGTAAATCTAAATTGAATAAGCGAGCCTGAGAATTGCTTGTAATAAGATTAGATACGAGTGCGATCTTTTCATCTTTTTTTAATTGATATAAACGTCTAATATAAAGAGGTAATTTCTTGATATGAATAACCCCTCGTTTTAATCTCGATATTGCGATTTTTTCGCGAATCAATGTAATACCTTGAAAACTAAGTTATAATCATGAAATAGTAATTGATATTTGCTAGGTTGAGATATAATATTCGCAAATACAAGCGCGCCTTTTCCTGGCAAAACTCCTAGCTTTGATCGTATCTCTTTCGAAATTTTATGTGCATTCTCTGGTATCCAAGAAAGGCTATTAGGAGTGTCGTCAATTACAACAATAGTGCCTCGTCCAATAAATTTTTCACTAGATTGAAATTCCTGCAATCCATGTTGCATGGCTGGGTATGGATCTTCCCAGTCTATGTCAAAACTGTCTAAGTAGAGTAAATCAATTTGTTTGATTTCATATTGGCCGAAATATTTCATAAAATTCACTGAGTCATTTACATATAGTTCAATATTTGGTCCTAAATTCCCAAGCGTATCTCGAGGTTCGGATCTAATATCAACAGATAGTAATCTTCCCCCGAAACTTGTTACGTAAGAGGCCCATAATCGAGTTGAATCAGTTCCCCAAGCCGATGTTCCGGTTTCAACGATTATTGCAGGTTTATTATCTAAACAATTTAATGCTAGAGTTAAACCAGGGCGATTTATGTGATTCAATTCGCTTCGAAAAAGAAAATGCCAATAAGTTAAAAACTTTATGCTTTTAAATTTTTTTGGAAGAAATTGCCCAATTATCGGTAAAAAAAATTCTTTGCCGATTTTTTTGCTTTTGCGCTTTGCACGCATTATGAAAGTACTCACTCGCAATTTATAACCCCCATAATTAAAAGTTAATGTACCTCGTACCCTACAATGATATCCTCTTGAATTGTTTAACCCAAGACTCATACATGAGTCTGTATTTTTAGGCCCATATCTCTCCAACTATGCCAATATATAATTAGAATATTACATCGAAACTTTAGTTTATGTTAAATCCTTTGTGCTCTTAATATGATTCATTCCCGACCTTAATTACCTATAGTTAGTATGAAAATAAAGGCATTGAAATAATTAATCTAACTGTTATTAAAATTGAATTTTGCTTGTGGGCTCTTGGGTCATACACAAAATTTGAGAGTATTGTCCAGATTTACTCCTCACAAACTTGAGTCTGAATATACCCAAACTTGAAATCCTTTTTCCGGACTCAACATCATAAATAAACTTATAAAATTTTATTGAATTATATATTTTTCTTTGCTCTTTAAATCTTTTCACATATCGTAAAAATTTTGCCCTTTTTTTCTGTTTTATACTTAGCAAAAAACCAGGATGAAGTGAAAGCAAAAATGTAGGCTTTCTTTCTCTTAACCAATCTTTCATTGCTGGTAAAACGATATATTCTCCTCCTTCAATATCCATATTTATAAAAGTAATTTTAGCTTGTGCGATTTGCTCTATTGCTTCAATTGTGAATCCTTTAACGGTAGTTGGCACAGAATTTGAATTAAAGTGGATATCATCAAAAAGTTTTTGGTTTGGGCCAAATATTACATCTTCGTTTGAATCAGATAAAGCCCCATGAATTAAAATTACTTTGTTTTTTAAATTTGGATTGACTTCTAATATAGATTTGGCATATGAAATTGATCGACTCGATGGTTCGATCGCAACTAATTTTCCAGACAATAAAGCCGTGGTGAACGTGGTTTGTGATGCGTCTATGCCAACTTCTAGTGCAAAGTCTGCGCTATTTAAAAGATTTGCAAATATCTTAAAAGTTTTAGGTTCATAATTCTCAACAATTGAGTCCCAATCAACGGTCATTGCATCATGTGTGGTGGGTACATTAAACGTAACATTTTGTATGGTGACTTTACGGTTCATATCGCTCCCTAAAGAACTTGAGTATACATCTTTAAGTAAGGGTGAGTCCGCAGGCATTCGTCGGCCTAGTTTTCTAATCAGTATTAGTCGATTTGCATTAAAAGTTAATCCGTATAGAGTTTTGCAGTGACTATTTCTGAATCCGAACTTGCCGCGTTGATTAATGACTATAAGAATTGCATAAATCTCACCCAAAAATATAGTAACGAATCGGAAGTTATTCAACTTGCGTATGAACTTCAGGCTGGGTCATACACGGAAATAGCGCTACAGCAATCTGAAATTCATGAAAAGTTTTGTGTTGAGATATCCACTCAAATCAATTCTTTTTGTAATTTATCTGAACAAAATTCCCTGCTTGAAGTCGGAATTGGCGAAGGAAATAGTATTTTAGGTATATCTAGTTTTTTAATTTCAGTGGAGAATATTTTGGAGTTGATTTATCATTTTCAAGATTAACTTGGTGTGAAGATAATTTTTTTAAAGCAAATATTCCGATCAGGCTTGCAGTTGCTAATGCTTTAGCTTTACCTTTTAGTGATGAATCTATGGATGTTTTGCTAACAATCCACGCAATTGAGCCTAATGGGGGTAAAGAGGAACAAATATTGAACGAGTTAGCAAGGGTCACGCGTAATTACCTTATTTTGATTGAACCAGATTTTGAAAAAGGAGACATTCAAATAAAGTCCCGTATGAAAAGCTTGGGATACGTAGAAAATATACGTAAATATTTTTCCCGACTTGATTTTGAATTAATATTGGACAAACAAATTATAAATATTAAAGATTTGAATGATGGGATATCACTTAATCCTTCTACAATTTTTATTTTAAAGAGAAAGAGATTGGTAATGAGATTGGCAGACACATCGTTCTGCACCCCTTCCATGAAATTATCTTTGCGCAACTTAACGAACGGGCTAATTTCATCTAATGGAATTTATTACCCAAAAGTAGGTAGTATCCCATTTTTACGACCCATGGATGCTTTGTATATTTTAAGACCCAAATTCGAGTTAAGTTAATTACAAGATGCATATTATCCTTGTAAGTTTTCAAGTTAAATTACTATTCTAAATTTAAAATTTGGTGCGCCCGCAGGGATTCGAACCCCGAACCTTCTGATCCGTAGTCAGATGCTCTATCCGTTGAGCTACGGGCGCTTGTGTTGAGTTTATTACAATAGTTAGTTATGTCAAATATCCTGAGATTTTATTTGAATATCCTAGAAATTTTCTACATCAAGAAATTAGATTAAACTATCCACTAAATTTAAAATTTTTTCCCTTATAATCAATACAAACAGCCGATTATCTAAATTCTATACAAATAGATACTAAAATTTGTTTAAATCTTAAATTGTAATGTTACGATTTTTTATTCACCATAATTTAAAAAATCAATATTGATTCAGAACATAAGCGTACACGAAAAGTAAACAGCGATTGACAGTCTCGATAATTTCGATGCGTACGTTTAATTGCTGACGCTTTATTATGAATCTTTTCACATTTCGGATAACAAAAAATTTACTTGATCATTGAATGATGAAGAAAGTGACCTTAGATGTTTGTCAACCTTATATATCTGTGCAACCTCAGATAAGTTTGTAAATTCATTTGTTCTATCCGTTAAAGCTCCAAAATTGCATAAATGTGTAATATCTCCCAGCGAATTCTCTATATGTGATCTGAGAGACAACACGCTGGACACATTCGGATAAATAGTTTCAGAATGCAAATCTAAATTTTGCTCAAGTATTCGAATTCTATGCGCAATAAGATTAGAAAAATCGCGCACATCTAAAATTGGTAATATTGAAGATCCAGATGTTAATTTCATTAATTTATTATTAATTTTTGTGAATGCCAGCTTGCTAAAAATTCTTTCATTCGGTTCTTTTGGGCCGGTTAGGTATGGAAGAACAATATCCAGAACCGCAAAATTGCTATTAATAGTTGATTTATGCAGCAAATATTCTGAGAATAATTGTTTTTGCATTGAATACAAATCTTTGTCTATTCCGTAAATATCTTTGTAAATTTGGTAATAAGAAGAAGCTTGAATCCAGACCAACTCACCGCCTAACTCAATTTCTTTTTTTAGTATCTCTCTTGGGTATTCGTAGTTAGCTTGAATAATTTCCAATCTAGTTGCTTTACGCCATGCGCCTGCAAGATTTATTACAACACGAAACTGTGAAGAATTAAATGTATGAATTTGCTGCCATCTTGACTCAGTTATCATATTTAAATTTGGGTTCCTAAAAATAGGATAAATAGTGTGCCCAAAACTTTTAAGATGTTCAATTAAATAACTGCCTGTAAATCCATTTGCTCCAAGAATTTTAATTTGCATCTATAATTTTTTCACTTAAAATTTCTTAATAATCGATTGTAAGAGAGAATTTGATGGCGTAAATTAGTAAGTGGAGAAATTACAAACGCGACTAATCCATAGAACAATACATCTGTTTTTACTGGGAGCCTTGATATTCCAGTTCTATTTCGGTTTGTCCAAAGAAAAGTTGTTGACCCTCTTAGGGCTGGGAAAAATTTATTGAAATTTCTTTGTTTTTCCATTTTCGATTTTACTTCGTTCTTTTTGAGAATTATAGAAAATAATGATTGATCATTGCGGTGTATCTCAAAACCTGAAATTTGATGTTTCGAATTAAAATCATCAGAAATATAGAATCCACTTCTTTGTGTACTGTAATCTAGCCATTCGTTAGATATTTTGCTTAACTTAGCGGTCTGTGATTTGCATGAAACTAAAAAAAATGTTGCAGATATTTGAGGGGTCTTTTGAATTTTTTTTGGTACATGAAAATTAGTAAATACCTCTTGTTTTGTGTATTTTTCTTCGGGTAGAAGATTGTGCTCAACATAAAATAAATTGTGCTTCGCAGTTTTAATCATTTTATTTAAATCATTTCTTGCAAAAATATTTGTATTAATTTCACACCCGGAACCTGCATATAAAATATAATCATACGTTCCAAAAGCGTTTAGCGACATGAGTTTCAGTAAAATTGGAGTGAATATGTACCTATCAGGATTTTTTGGAATCTTAACCTCAAATTTACGACAGAACTCTGATAATCGTGTCCAGTCAAGCCCGTAACATTTATCAAATTGGCCGCTTTTTTTGGCTTGTAGAATAATTCTTTCGCGGGCTTCCGCAATACCTGAATATTTGCTATCTGTTTCATTGGGTGATCCACCAAACGTCACAAAACAAATTGTTTTTTTTCTAACCATGCTATTTGCTTCCTTAATTACTTTTAATAAATTATATATGGATTTTGGTGCAGTTTTACATGTCGATCTTATCTTAGCCACGACTTTGGAGACATAAATAAGCCAGAATAGTTGGAGGTTTCACGGTATAGTTATGGAGGTTGTGAAAGGAATTATGCCACCTGATAATTTAAGTAAACAGATTGAAGAATTAGTAGCTGTTGCATATTCGGAGATTCACAAAACTACTAAGTTTACTCGTGGCGAAACTCCAATACCGGCTACTGGTAAAGTTTTTGGAACACCTGAATTAAGGTCAGCGGTTCGAGCAAGTTTAGATTTTTGGCTAACAGCCGGACCTTACACTGAAGAATTTGAAAGTAAGCTAGCAAAAATAGTAGGAATGCGTAATGCATTAATGGTGAATTCTGGAAGCTCGGCCAATCTATTAGCAATATCATCACTCACGAGCCCAAAGCACGGTGAGAATACGTTAAAGCCTGGCGATGAAGTAATCACGGTTGCAGCTGGATTCCCGACTACGGTCACACCGATATTACAAAATGGCTTAATACCAGTTTATGTAGACATAGATTTGTCAACCTATGTTGCAAACGATGACGCTATAGAGGCTGCTATATCTCCAAAAACTCGAGCAATAATTATGGCTCACACTCTTGGAAATCCATTTAATTTAGACCATGTAACTAAAATTGCTGAAAAACATAAACTGTGGCTCATAGAAGATAGCTGTGATGCGTTGGGCGGAACCTACAAGGGTAGAAACTTAGGATCATTCGGAGATTTATCAACATTTAGCTTTTATCCAGCTCATCATATAACTACCGGTGAAGGAGGGGCTGTTTTAGTAAAAAAAGCAAAACATAAACCAATAGTTGAATCCTTTCGCGACTGGGGAAGAGATTGTTGGTGTCCACCAGGCGTAGAAAACACATGCCTAAAAAGATACGAGCACTCCCTGGGTCAGTTACCGACTGGCTATGATCATAAATACACTTATTCACATCTTGGGTACAATTTGAAATCGGGGGACATTCAAGCATCAATTGGATTAGCGCAGCTTAACCGATTACCTGTATTTACTGAAGCTAGAAAGTCAAACTGGAAATATTTGTTTCGCGAGCTTTCTGAATTATCCGATTTATTAATTTTACCGAACGCTTCCGCCGATAGTGATCCATCTTGGTTCGGATTCGCAATAACAGTAAAAAGTTCCAGTAAAAAAACTCGCAACGAAATTGTGCGCGAATTGAATTCGCGAAAAATAGGAACACGACTTCTGTTTGGAGGAAATCTACTGAGGCAGCCAGCTTTTCTGGGAAAACCTATGCGGATTGTTGGTAATTTAGATAATACTGATCTAGTTGCAGAAAATACATTTTGGATTGGGGTATGGCCAGGCTTATCACACTCAATGCTTGAATATGTGGTCACTTCACTTAAAGAAATTTTAAAAAATAAGTGAAAGTAATTATTCTTGCGGGGGGACTTGGCACTAGGATTTCTGAAGAAACTAAATTAAAACCTAAACCAATGGTTTTGTTAGATGATAAACCAATTCTTTGGCATGTGATGAATATCTATGCTCGACAAGGTTTTGATGAATTTATTATAGCAATAGGCCATAAAGGAGAAATCATAAAAGATTGGATAGACAATCTTGATTCATTATGGAATATTTCAGCAGTACATACAGGGCTTGAAACTCAGACTGGGGGCCGTATACGGCAAGTGATGAATACTTTTAATGAGGATCAGTTCATGGTTACCTATGGTGACGGTGTTGGGAACATTGATATTAAGCAATTAATAGCATTCCATAATAGTCATGGGAGATTAGCTACCGTAACCGCTGTTCGCCCACCGGCCAGATTTGGAGTTTTGCAAACTACTAATGGACTAGTCGAAAATTTTGGCGAAAAAAGCCAAGCTGACGCTGGCTGGATTAATGGTGGATTTTTTGTACTCAATAGAGAGATTATTTCTGAAATACATGATGATCTTGAACCCTTTGAATCACATGTACTGCCGCGTTTAGTTGCAAAAAAACAATTAATGGCATACCACCATAAAGGTTTTTGGAAGCCAATGGACACTTTAAGAGAGAAAAATGAACTCTCGGAAATGGCCTTTTCGGGAAGCGCCCCGTGGTTAGATGACTTGGAAAATAATCTTAATAATAAATAACAGTTAAAGATATAAAATTAGATGCAAATATTATTTCTTTAATAAATCCTCTATATCAATTTTACAAGCTTCATATGCTGAAATTTTGTTTGAAATAACAGAATTCCACCAAGTAAATGTACGGATTATGGCTTCTTTTTGATCCCACATTGGCAACCACTTAAGATTTTGAATAGCGAAAGTAGAATCTAAATCAAGATACTTACTCTCTAAATCAACTTTGCTACTGGTATTTTGTGAAACTGCGTATTTCAATTTATTATCAAATTCGGAATTAGCAATACTTAAAACTTCTTCCACAAGAAGACTATTTTCGGAAGGTCCAAAATTGATACTCTCAATAATTTTGCCTTCTAAAAGTGCGTTAGCAGCGTATACATAGCCAACTAATGGATCTAAAACATGCTGCCAGGGACGCCTACTTTTTGGATTTCTAATTTCTACTGTGCTATCACCCGTAATTGATCTAATAATGTCAGGAATCAGTCTATCTTCAGACAAATCACCGCCCCCGATTACATTACCAGCCCTTGCTGAACAAATTTTATGTGATTGATTAATGTTCCAGATATTTTTCCAAGCAGAAATTACTGATTCGGCTCCAACTTTGCTTGCACTATAAGGATCTTTACCTTTTAATTTGTCTTCTTCTTTATATTTACGCATAATGCCAAGATTTTCATAAACCTTGTCAGTGGTTATTGATACCACAGTAGTCTCGTCTTTTAAAAAACTTACTGATTCCAATAAGTTGGCAGTTCCAATTACATTGGTTTTAAAAGTACCTAGTGGGTCACGATAAGATTCGAGCACCAATGATTGTGCAGCAAAGTGGAATATGACTGCAGGCTTAATTTGTGAAATGGTTGATTTTAGGATTTCAAAATCACAAATGTCTAAAAATTTTTCGTAAATTTTTCCGTCGCGGTTAAGCTTGCTGTATAGCGACGATCTATCTGGCTCTAGTGATATCCCTACCACCTCTATACCCTGTGACTCTAATAACAATGTAAGCCATGTACCTTTAAATCCTGTATGACCAGTGATCAGCACCGGCTTTCCTATTTTTCTTAGATTATTAATTGATTCTAATCTCATGATAAATTATAGCAAGTATTCAATAATATTGGTTTAAGCTTTGCTTAATGATTTAAAACATTTAGTTTTTCAAATTTCAATTTAAATCTTCTAATAAGTGAAACTTTTAGGCTGTCTACAAAAACAGACAGATAAAACTTAGTTCTAGGCTGATTCTTAGAATCATGTACTGCTTTACTAATGATACTTCTGCTTCTGGTAAAATTGAATAAATCCCGATTCTTGCAATGTATATGTAGGGTATAAATAGGGATCATTTTTTGAGAATTTAAATCATAAATATCTGGAAAGTCTCGCTTATCCGTCATGGCAAGAGATTGCTTGCTAACATCTAAATATGCACCGGGCGTGGGTTTGCGAACTGTGGTGAATCCACGTTTATTTCGGGGATCTTGGCCAAAAAGAAACATCCCAATATCTACACCATCAAATACTCCTTTAAAATAAGAAATGGATTTCTTATTTTCGTAATACATTTTATCATCGTTAATAATTTCTTGTTTGTATAATGGTGCGGATGGTAATATCTTGAAAATATCTCGGTCTATTTTGGATAAAACACGCAAAATATGCATATCTGTAGTTTTAGAATTTTTTTCTGCTTCCGTAAGTGTAAGATCTCTTAGATAGTTCGCACTGGTTAAGTTTTTTATGTACAGACAACTCGCGATTGCCTGATCTTGATTTACAATTGGAAATGCAAATTCGGATTCTAATTCAGACAAAAGTTTAAATGGAAAATCAGAAGAAATTATTACATCAGATTCTATATGTAAAATTGCTGCATCTCTTTCTTGCATAAAATCTGCAAGTGCTAAAAATCTTACAACTGATAAGAACCAGAAATTTCTTCTAAATGTTTTATCATGGGTTAATAAATTTTCAAGTCTTGTCCAGTTTTTTTCTTTTTTGTATTTGTGATAATTCAAACCTTTAATCTTAAAATTAGATTGGTCTAAGTCGGTGATTAAAAATATTTTATGTTCAGGAAATAGATTTATAGTTCGCTCAATATTAAGAGTTAAATACTTAGGCGGTTTTGACAAAAAATGTACAAAAACTATATTCACTCCCGTATATTACTATAGAAATAACCTAGGTAGTAAGTGCCTGTGTTTCTGGGCACTCAAGAATATACAAGAATTAGTTGGTCACAATAATTTAACTTTAACCGATATCTTGCTTTTTTGGATTCTACCAAAGGCAAACCTTGTATACTTGGCTGATGGCATTATTATTTAATCAATTTGAATTACGGGGTGTGACCTTTAGTAATCGAATCTGGGTCTCTCCCATGTGCCAATATTCCGCAAAAAATGGATTAGTTGGCGATTGGCATAAAATTCATCTTGGTGCACTTGTTACTGGGTTACCTGGATTAATTATGGTTGAGGCAACTGGAATTGTGCCAGACGGTCGCATCTCTATTGGTTGTCTTTCAATTGAAGATGATGAGCACGCAACTGCATTCAAGCCTGTTATTGAGTTTGCTCATTCACACAGAGTAAAAATTGGTATTCAACTGGCACATGCAGGACGTAAAGGTTCGACTATGCGCCCAGGCGATGATCATAAAATAGCAATGCTCGATGAGGGTGGTTGGAAAACCGTTTCGGCATCCCCACTAGCTTTTGCTGATTATCCAATACCCAATGAATTAACGGTTTCAGAAATAAAGATCCTAGTTAATGAGTTTTCACACGCTGCAAAACGGGCAATTAACGCTGGGTTTGATGTTATAGAAATTCACGCAGCACATGGCTATCTTTTGCACCAATTTTATTCTCCTCTTACAAATCACCGAAATGACGAGTACGGTGGTGATTTTGCTGGGCGCACCAAATTTCTTCTTGAAACTGTAAGAAGTGTTCGTAAATGTATCCCAGCAGCAACACCACTATTTGTTCGGATTTCAGCAACTGACTGGATCGATGGTGGTTGGGGTATAAATGAATCAACCAAGCTCTGTGTTTTACTCAAAGAGTCTGGAGTTGACCTGGTTGATGTTTCTTCTGGTGGAAATTTAAGTAATGTAAATATACCTAATTACCCGGGGTACCAAGTATCACTTGCGCGAGAGATTCGAATGAACTCAAAGATCCCAACCTCTGCAGTTGGGTTAATTACCGACCCATTACAAGCAGAAAAAATTTTAGTAAACGAGGATGCGGATGCAATATTCTTAGCAAGAGAAATGTTAAGAAACCCCCGATGGCCTTTGTATGCTGCTGAACAACTTGGGGTAAATATCGATTGGCCAATTCAGCTTCAACGTGGAAAAATTACTTGATAAACATCTTAAAAAAATATAAATTGCTATTTTATGTATTACAATAAGTAAACACATATATCTCAATTAGAATTTTTTAAAATATTTACAGTTTAAGTATTCCGTTAAAGCAATCTTCCAATTTCTTTGTAAATTAATTCCTTCCGAATCCAATCGCGTGTTAGACATTAAAACAGCCTCTGGCCTAGCTGCAACGTCATGTTTCCACCCTAATTTTTCTGGAAAGGGTTCAATTTTTAATTTATGAGTACTGTCTAACACTTGAGCCATAGTTCTTGCGACTTCCAAAAAAGTAGCGTGCCCTAATGAAGCCATGTTGTATATCCCGGTTTTGTCTAGCGCTATTAAGAACAGTATGTTTCTTGCGAGGTCTTTAGTATAAGTTGGTTGCCATATTCTCTCGCCCACTTCAATTTTGCCACCTTTATCATTTAAAGTTGAGTGAAAAAGTTGATACATCTTGCCAACAAAGTTTTTATCTTTGTGCTCACCGCCAAAAAACCCACCCATTCTAACAACTAGTGAATGCTTAGAAGAGTGTATCAAACTCTCGGCTTCTAGCTTAAGATCTCCATATTTTGAAATCGGGTTTGGCTTCGTACTCTCGGTTGCTGGTGACTCAACTCCGTCAAATATTAAAAATGATTGCGGATAAAAAAATTTTGCTCCCATTTCGACAGAGAATTTATGTGCATTAATTGTACCTCGTACGATATTCACTCTTGCCTTGATATAGTTACGTTCACAGAAATCTGCATCGACTTTTGCGGCGCAATGCAGGATAAAATCTGGCTTTAAATTTCTAAACTGTTCAAAAGATACAAAATCTTCAACATTTAAGTCGTGCTTGCCTGGATAGACAATTTTCGAATTTGGTGCATATTTATTTAGAGTGGAAACAAATGAAGAAGATAAATTTCCATTTCCTCCTGTAATTAAAAAAGTTTTATTATTTAATTTTTCATTTATCTTGAGCCTAAAATTTATTTCATCAGTAACTTTTTCTGGTCTTTTTGAAAACTTATCCTTATCTTGTTCATTGCTCGCGAATAAATCCGTGTCACAATTGTCTTGGCTATTCAATGTGAGCGACCTAGCTTTACCAATTTATTCAAATCTACCTCTTTTATGCGCGGCTTACCTGCTATTTCCCCAGAGATTATTTCGGAGGCATTAATTTTTTCCCAAGCAAGTTGATTAATTACTTCATGGCCTGATTTTAATAACGCAGTAATCCCTTCAGAAACCTTAGGCTCCTTTAGGTTTTGAATAATTAAATCTACAACATCACTTGAGTCACTCTTATTAGTTCCAATCACGCCAGTTGGTCCGCGCTTTGCCCATCCGGTAGTGTAAATATTATGTTCAATATAGCCAGCAATGTTATTAATTCGACCATTTTCAATTGTAATTCCTGGATACTCAACTGCGTCATAACCAATTGCGGTAATAACTAATCCTGTTTTAATTGTAAAGGTTTCTTTGGTAGGAATTACCTTTCCGTTCTCAACCTTATTAATAGTAAATACAACCTCTTCAACCTTCTTATTACCTTTTATCTCTATCGGTGTGGCTAAGAATTTAATCTCAAGTTTTCTATTAACTCCCTTTTTCGAGTGCTCGGCGATTAATTTCATGGCTTCTAGATTATTTCTTAAATCTTTTTCAATCTCACCACCGATATTTGCTCTTACAGTAGCTTCCTTAATCTGCTTCTCATCAATATACACATCGGTATTTTCTAGCTTTGGAAGATCGCGAAGTTCAGGTGCAGTAAAGGCAGCATGCTCTGGCCCACGCCGGCCACAGATAATTACTGCGCGGATGTTACTTTGCTTTAACTTAACTAACGCATGTTCTGCTACATCAGTTGGATCAAGCTCGGTTGGATCAATCGCCAATATTCTTGCCACATCCATCGCAACATTTCCTGCGCCAATTACTACCGCTGTGTCACTAAATAGATCAACCTCAGTGTTTACATAATCTGGGTGGGCGTTATACCAAGGAACAAAATCTGCAGCAGATAATGAGTTTGCTAAATCCTCCCCGGGAATACCTAACTTTCGCCCCTTTGAAGCACCAGTTGATAAAACCACTGCATCATATTGATCTCGTAAATCTTTAAGAGATACATCTTTGCCCAACTCAACATTGGCAAATAATCTAAAGTTTGGCTCTTTAGCAATCTTTTCAAAAACCTTTGAAACAGTTTTAATCTTTGGATGATCAGGAGCAACCCCACTTCTTACCAACCCCCATGGGGTGGGAAGGCGTTCAATCATGTCGATGGCAAATACAAGCTCTTCACTTTGAGCATTTTGTAATGCTTGGGCGGTGAAGTAACCAGCAGGGCCAGCACCAACGATTGCGATTTTAAAGGTAGGCAACTTCCCCCCAATTTATTTAATACCTTTTTTATTTTGGCGGAGACGAGAGGATTTGAACCTCCGAAACCCTTTAGGGGTTAACCTCATTAGCAGTGAGGCGCACTAGACCGGGCTATGCGACGTCTCCAATGACTTTATAATAACTTCTTGACCATTATAAGTACAGTCTACGCTTTAAATAGTTAGTTTTGATTGTTTGAGCAGTAGAGAAAATATAAAGTTTAATTGACTAAATTTTGTTATAAATAATTATCTACAAATGAGCCAAATGGCGATCTATATCTCCCTACTTATAAAGCATCTTGTTAGAAAATTCTAGAAATTGTTATTTTCCGATAGACTTATTCTATGGTCTATGGTGTTGAAATGTATTCATGGATGAAAGCCCTTTTCCCAGTAAATCGAAGTCTCTCCGGAGAGGGCAATCGTATAACTCTAAGGTATCTGCAAACTTTAGTTCCAAATATAAAAATCGGTGAATTTAAATCTGGCTACCCTGCGTTTGATTGGATTATTCCTCATGAATGGAATGTTGAAAATGCTTTTATTGAACGCATCGATGGTTCAAGAGTGGCCGAATTCTCTAGTTGTAATTTACACCTAGTTGGGTACAGTATTCCTATAGATAAAATAGTATTAAAGGAGGAATTATTAAAGCATATTCATTATGTTGATGAAATGCCGAATGCAATACCTTATGTTACCTCATATTACGAAAGTAATTGGGGATTTTGTATCACTAAACAAGAATTTGAAAAATTAGGAGAAGGCCCTTTCCGGGTTTATATAGATTCCTCACTTAAGGGGTCTGATGAGGGTGGGGTAGTAAATTATGGTGAAGTTGTTCTTGAAGGAAAATCAACTCAAGAAATTCTTTTTTCTACTTATATTTGTCACCCGTCAATGGCCAATAATGAACTTAGTGGGCCGGTATTGTCGGTAGCTTTAATCAAGGAAATCGCAAATATTGATCATCACTACACTTACCGATTCTTGTTCTTGCCAGAAACAATTGGATCGATTGCTTATTTGTCAGAAAACTATGAAAGGATGAAAAAGAAAACAATCGCTGGATGGGTTTTAACATGTATTGGGGATAAAGGTAATTTTTCATATATACCTAGCCGTCTAGGAAATAATTATGCTGACCGAATAACCAAAGAAGTTCTTAGTATTAAAGCCCCGGAATATATTACCTATTCATGGCTAGATCGTGGATCAGACGAAAGACAGTTTTGTTCGCCTGGTATTGATTTACCTGTATGTGGTATCACAAGAAGCAAATATGATACTTACCCCGAGTACCATACAAATCTTGATAATTTGGAAATTATTTCTGAAGAATCTCTAGAAGAATCTCTAGAAGTTTTATCACATATAGTTAAAAAAATAGAATCTAAACGTGTTCCCAAATCAACAATACTATGTGAGCCTCAAATGGGTAGGCGCAATCTGTACTCAAACCTTTCAACAGGGCAATCATATAGTACTCAAACCAGAAAAATGATGGATATTTTATCTTACCTAGATGGTGGCCATACTTTAGAAGACGTTTCAAACAAATGTGGAATTGAATTAAAACAAATTAATGAAATACTCGAAATCTTACTTGCCCACGAAATAGTTGAAATTTAAAATATTTAGGCGTATACAACTTTTGTATCCAAATAAATTTTGTAAAATTCTTCACGATTTATTTTATAATAATCTTATTTGATGTTTATGTATTTTTGCTTTCTATAACTACTATACAAATAACCAAATTTTTAGCATAAGAAACTGATACATGTGTATTGAAATTAAATGAATGATTTGGTGATATATCTAGAATTTCAATACGTGGTTGTCCATTAACTCGTACGATTGAAATATTTTTTGTCGTAAAATCAATTGGACAACCTAAAGCCTTAAAAAACGCCTCAATAATGCAAAAATCGCTTGGATAGTCTGAAGATGTTTTATTGGGATTCTTGCTCCCTAGATAAAATTGACGCAAAAAATTCTTTTGTTTATAAGCTTTTTTAATACGTGAAACTTCCTCAATGTCGATGCCTACGCCGATTATCAAATGTGACCAGTGTCTAAATCTTGATACCCTTTTTTTGTTAAGTACGCAGGATTTATAATTATTTTATTGTAAACAAATTTTTTAAGCGTGTCTAGTTCGTAGCTCACAATATAACCTTTGCCAAGTTGCACTGTATGTACGTTTGAGTTCTTTATAAATTCTGTAGACAAAAGTCTAAAATCAGCTTCTGTACCTGTATCTTCTAGATCACGTACATAACTTATCCAAGTGTTACTAAAAATAGATTCATTAGCAGCTCTTTGAATTTCATAACTAAAAATTTTTTCTGTTCTATAAATTACTCCTATTTGCCTTTCAATTTCATGCAAGAAAGTAGTTCCGCAACCTACACAGAAAAGAAGCATGCGAAAATTCATATCCATGGCTCTTTCAAAAAAACTTTTGGGGCCAAATGAATTATTTCCTAAACCTTCAAACAATTCTAAAGATTTATCTCCGTAACAAAGCACACCAAACATCGGATCCATGGAACGCATGTATGAGCGCGCAAAAGCTTCTAGGCTCAAGCTTCCCATCTCGCGCAGGCCTTGTGATGTGTAAGGTTTATAAATTTCACTTCTCCCCGCAGAATAAGTAAATGCCGGAAGGCATATTGACCCACTTTTACCTACTATTCCCTCAATTTTACTCAACACGGCTGAAGGAACTTCACTAATTGCAAAATTACCCCTGCCTAATAGGCCAAGATTTGCGTGGATAAAAACATTGCTGCCACGTTGAACTCCCAATAACATAAGTGATTTATGGAGATCCTCTATTGACCAAACAGACATTATGATTCGGAGATTTGGTTCGCAATAAAAGTGGATAATCCATCTAAATTTTTTATAGTTTCCCAACTGGATAAATCAGAAAAGTTAATTTCATATTTTAACTCTGTGTCTAGAAAAGCAATAAGCTCTGCGAACATTAAACTATCTAATTTCCCTTCGCTAAATAAATCCCCGTCTATATCTATATTCAAATTTTTGTTTACCCAGGTCTTAATCATTTTTTCAATAACTAACTTCATTTTTCCCAGCCTACAAACCTAACTGGTGACCCATCCAGCTCTTCAAGCTTTAACGGAAATACAGAATAATGTAAATGTCGTGGTAAGTATTTTGGGAAAAGTGCGTTTTCAATTAATGGAACTCCATTACTTAGTAAAATCTTATGTATTGGACTATCTAAAGAACAACCATGTCCATTCAGCGGGTTATCTAACATTGCCAAATCATATGCTAGAACTGGTGGGTTAAGAGTCACTAGATATTCTGCAGCTTCTTCCGTAATCCATGATTGGTTGTTATAATACTTTTTTGGATCATTAAAATTAAAACCCCACCCAAAATTTAAGAAAATAGATGTGCCTGATTTATGCCCTGTTAATAATATTTTTAACTCACCTTTACTTATTTCGTGAGAAGTGGGCAAGTTGGTCAGATCAAACACTTGTGCACTTCCAAAAAAGCGAGACAAATCAATCTTATCAACTGAGATTCCGTCAACAATAAAATGAGATGGTGCATCGACATGCGTCCCAGAATGAGTACCTATCGAAATATATGAGGTGCGTCGACCAAATGAACTAATTGTTCCCATGGTTTCAATAATAGTTTCTCTATGCCAAGGTTGAGGAAAGGTAGTCATCCCATTACGTATGGGGTGTGAAAAATCAAAATACTTATCTTCTGGATAAGAGCTCAATATTCACACCGCCAATTTTCACAAATCGTACTTGAAATTTTCTGCTTCCAAGACAGACTTCATAAGGTTTTGATTTAACTTCCCCCAAAGCATTTCCAAATTGTATACTTTCTGCGACCGAATCTATATAAACGGCTATTGCAGACAGCCCTGCTTCGTCTAAATATTGATTTGGCTTAGAAAAAGGACCAGTGCAGTCGTGAAGAATCTTAAAGTCCTTAAATACTCCTACTCCTTTGAGAAGAAACTCGTTGTTGTTTATTTTTTCTAACCTCCCAAACTCTTTTAAGAAAGAAATAAACTCAGAGGAATAACACATTTTTATTTGGTAGGGTACGCTCGCATAATTTGTTAGAAATTTATATGCTAACTTACGGCTATCGGGGGAATTAAACTTTGTATTAATATATGATGTTACTTCTATTCCAATTTTATTCCAATACAGATAGTGTGTAGAGCTTTCACCTTCCATAAAAATTTTTTTGTTCGCGTGGTTTTGCACTTTAATTTCAGTGCCATTTCCAAAAATATCTTTTCCGAATGATTTAGCCTCTTCCGGAAGAGAAAAAGTGAGGTGTGAGAATGCTAAAATTTTCATTATTGCTTTGTTGTATTTCTGATTGAAATTTTGTCAATTTTACCTGATGGCAATTTTGGAAGTTTTTCTATTATGATTTTTAAAGGGAGATGCGATTGAGGTAATAAATTAACCATATAACTTCTCATTTCTGATTCTTTAAACTCAACATGGTCTTGTGTCTCTAATATTACTTCAAGAAATTCGAACTTAGTGGTGAAGTTTATGCGTGCACAAGCGTGAATTACGTGTGGGTGAGACTCTGCAGTTTGCTCCACCAGGGAAAGGGATATATTTGCGCCATTTCGAATTACTATATCATCCGCTCTACCGGTCAGCACAAAGCTATTTTTCAAAATTTTTCCTAGGTCTTGGGTAAGAACTTGACCCTGTGGTGTTCTTTCAATAACAATTGGGGTTAATTCATACTCTTCTCCTGTTTCAAAAATGTGTTCACACTCGGTGTTGGTTTTAATCGCTATCCGACCTTCATATAGATCAACATTTTTCATAAACAAGGGGCTTCCTATAGTTACATCTCCTTGAACTTCGTTTTCTCCCGAAACAAATAAAAGTTCTGAAAGCCCGTAGGTGTTAAGTACGGGTGCATTAAATCGATTACATGCCAGAGTTCTTTTATCAGCAAGTAAGGGCCCAGTTGCATTAAGAACTAGTTTAAGTTTATTTGATACACCTACTTCTTGGCCCGAGATTAGGAATGAATTAATAACTCCAGGGCTTAACCAGGACCAGGTAATATTGTGTTTATTGAGAATACTTTTTAATCGATAAGCTGTCGAAAAACTAAAATCCTCGTCGAGAATGATTGATGAATTTGCTAGCATCGCTACAATTGTGTTATTTAGGACTCCTGCCATGTAGTTTAAAGGGAAACCAGAGTATGTTACCCCGCCAACAATGGCCGGATAATGTCGAATTAAATCTTGCGCTGAACTTATTAAAGATTCTAAAGAATGAATAATGATCTTGAATCTACCGGTTGAACCGCTCGTACAAAACGCAAGTAACTTATTACTCTGTGGAAAAATTTTATTAAGATTTAAGAGTACTTTTTCTTGATCCTTCTTATTCTGTAAATTTGAGAAAAAAATATTACTACCTTCATTATTGCAAAGTTCCAAATAAGAAAAGATGTTTTTTTTATTTATTCCGTCATATAACAACCAATTCTGCGGTTTTATTGGCAAACTTTTTAATTTTAAAATTTCATTAGTGCCAGCATCAATTACTTCTAGGCTTTGTAAGCGTGGTAATTGAAAATTAATATTAAGTTTGTTCATTTCCAACATATCTGTCGGTTGGAAGCGCTTCTTCTAATAAACTATTTTCGTTTTGAAGTTTATTAATTATTTTTTGAATATCTACTTCTACTGGAGAAGACATACCTATTTCTTGCATTAGAGCATAGGGGTCAACACGATTAGCCCGTGCAATTTCCAGGAGTTGATCCATATAAGCAGTATGAAAAAGTGCATAACCAGCCATCGTATCTAAACCAGAATGTCCAGCTCTAGGAATAATCGGACGTATGTACTTATCGCTAAGCTTCATTGCTAGAATAGGATCAATCTTGTTGGCTATGCCTTCGCGATTTAGTAATGCAATAAGACGTTCGGTTGATGTATTACCAGAACTTCTACCTAGCCCTTGTAAAGTACAATCGATAAGTGAAAAACCATTCTGCATAACCAGTAAACTATGTGCTATTGCCATTCCTAAATTATCATGCCCATGAAATCCTAGTTCCAAGTCTTGCCTAGAATTGGTTTGTATTGATTTTGAAAGAGAATCTACTTGTGAAGTTAGCATTCCACCTGCTGAATCTACAAGGTAGAATCCTTTTATCCATGGCTTTTCACTAATCAATCCGCAAGCATCTGCCATTTCATTATTAGAAATTCTGTATGATTTCATTAAATTGATGAAAACTTCTAAACCTAGTTCTGAAGCGCCTTGAGCCAAGTCAAGCCCTATTTGAAGTTCAGATAAATCAACGCCAATGCGAACGAATTTCATTCCCAATTCTCTAAGTATTTTAAGTTCCTTAATTGTTGAAATGTGGGGTTGCGCAAACATTCCCCATTTTGAATTTTTAGATGCACCTTCGGCAGCAATTGCGTACTCCATATCTGTTGCCGCAGCGGCTCTATATTTTTTTTCAGCTCCTATACCAATTCCGTGACCCACCTCGATGTAATCAAAGCCTAGGTTGTCTAACTCCCTACATAGCACTCCTGTAAATTTAGAAGTGAATTGGAAGTCAACCGCATATGAACCATCCCTAAGTGTGCATTCTAAGAGTTTTGGCTTCATTATCCCCCTTTTTGACTGTACACTTTAAACTTATGTCGGACTTTTCTAGATATGTTCCAGCGCTTACTTCTACCAAAACAACTATGTTTCCGGCTGAAGATTTAGTAAGAATCATTAAAGGTTCTTATCCTGATTTAAAGCCTATCACGGTCTCCGGTAGAGCTCTAGATATCGGATGTGGTGATGGTAGAAACTCTGTTTTACTTCGTGATACAGGGTTTGAAACCCACGCAACTGAAGTTGATGAAAAAATTGTCAGCCATCTTCTGTCTCAACATAATGGAATTGATTTCAAAGTTGGGCATAATTCAAAACTGCCATATTCGGATAGTTTTTTTGACTTAGTCGTATCTTGGCATGCTTTATATTATTTGGACGGGGAACAAGGAAAAATCCAGGACAATCTCGCTGAACTCCGAAGAATCCTAAAACCTGGAGGGACATTGGTAGCTTGTATACCTGAACTCACAAACTTTATCTATGCCAACTCTCAGTTAGAACGGATGGGCGACGACGGGCTAGTACAGTATAGAAAAATTCAAGACTATTTTAATCAGCGAACCGGAGCGATACTTGCTGCCTTCTCAAGCGCACATGACTATATTCAATTGTTAAATCTCCATGGATTTAAAAACCACGAACTTGGCTATTCAATGGGAAATTGGTTCGGATTACAGTATGACTGGTTCACTTCAGTAAGCCAATGATAATTACATTATGAATTCTGAATCTACCAACAATGAAAAGGCGCTTGAAGTGAGAACACACGATATTCCAATTGCTGAGGCAATGACAGATTTTATGATGCAAGGTTGGGCACCCTCTCC
>Ga0209400_1000625_pt1 | contig 30748 bp, 27 predicted proteins | sample M_130807_EF_Meta_FD_187313 | JGI IMG/M metagenome (GOLD analysis project Ga0209400, IMG submission 187313) | Freshwater microbial communities from Lake Montjoie, Canada to study carbon cycling - M_130807_EF_MetaG (SPAdes) (version 2) | ecosystem: Environmental > Aquatic > Freshwater > Lake... | reverse complement strand
TCAGGCGACCGGCAACGCCACCGGCACGGGCGATAGCGGCGATAATATCATCACCGGCAGCGGCTTCAGTGACCAGCTGTCAGGCGGGGCGGGCAATGATACGATTGCAGGAACCAAATCCTATATGACAAATGCGACCCCGATCAACTTTGCGACGTTGCGGCAGGATGATGTGGATATTGCACCCGACGGCACCTTAACCGCCGAGCGGTTCACCATTACCTCGACCGGTAATGGTAGTAGCGGTTTGCCAGGTTTTGCAGGATCAGAGACGGCGGTCTTTTCTGTTTACATGAAGCCGACCACGGGAGCGGGTATCACCCCGACAACCTCGCTCACTTTTGCGAGCCTCGGCAATAATTTTTGGACCGTCAATCTAACCGGGAATGGTTCAATCTCGGCCCCGGCCACATGGTATACGTCATCGTCTATTTCTTTTGATGCGGCAACAGGCTGGTATCGCGTGTCGGTGGGTATAAACCAAGCGAGTGGAAACCCCTTCCAATATACCGGTTTTTCAGCCAGCAGTGTTGGCAGTTCTTTCTCCATGTGGGGCTTGCAGGTTGATTATGGCACTGCGCTAAGCCCCTTTGGCGGCGGCAACGACACGCTCGATGGCGGCGACGGAACCGGCGACGTGGTCGATTATTCAGCGGCTTTGACCAACATCACCCTGTCGGTTGCCGATATCAGCACATCAACCCCGTTCAGCTTCACGACGTTGGCGGGCTATAAAACCGATCTGCTCTCGAATTTCGAAGGCATTATCGGGGGCGCGGGCAATGATTTCCTCACCGGCGATGGGCAGGCCAATAGTCTGAATGGCGGCCTTGGCAATGATTCCATCATCGGCGGCTTGGGCGATGACACATTAGATGGTGGCGGCGGTCTCGATACGCTGGATTATTCGACCCGCCTTGCTGGCACAGATATCAGCGTCGTGCTCAGTGGCGCAAATAATGTGACGGTTTTTGTGGGCGCTACCGAGCGCGATACAATTCGTAATTTCGAAAACATATTGGGTGGTTCTGGCAATGACACGCTGACGGGTGATGGTAATGCTAATTCCCTGTCAGGTGGCGCGGGCAATGATTCCATCTCCGGCGGCGCGGGCAATGACACGCTCATCGGCGGCTTGGGTGCTGACACATTAGATGGCGGCACCGGCAATGATACGCTGGACTATTCGTCCCGCCTTGCTGGCACAGATATTAGCCTCGTGCTCAATGGCGCAACCAATGCAACCGCTTTTGTGGGTGCGAGCGAGAGCGACACCATTCGCAACATCGAAAACATATTGGGTGGTGCTGGCAATGACACGCTGACGGGTGATAGCAATGCCAATTTCCTGTCAGGTGGTGCTGGCAATGATTTGATCTTCGGTGGCGGCGCGGGCAATGACACATTGTGGGGCGATGCCGGTAATGACAGGATCCAGCTCAACCGCGACAATGCGGGTCTTTCGTCCTTGGCAATCGATGGCGGGGCGGGAACTGACACGCTGCAATTCTTGTCGAGCCAGTCTTATACAGGCACAGTTCTGGCGGCAGCGATCAAGAATATCGAAGTGCTCGACTTCCGCGCCGCGGGAGCCAATGTCAGCGTGTCGCTGAGCACGTCCGATATTGTTTCCATGTCCGGGCTCAATGGCTCAAACCAACGCGAATTGACCATCAATACGAGCAATGATGGCAATGACACGGTCAATCTCAGCGCCATTAATGCCAACACTTATACATCGGCGGCGAATGGCTCCGGCGGCACCGACTACATGCTTTATGCGGATGCAAATAAGCTTGTGTTGCAGGCCATTCTCCACATCAATCCAGCCTGAGGTTTGTGATGGCGGGCTCCAGCGAAGACGATAACGAAAATTATTGGCCGGGCTATGTCGACGCTCTGACCACCATGACCATGGTGCTCACTTTCATCATGATGGTGCTGGGCGTCATGGTGTTCGTGTTGGCGCAGGATATAAGCAATTCAAAGCTCGGCGTGATCGCCCGCGCATTAAAGATGCAGCCCGATGCCGTTGAGCAGCTGACAGACGAGCAGGTCGAAATCGCTTTGCGCAATGCGATGAACGGCCCCCCTGAGCCGCTCAGTCAGGATATGACAAACGCCGACCCTAATGCGCTAGGGACGGGCGGCGGGCAGGGCCTCAGCAAGCCGGCGACGTCCACTGATACGTCGATCTTTCAATCACCTTTTGAAGGCGGTCTGGTTGGCAACAAAGCGGCGGGGCCCGGTGGAGAATATCTTGTCACAGATCGCGGTGGCGTTGGTGGAACAGCGCGCGGCACAGGCTCGCGCACAGAGCAGGGCAGCGGCGCTCTGCGCTTTGTCTTTGAGCGTGGCGCGATTGATTTGCCACCCTTGGGGGATGAAGCGATTGCCGCTTATGTCGCCGCACAGGGGCGTGGGCCTATGACCATTCGCGCAACGGCTTTTCCTGTCGAAGGCGGCCCCTCTGAGGCGCGCAGGCGTGCTTATTTCCGCGCGATGCTGGTGCGAACACGTTTTATGAAAGCGGGAATACGCCCGCAGGATATTGAAATTCAAGTGCGCGATGACATCCAAGCCTCAGCGCAGGAAGTCGTCGATATTTTCAAGAAATCAGGCGGATGAATAAGGCCGGCCATATGTGCCGGCCTTATCCTGTGTCCGATTAGCCCTTGAACAAGGCCAAGATCTGCTGGCTCGACTGATTGGCAATCGACAGAGATTGTACGCCAAGCTGCTGCTGCACTTGCAAGGCCTGCAGGCGCGTGGATTCCGTGTTCATATCAGCATCAACAAGTTGGCCGATGCCCTTAGTCACCGCATCCATCAGGTTCGAAACGAAGTCTGACTGCATGCCGATGCGGGTCTTCACGGCACCAAGATCACTGGCTGCTGTCGTCACATCCGTCAGGGCAGCATCGACGATGCTGATATATTCCTTCAGCGATGTCTGGTCTGCAGTGGCGTCAGTGAGGGCCGAAATATCAAGATCGCTGACAGCCACACCAGTTGTGCCACCGGAATCGCGGGCCTTATCGATAATGCCTTCACCCGTCGCATCCGAGTCGAAGAGTGTGACAACCGAAGTGTCGATATCAATGGTGCCGACCGAAACATCCGAACCGGAGCGGGTGAAGGAGGCCACAATGCTTTTGGTGGCATTGTAATCCGTGGCGCCGGAATCAACCGACAACCAGTTTTGTCCAGAGAAGGTGGAGGAATCAGCAACGCTCTTAATCTGGTCCTGGAGCTGCTTGATTTCCGCTTGCACTTTCGTGCGGTCAATCCCGGGCTGTGCTGCAGCAACCAGTTTGGACTTGATCTGGGTAACGAGATCAGCCGTGGTCTTGAGAGCTGCAGATGCCACATCAACCGTGGCTGATCCCATGCCGAGCGCGTCTTTCACAGTCGAGAGCGACGCATTGTCAGATCGCATGGTGGTAGCAATCGACCAATAGGCCGCATTGTCAGAAGCGTTGGCAACACGCATGCCCGTCGAAATACGGTCCTGCGTGGTCTGCATGGATTTATTCGTTGCGCTGAGATTTTGCAGCGCGGTGATAGCAGAAGCATTGGTCAAAAGACTGGTCATAGGAATGTCCCTGATACTGGATACGAAAGGGACATACCGGGATTTCACCGGTGCAAACGGGAAGGCTCAACATGCCATGGGCAGAGTGTGCCCAATTCCGTTGTCTCACCTATAAAACCATATGGTGGTTAAAAAACTTTCCACGAGACAAAAAGAATTTTAGAAAAAATCGCAATCACTCGAGTCATGATCAGCGCGGTTGTTGCCCGTCAGACGCGCAGCAACAGCTGCCAATGTAATGCCCTCTGCGGCCGCAACCGTGTTGATAAGCGCATCATCGCCGATAGGGCGCGTCACATTCAGAATAAAGCGCTCAATGGCTGCAATCTGTTGGCTCATCGCATCAATACTCTGCATGGCGATGATATAATCAGGTTTTAAAACCGCATCTGAATCAGCATGCATATGGATCACATCAAAAGCCTGTTCCATGCCCGAGCGCACATTTTCCAATTCGCTTATTGCGCGGCGGATGGCTTCTGACAATGTGAGTGTGCTTTGATCGATGAGATGAAGCTGGGGGCTTGCATTGGACATAGAAACCTCGATTAAAAAAGCTCGACATCGCCGATGGTCATGGGCACGGGCAGTGGCGTCGGTTGGCGTGTTTTTTCGAACGACTGATCATCGCGCGGCAATTGCATTTGGCGTGCGCGACCTGATGCTGGCCAAAACTGCACCTTGCGGGCCTGCTCGCCACCAAGGCTTCCACCCAAATAGGTAATGCCTTCATTGGTGAGGAAGTTGCGGGCAAATTCTGCATTGCGCGCACCGATATCAGCGAGAGCTGAATTCATATTGGCGCCACCAAAAAGCTTGGCATTGAGGCGCGATTTAGATGCGCCCTCACGCAGCAAAGCGTTGACCAGCAACTCCATCAGATGCACGCCGTAACGCTCTGAAGAGCGAAATTGCGCATCTGTTTCGCCGGGAAGAAGAAAGTGGTTCATCCCGCCGATCTTCAAAAGCGGATCCCAAATGCAGGCAGCCACACATGAGCCCAGCAAAGTGGTCAGCACGCCGTCGGTCTCGCGCGAGACACGAAACTGGCCCTGGATAATATAGTCTTGTGTGGCTTCTGCTTGCATCAGCGCAAACGTCCCAAGACGCCTTCAATGGCCTTTCGCAGTGCATTCATATCAATAGGCTTTGTCAGGTAATTATTCAGCCCGAGGGCTTTTCCGCGCGTCAAGACAGCTGCGTCTCCCTTTCCTGTGAGCATAATGAAGGGAACAGATGCCGTTGGTTTGTAACTGCGAATACCTTGTAGCAACTGCAAGCCATCAAGCTTGGGCATGTTGTAATCAGAAATAACGAGATGGGCTGGTGTGCTCATCATCATTTTCAATGCCTGCTCGCCATCAGCTGCAACAATAATATTGCGGACGCCAAGCTGTTCAAGGCCGTCGCGTATCAGCATCCGGCTCGTTGATGTGTCATCAACGATCAAGACTTTGATCTGCTGAAGGATAGACATGATGGCTCCTTAACGCGTCTCACGCAGTGCAGAAAAAAGCTCAGTGGCCATTTTGTTAAGGGTGACCTGTTTCTGAACAGCACCCATATTGAAAGCCGCTTTAGGCATGCCATAGACAATGCAGCTGTCTTCTGACTGGCCAAAGGTCAGCGCGCCTGTTTGGCGCATGAGGCTTAATCCCTTGGCGCCATCTTGCCCCATGCCTGTCAAAATCACCCCCGCGGATTGAGCGCCTGCATGGGTGGCAACAGATTCAAACAAGACATCGACAGACGGCCGGTGGCCATTGACATGGTCTGTTTCGACCAGGTGACAGCGCAAGGCGCCGGGCTTGCCGCGCACGGCCATATGCGCTTTTCCGCCGGGCGCTAAATAAATCGTGCCTTGTTCAATCGGTGCGCCGTGCCAGGCCTCCTGAACTTTCGGCGCGCAAAGACGATCAAGCCGCGCAGCAAACGGCTTGGTGAAAAGGGCTGGCATATGCTGCGTAATGACCGTAGGCGGACATTGCTGCGGGAAGGCCCCGATCAAGGTAATCAATGCTTCAACACCACCAGTGGAAGCGCCAATCGCAATCAAGCGATTCTCTTGCGGGTCTGAAGGAATTTCATGGGCCCGGGTCGGCTTCGCAGCATCATTGCGCGGCAATGCATCTTTACGGGATGCAGCAATTTTAATGAGGCGGCATAGGTTATCTGCCGCTTGCGGGTCATTCAATTGAGGTTTGGCGACACAATCAAAAGCACCTAGTTCAAGGGCCTGAATGGTTGTCTCGGCACCACGTAATGTCAGACTGGAGACCATGATGACGGGCATTGGCCGCAGGCGCATGAGTTTTTCCAAAAACTCGAGACCGTTCATATTGGGCATTTCAACGTCGAGTGTGATCACATCGGGATTGAGCTCTTTAATGGCTGTGCGTGCTTGATGCGGATCAAGTGCGGTGCCAACCACATCGATGAGCGGATCTTGCGAGAGAATTTCGCGCAAGATCATTTGCATAGTCGGTGAATCATCGACAATGAGGACGCGCGTGCGTTGCGTGTTCATCACGTCAGCCTTCCGTAAGGCGCCATGTTGTAATGCCGTCATTGGTGAAAATATCCGCTGCAGGTCCGGACAAACGCTCAGAATGTCCGATGTAGAGATATCCGCCCGGAATAAGGACGGAGGCGAACCGATTCCAAAGATTGGATTGATGGTCTTGATCAAAATAGATCGCGACATTCCGACAAAAAATAGCGTCAAATTTGCGCCGCATAGGCCAGGGTGAAAACAGATTGAGCTCGCGAAAGCTTACCAAGCGACGCATCTCATCGCTGACAGAAAAGCGCTCTGTATTATGTTGTTTGACGCTGGTGATAAATCTTCGCCGTAAATTTTCTGAAACGTCAGTGATGGCACTTTCATCATAAACGCCAACGCGACCTTCCTCGAGAACATTCGGATCAATATCACTCGCCAAAATACGAATATCGAGATCGGCTGCATTGGGCAGCATATCCAGTATAACAAGCGCCATCGTATAGGCTTCTTGTCCATTCGAGCAGCCAGCAGACCAGATGCGAACCGGCTGGCCACGCTTGGCCGCAGCCAAAGCTGGTGGCAACATGACTTTTCGTAAGTGATCAAAATGATGAGTCTCGCGGAAGAAACGCGTCACATTGGTGGTCAGCGCGGCGAGCATTTTTTGGCGCTCATCGACGCCGTTTTCCGATTTGATCAAATCGCAATAGGCTTTGAAAGAATTCAGCCCGAGCGCGCGCAACCGTCTTGCAAGCCTTGAATAAACAAGCGTTGCTTTTGATTCCGGCATGGAAATGCCAGCATCTGCATAAATCGTTTGGGCAATGATTTTGAAGTCTTCTGGGGTCAGCAGAAATTCTCCCGGGACCAGCGAAAAGCTGCCCGTTTTTTCTGCTGAAATGCCCTGTGCAATTGTCATGCAGCAACCGATTCTTGTGTTGGCAAAATATGATCAAGAGCAATGAGGCTGATCATGCGACCGTCAATTGCGAGCACGCCGCGCACAAAAAGTTTTGCAAGTTCTGAAGCCAAATCAGGGGTGGGCTGAATATCAGCTTCGGTCACCGTCAGAATATCTGACACGGCATCAACCAAGAGGCCGATAATCTGCTGCTCGACCTGTGTGACCATAATCACATGGCGAACGCTGGGCTCAGTGGGCCGGAAACCGAGGCGGGTTGCCATATCAATCACAGGCAGGACAGCGCCACGCAGGTTGATCACGCCGCGCACATAGGGTGGCGAATGGGGGAGTGGTGTTGCAGGTGTCCAGCCACGAATATCGCGCACTTGCATAATATCGACGCAAAATTCACGACCATCGATCCGGAATGCGATCAATTCGCGGCTCGAAGATTCTAATCTATTGTTCATCTCTGATCACTCCGCGGCTTCGGCTTCAAAAAGGAGATCGTCATTGGACTGGGCGCGCTCATTGGCATTTTCAACAACGGCATCGACATCGAGAATGAGCGCTACGCGGCCGTCGCCCAATATAGTTGCAGCTGCAATCCCATCGACGCGGCGATAATTGGCCTCGAGACTCTTGATGACGACTTGGCGCTGGCCTTGAATGGTATCGACCAGAAGTGCGCGGCGCGCATGGCCTTCAAGGTCGATCAGAACGACGACACTATTGTCGGGATCTGCTACTTCGCGCCGATATCCCAGCACGCGTCCGATATCGACAAGCGGCACAAATGTATCGCGAATGCGGATGACACGGCTATCGCCGCCCATATCGTGAATATCGCCTTTGACTGGCTTGAGTGTTTCAACAATGGCAGTGAGCGGAATAATGAGTGTTTCGTCTGAAACACTGACAATCATTCCATCCAGAACCGCCAGAGTGAGCGGCAGGCTCATCACGAAGGTTGAGCCTTTCCCGGGGGTCGACGAGATAGAAATTCTTCCACCCAAGGCTTGTATCGAGCGCTTGACGACATCCATGCCCACGCCACGTCCCGACATATCTGTAATGGTGGAGGCGGTAGAGAAACCAGGCAAGAAAATCAGATTGTCGATGTCTTCATCGGTGAGCTGCGCTTCAGGCTCGATGAGTCCTTTGGAGATAGCAGCCGACTTGACGCGTTCGCGATTGATACCGCCGCCATCATCCGACACTTCGATCACGACGCGCCCTGAGCGATGCATGGCAGCAAGGCGAATATATCCCACTTCAGGCTTTCCAGCCGCCAAGCGGATCTCTGGTTTTTCGATGCCATGATCAATCGCATTGCGGATCATATGAGTCAGGGGATCTGTTAATCGCTCAATGACTGTTTTATCAACTTCCGTTGCCTCGCCGTCACAATGCAGTGTCACTGATTTTCCGGTCATATCGGCAGCTTCCCGCACGACGCGTGACATGCGTTGGAAAATTGGCTTCACGGGTTGTGCGCGGATTGCCATCACGCTGTCTTGGATCTCGCGTGACAATTGTTCGAGATCATCAAGCCCCATGGCCAGAGCTGAGGAGCGGGCAATGCGGGCTTCAGCAACGCGCTGGGAGAGCATAGCCTGGTTGATGACCAGCTCGCCGACGAGATCAATCAGCCGCTCGACGCGGTCAAGATCAACACGAATAGTTGCACCGGCTTGCTGGAAGCCTTTTGTATTTTCTGTCTTGCGGCCAGCTTCCTCATTCCGGTTCTGAATTTCAGCCGCGATTTTCTGAATTTGTGGATCAACAGGCTCAAGAGGTGCGTCTGCCTGTCCGGAAGCCACAGAAAGAAGTTGATTGAAAGCGTCAGTGTCAAAATCTTGCGTGTTTTCGATTAATGAGATTGAAATGTCGCAATCAAATTCCACAAATTCAAATATATCGCGAATTACCTTTTCATCACTGTCTGTTTCCAGCGTAACAGACCAGGAGAGATAAGCGCCTTCCGGATCGAGTTCATCGAGACTTGGTATATTTGCCGTATCGCAAGTGACTTTGATTGTCCCAACGGCACTCAAATCACGCAAGATCAGTGAAGGTTCATTTGCGCGGGCATAAAAACCAGTTTTCGGGGCAAAGCTGATCGTAAATTGATTTTTACTTGCCTCGACACTGCCAATCAGATCTTCGAGAGAAATTTGAATGGGCGTAAAATCAAAATCCTCATCTGCAACAGTTGATGGCGCAGCTGCGGATGCAGGCGCAGAGGTAGCAACCGTACCATTGCTGCAAATTGTATCGAGTTGTTGAACCATTTTGGTGATTTCTGCATCATCACCGGTCTGCTCTTCACGGGCCATACGCACCAGATCGGCCAGCATATCAGCAGCCGACAGCATGGTTTTCAAAATCGGTTTTGTGGCTTCAATTTTGCCGCTGCGCACTTGGTCGAGTGCCGTCTCAAATGAATGAGAGAAGCGGACCAATTGCTCAAGGCCAAATGCGCCTGCGCCACCCTTGATGGAATGAACGGCGCGAAAGACGGCATTGACCGTATCGGGTCCACTTGTGCCATCGTCCAGCGCCATAAGGCCGCTTTCAAGTTCGACAAGCTGCTCTTCGCATTCCTGGAAAAACGTTTGTTTAATCGCGGCCATCGTGTCCATGACGGTCAATCTCCGGCGTCAGGCTGCGAGGCGTCGAATGGCATTGATGAGTTTTTCAGGATCGAATGGTTTGACGATCCACCCCGTCGCACCCGCTCGACGCGCACGATCTTTTTTCTCGGGCTCACCTTCTGTGGTGAGAACAAGAATAGGCACAGCGCGGTAACGCTGGTCGCGGCGTACACCTTCGATAAAGCCGAAGCCATCCATGCGCGGCATGTTGATGTCGGTCAAAATGACGTCGGGCATAGAAGTGGCTTCGAGCACCTCAAGGCCGTGGACGCCGTCTTCAGCTTGAACAACTTCAAAGCCTGCACCTAACAAAGTGGCCTTGAGCATTTCACGCATGGTGCGTGAATCATCGACAGTCAAAATGGTCTTTTTCATATGGCAGGCTCCTGAGAGCTGAAAATAGAGAGGTCGAGGCCTAGGGCTTCGATCGATTCAGTAAATCCGGATGATGGATCGACGATTTCAAAATGTGTTCCGTCCTGCGCCGAGGTGATAAAACCACTCAGCAAGACTTGCAGGCATTGGCCGCCAGCTTTGCGCACGTGTGATGCGTCAATACGAATGTCAGCCCCGCGCAGCTTGATGAGTTCTGCTGCTAATGGCCCTGCCTCAGAAATATCGAGGCTTTCGCCCAAACGGATATCCCCGGATTTGCGATCCTTACTCATCTTCTCACTCTCGCCTCGGCTCACTGGAGTCATGACAGAATGCCATTCTGCGCTCTTGCACTTGCGTGCGGCTTGCGCGGAGTGACGATTGAGAAATCAAGCAGAAAAGCTAGGAAGATTGTGTCTGATCACAAGGGCAGACATATCCCAGATTAAACTGCTTGGGACATTCCGGATCAGAACCGGCGTCGAAGAGCGGCCTCATGCCTGAAACGTAATTGCGTTTCACTTCGACAGATATGAATGATGCCATTCACGCGTTAAAGAATGACTACAAAGGCTTATTAAAATTCGGTCCAACCATCATCAGCCGACGCTACGGCAGGCACAGACATTCGAGAATTGACGACCTTCTTTTCACGCTGCGGGGTTGGCATCGCACTTTGTTGAGATGCTGGAGCCTCAGGTTTTTCACGTCGCATTGTACGAGGAGCGCTGTGATTGCGGATATCTTCCACCTGGCCTGTCTGGAAGAATGAAAATTTTCCGGACAGTCGCACGGCTTCTTCGGCAAGTGATTGTGTTGCCGCTGTTGATTGCTCAACCATAGCAGCATTTTGCTGGGTTGCCCGGTCAAGATCATTCACTGCAATATTGACTTCATTCAAGCCGGTTGTCTGTTCTTTTGCCGTATCGGAAATAGAAGAGATGATCGAATTGATCTCCTGAACCTGACCGACAAAGCGGCTGAGCGCTTCTTCTGTGCTGAGCACGAGGCCAGCACCCTCCGCAACGGTAGAGGTCGCATTGTCGATAAGGCTCTTGATGTCTTTTGCTGATTGCGAGGCGCGCTGGGCCAGAGAGCGCACTTCGGTTGCCACAACCGCAAAGCCGCGCCCGCTTTCCCCTGCACGTGCTGCCTCGACGCCGGCATTGAGAGCGAGAAGATTGGTCTGGAAGGCAATCTCGTCGATCACATCGGTGATCTGGCCGATCTGTCCTGTCGCTTTTTGAATATCATCCATAGCCGACTTGGACCGAACCACGATTTCACTCGTATGTGCGGCATCTTTTGTCGCGGTCGCCGCTACGGTGCGGGCATGTTCAACACCGGTTGTCGTATTGCGAACACCTTCGGTGATCTGGGCCAGCGCTGCAGTCGTCTCTTCGAGGGATGCGGCCTGTTGTTCGGTACGGCGGGCAAGATCATCGGTTGCCTGCGCCAATTCGCGATTGCCGCTTTCAATCGAGCGCATGGACATGGCTGCTGAGCCAATGACTTCCTGCAGCTTCGTGACTGTGGCGTTGAAATCGCTTTGAAGCTGATGAAATTCTTCCGGGAGCGATGTATTGAGGCGCGCCAAAAGGTTGCCGCATGCCAATTCAGCAAGAGAGCCACTCAGGGCCTCGAGAGCTTGTTGTTGATGCGCAATAGCCTCTGCCCGTGCTGTCTCGGCTTTCCGGCGCTCGGATTCGGTGGTTTCAAGATAGGCTGTAATAGCAAGGTCCATATCCAAGAGCATGGCCTTGATCAATGTTGAAAGGGTCTCGCTCAAAGCATCAGGGTTGCGCTTCAGTCGCTTGAGCAATGTCGAGTTGCTGTCGCTGACAATTGCTTTGATCAGATGTTCGGCAATGATGGCATATCCGCCGATATACCAGCGTGGTTCAAGACCGATGCGCGCATGGGTACGCCCGACCGCCAAGACTTTTTCTTCATGAGCAGCATCGAATGTACCGTCACTCAGTGTATCCCAGTGGGTTTCTTGTCGCGTTTGAGCACTTTCAATTTGTTTTTCATCGCGAAAGAAAGTGCGGGCCTCCGGGGTCGCGCGCATGCGGTCATAAAACGCGTCCAGCGCTTTACTCATATGTGTGCGGATGAGTGGCTGCAATTCGCGCAAAACGTTACGTGAGCGCTGATCAAATTTCATAAAATCAAGTCGCGCCGCTAGTTTTGTTCCCTGCAATGACATGGTCTAAACCTTCAATTCAAATGGCAAGAAAATGATAAATGAGGCCCGCAACTATGTGCAGAAGTCTCTTGGTGTCGGCTAAAAATTGAATCGTTTTCAAAATCGCTATGCCCGAAACTGAGGCATAAGTCTTAATGCTACGTTTAAAAAAAACGTAGAATATCATTCTGCCGCAACGGTATTTAATGATTTAACGCAGCGTCATTCTTTATCATGTAGCTCAGAAAGACAGTCTTTCTTGCTGAGGCAAAATGGCTTCTGTGTCCATATGATCAAGAAATGCCTGTGCCTCTCGTGTGATCTCGGCGCGGCGGTCAGGGGTCATTTTCGCAAGCGTTCGATAGGGCATAGCCATACGCGGATTTTTTGACAGCTGCGTCTCATTCTCAATCATAAAATGCCAATAGAGGCGATTGAAGGGGCAAGATTTGGCCCCTGTTTTTGCTTTCACATCATAAGCGCAGTTTTTGCAATAATCGGACATGCGATCAATATAAGCGCCAGAAGCGGCGTAGGGTTTCGAGGCCAGCAATCCGCCATCGGCGAACAGAACCATCCCATGGACATTGGGCAATTCAACCCAGTCATATGCATCGGCATAGACGGCAAGATACCAAGCCTCGATCTCGGCAGGAGCAATGCCAGCCAGAAGAGCAAAATTGCCTGTTACCATGAGGCGCTGGATATGATGCGCGTATGCATTGGCTTTGGTTTCTTCGACCACCTGCGCGATACAATTCATCGCTGTTTGGCCTGTCCAGAAAAAGTCGGGAAGTTTGCGCGTGGCGTTCAGCGCATTGCTCTGCGCATAGTCCGGCATCTGGTTCCAATAAATACCGCGCACATATTCACGCCAGCCTAAAATTTGGCGGATAAAGCCCTCAACCGCATTGAGCGGCGCTTTGCCTTTTTTCCAGGCGCGTTCGGCTGCCGTGCAGGCTTCTAGTGCGGTCAGGAGACCGCAATTGAGATAGGGTGAAATGATGGAGTGAAACAGAAAAGGCTCGCCCTGTTTCATCGCATCTTGAAAGTCACCGAAATTGGGCAAGCAATCTGCGATGAAGTGATTGAGGGCAGAGAGCGCATCTTCACGTGTCACTGCCCAGCCGAAGTTTTCAAGCGTGCCGATGTGATTTTCAAAGCGCGCATTGACCAGCGCGAAGACGTCCTTCGTGATGGCATCATGCGTAAAGCGACGACGTTTTGGCGGCTTCACGCTGGCGGGCAAGCTCTTGCGATTGTCATGGTCGAAATTCCACTGGCCGCCGGCAGGCTCATCTCCATCCATGAGAAGCCCGCTTTCGCGGCGCATTTCACGATAGAAAAATTCCATTCGGAAAGATTTGCGCCCCTCCGCCCAGCGCGCAAAACGGCCTCGCGTGCAAAAGAAACGATCGTCATCACGTATCTCGACCGGTAGACCAAAGCGCTCTGACCAATCGCGCATCATATCCAGCACGCGCCATTCACCGGGTTCGCTGACGATGATCTGCGTGATCTTGTGCTTTTCAATGGCGCGCGCGATCTCGCCGGAAAAGGAGCCGGAATTGTGGGCGTCATCCAGCTTTACATAATCGACCTTCATCCCCTCTTCGCTCAGTGATTGGGCGAAATGGCGCATCGCGGAGAGGATGAGAGCAATCTTCTGCTTGTGATGGGGGACGTAAGTCGTCTCTTCCATCACCTCGGCCATGAGAATGATGTCGCGTTGGGCATCCAGCCCATCAAGGCTCGAGATTTCGCGCGTCAATTGGTCGCCGAGAATGAGGCGAAGCGTGGTCATCGGGCCAATCCAGACGTAAAGGGGAATGCGTAAGTCATGGAAGTGATACGCAAACCGCCTTGCTGCGGTTCAGGAGAAGCTGTTTTGGCAAAGATGCAGAAAAAGGGCGATCTGCCGCAAAAGGACTGTCTGGTCTGCGGGCGGCCTTTCACCTGGCGCAAGAAATGGGAAAAGGTCTGGGACGAGGTAAAATATTGCTCGGACCGCTGCCGGAGCGAGCGCGTCAAACCCGCGCGCGGCTGAGTGCGGCCCATTCGCGCGTGCGCGCTTCCGGGTCAGCGTTTCCCAGCACGTCGGTCGAGACAGCGGCGCTGTCGGCACCCGCATCCAGCACCGCGGCCGCGCGCTCGACGGTGAGGCCGCCAATGGCCACCAGCGGCACGTCACCCACCAGAGCTTTCCACTCACTCACACGGGCAACACCTTGTGGCGCCCAATCCAATTGTTTCAGCGTGGTCGGATAGACCGGCCCAAGCGCCACATAATCGGGGTTGAGAGCAAGCGCAGTCGCCAGCTCATTCGGATCATGCGTGCTGATGCCCAGCCGGCATTTGGCTTGGCGAATGGCAGCAAGGTCAGCTTCAGCCAAATCTTCCTGACCCAGATGGATGAAGCTGCAGGCTTCTTCCAGAGCGAGGCGCCAATAATCATTGATCACCAAAGTCGCGCCTGCCGCTTCACACAAAGTCCGCGCGCGCTTGATTTCAGCGCGCACAAACTCTTCCGGCTTGTCCTTGATGCGCAATTGCACAAGGCGTAGCCCATGCGGCAGAAGCCGCTCAAGCCAATGCGTGCTGTCGACGATCAGATAAAAGGGATCGAGTTTCATTTCTGCCTTTTGGCCAGCCATGCGCGGAACATGGCGATTTCTTTTTCCTGAGCGGCAATGATCTCTTGCGCTATTTTCTTGATCTCAGGGTCGGCGCCATATTGCAAGACGATCTTGGCCATATCCACGGCGCCCTGATGATGCGGGATCATGCCTTGGACGAAATCAACGTCAGCATTGCCCGTCATGGGGATATTCATGTCGCGGTGCATCTTGTCATTGGCATCTTGAAAAGCCTTTGACGATGGTGACGCAGGCATAGCGGCCGCACCATGTTGCGCGTGGCCTGAGTGATGCTGTTGCGCCAAGACTGGCAAGGTGAGTGCGAGAGTGGCGGCAGCTACAAGCAGAAGACGCATGGTTTTCTCCCTTTAGTCGATCGATGAAAAGCGCAGACGCAGAGCATTGCTGATCACACTGACGGAGGACAGCGCCATTGCGGCAGCAGCCATGACAGGCGAGAGTAGAATGCCGAAGAACGGATAAAGAATACCAGCTGCAATCGGCACGCCTAGCGAATTATAGATGAAGGCCAGGAAAAGATTCTGACGGATATTGCCCATCACATGGCGTGAGAGATGGCGGGCGCGCACTATGCCTTGAAGGTCGCCCTTCAGCAAAGTGATGCCCGCGCTTTCGATCGCGACATCTGTGCCGGTGCCCATGGCAATCCCCACATCGGCAGCGGCGAGTGCTGGCGCATCATTCACGCCATCGCCAGCCATAGCGACAATGCGGCCTTGTGCGCGTAATTTTTCAATCACGGCGCGTTTTTGATCGGGCAGAACCTCGGCTTCGACTTCCATAATGCCGAGTTGCTGCGCAACAGCTTGCGCTGTGGTGCGATTGTCGCCCGTCAGCATGACAATGCGCAATCCGTCCCGCTTGAGAGCTTGCAAAGCGGCAGGCGTGGTGGCTTTCACCGGATCGGCAATGGCGAGCACGCCCGCCAGCTTGCCATCCACGGCAAGAAAGACGGCTGTTGCCCCCGATCGGCGTAGATCATCGGCTTTTGCTGCAAGCGCCTCTGTTGCAATGCCTTGCGAAGCGAGGAAAGCCGCGTGCCCGATGGCGAGTTTGCGGCCATCGACAAGCCCCACAGCGCCTTGGCCCACAGGCTGATTAAACTGCTCAACATTGCTGAGAGAGAGGCCTTTTTCGCGCGCCGCCTGCACAATGGCCGAGGCCAGAGGATGCTCGCTGGGCGCCTCCAAACTTGCGGCAAGGCGCAGCAGGTCGTTGCTGTCGATGCCGTCTGCTGTGACGATCTCGGTGACGCGTGGCTTGCCTTCGGTCAGCGTGCCTGTCTTGTCGATGACGAGCGTATCGATCTTTTCCATCCGCTCCAGCGCTTCAGCATTGCGGATCAAAACGCCAGCCTGAGCGCCGCGTCCCACGCCGACCATGATGGACATCGGCGTGGCAAGACCCAGAGCGCAGGGGCAGGCAATGATGAGCACGGACACAGCGGCCACAAGACCGAAGGTCATGCGTGGTTCTGGCCCGAAGAGCGACCATGCAACAAAGGCCAGCACAGCGACGGAGAGAACCAGCGGCACAAACCATCCGGCCACCTGATCGGCAAGCCGCTGGATTGGTGCGCGTGAACGCTGCGCATTGGCGACCATTTGCACGATTTGCGAGAGCATCGTGTCGCGACCAATTTTGTCCGCGCGCATGATGAAAGCGCCCGTACCATTGATCGTCCCGCCAATCACTTTGGCGCCGATATCTTTTGTGACAGGCATGCTTTCGCCTGTGACGAAAGATTCATCCACCGCGCTGCGGCCCTCGATCACCACGCCGTCGAGTGGTACTTTATCACCCGGGCGCACACGTAAGCGGTCGCCGACGCTTGCCAGATCAAGCGCTATTTCTTCATCAGAGCCATCGTCTTTCATGCGCCGCGCTGTCATGGGCGCGAGATTGAGAAGCGCGCGAATGGCGCTGCCTGTTTGCTCACGCGCCCGCAGTTCCAGCACTTGTCCGACAAGAACCAGAACGATGATGACGGAGGCCGCTTCAAAATAGATAGGCACAGAGCCGTCATGATGATGGAAGGCATGCGGAAACAGGCCGGGCGCAAAGAGCGCAACAAGGCTGTAGGCAAAGGCCACGCCTGTGCCCATGGCAATGAGCGTAAACATATTGAGGTTTCGCGTTTTCAGCGACAGCCAACCACGCTCGAAGAAAGGTCGCCCTGCCCACACCACGATGGGGAGTGAGAAAGCCAATTGAATGAGGCCTGAAATGAAAGGCGGCATCCAGTCGAAGCCGCCGACATGGCTGCCCATTTCCAGAATGACAACGGGCAACACAAGCGGGCCTGCCAGAATGAGGCGGCGCAGAAAATCAATATATTCCGGATTTGGCCCCGTATCAGCGCTTGGCATATCAGGCTCCAGCGCCATGCCGCAAATCGGGCAAGTGCCGGGACCAATCTGGCGAATTTCCGGATCCATCGGGCAAGTATAGATCGTGCCTTCTGGTACAGGGGCAGCGGGTGCTGCGGGTGTTTCGCCCGTGTAGCGTTCAGGTTCTTTTTCGAATTTTGTTTCGCAGCCTGCGGAGCAGAAATAATAGCTCTTCTTAGTATGGCGCAGCGCATATTTGGCGCTGGCAACATTCACATCCATGCCGCAGACAAGATCTTTCGCCGTGCGCGTCAGATAGAAAGATGTGTCGGCATCAAACTTGGTTTTGCAGCCATTGCCGCAGAAAAAGAAATCGCGATCATCCACGCGGCTTGTGGGTTTTGAACCGTCGGTCTTGGCCATCATGCCGCAGACAGGATCGCGCGCTTCAGCGGGCAGGGGCGCGGAGGCGGCATGATCTGCGCAGCAGGAACCGGTCGGTGAATGCTGATGGTCGCTCATGGGGCCGCCCTTTTGGAAGTCTTATATTCATGGATACACCTTCTCAGTGTGAGAAGGTCAAGCCAATGCGAGCTTGAGCGGGGCTATCAGAGCCGGAAGGTTGGCCCGCAATCGTGAATTGTGCCGTCATCGAGCCCCAACGCGCGGGCGCGCGGGCCTTCAAAGCCAAAAAGTTCGAGATACAGCGCAGACCATGGTGTCAGCGGGTCGAAGGCTTGCGGATCACCGGGCGAAAGCCAGGCCACGCGCTCGGCTTCTTGCGGATTGACGCGCGGCATCTCTTCGACAAGGCCGACGAAAACATCGACACATTCATGCTCGGTAAGATGGCCGACGCGCGCGCGGTAGCGCACGCGGGCGAGCGGTTTGAGATCCGTCTTCACGCGCAATTCCTGAAACAGGCGGCGTTTTGCGGCAGCGGCAGAACTTTCGCCAGCCATCTGGTGCGAGCAGCAGGCATTGGTCCATAAGCCGCCGCAATGATATTTTGTGAAAGCGCGCTGTTGCAGCAATTGGCGCCCCGCACGATCCACCAGAATGATCGAAATGGCTGCGTGGTAGAGCCCGCGCATATGGGCCGCATGTTTTCCCAAAGTGCCGATGGGCTTGTCATGCGCATCGAGCAGCACAACGCCACGCGGATCGGGGCGCAGATTATGACCCATGCTGACAGGTGTGCTCATCAGTGGGTTCTCAATAATGAGGCGGCGGCGGTTCCGCCGGTCCGGCTTGGCGCGCGCTGGTTTCAGCTTCTTGCACGCGGTCGCTCAATTGCTCATAAGCGCGCTTCAAGCGGTCGATCATGGTCCATTGATCGGTGATGATGCGGTTGAGATCTTCAATCGCCTGCGCTTGATGGGCGACCGTTGTCTCCAGCGTCTCCAACCGACCCAAAACCTCTGACATAAGCTTAAGTCTCCTCAGCCGCGCGCTGGAAGCGCGGGGCCAGCAAATTGAGGGTCAGTCCTGCCATGACCAATCCTGCGGCGGCAAGCTTCCACATGGGGAGAGTTTCGCCAAGCCAGAAAGAAGAAGCAGCAAAGCCGAAAATGGGGACGAGCAAAGCCATCGGCGTCACAAGGGCAGCTGGATGGCGCGCCAGAAGCCAGCCCCAGGCCACATAGCCGAACAGCGAATTCCCCACCGCCTGCCAGATGACGGCGCCCCATGTGCCAAGATTTGCCTCTTGCAGGCCTTGCATCATGGCCTGTGGGCCTTCCACCAGCCATGACAGGGCAAAGAGCGAGGGCGCGGCAAAGAAGCTCGACCAAGCGACATAGGCCAGCATGTTGATGCGCCCCGCCTTGCGGCTCGCCACATTGCCCAGCGCCCAGCAGAAGGCAGCGCCCAGCACCAGCAACATGCCCGTCATGCTGGTTTGCGCATCCGTATGCAGCGCAATGACGAATAGACCAGAGGCAGCGAGCATCAGCGCACCCCATTGCAAGGGTTTGACGCGCTCACCATCCAGCGTCAGTGCCAAGACAATGGTGAAGAAGACTTGCGTCTGCGCAACAAGCGAGGCGAGGGCGGGCGAGATATGTCCGTTCAGCGCGGTAAAGATCAGGCCGAATTGTCCCAGACCGATGAAGAGCCCATAGGCCGCCAGATTGCGCCAAGGCACATTGGGGCGCGGCAGAAAGAACACGACAGGAAAGATCACCAAGGTGAATCGCAGCGCGGCAAAGAAGAGCGGCGGCAGATGTGCGAGCCCTTCTTTCATCACCACAAAATTGCTGCCCCACACGGCCATGACGGCCACGGCCAAAAGCGTATGCGAGAGTGGTAGCGTCAAGCGCTCGCTCACGTCGCCGAACTCTTGCGCGTCTTGGCGCCCTCAAGCCCCCACATGATGAGCGGTACAGCGGCGACCAGCGCGGCAAAGACGCCAGACGCTGGCAGGCCAAGGGCTGAAATCAGCGGGCCTGTGATGAGCGACAGAACAAGGCTCGTGCCGCCGGCCCAGGAATCATTCGTGCCAATGGCGCGCCCGCGCATCGAGGTTTCGACTTCATCAGCTAACAGCGCGGTCGAGGCGACATTTGTCATGGCCCAGCCAATGCCAACCAGAAATGTGCCGAAAGTGATCGGGACATAACCTGTCGTCAGGCCAACAAGGGCTGCGCCTGCAATGGTCAGCACAAGGCCGGGATACATGATTTTCGCGCGACCAATACGGTCCGACAATTTTCCGATCGGAATCGAAAAAGCAAACATGCCGGCAGAATGAAACAGATGCGCCCAGGCAATGGCGGTGAGCGAATGGCCGTGATGCTGCAAGACGAGCGAGGTGAGCACCATGACAATCGACATATTGCCTTGCGCAGCCGCATTGGCGGCGATGGCGAGGCGTGTCGGCGTATATTTCATCAAGGAGCCGCCTGAAAATTTCTCACCCTTGCTGACAGCGTGCTGGGGTTCCACATAGCCCGGATAATAAGCGCCGAGATTTTGTCCGATCTCTTTCGGGTCGGGGCGCACAAAATAGACAAGGACTGCGCCGATGACGATCAGCACAGGCAGCATGAGCCAAGGCAGAACGAGCGCTTGTCCGACACCCGCTGCAGCCATGCGCTCGCCAAGATTGACGACAGCAGGTGAGAGAATAAGGCCAGCAAATGTGCCTAGCGCAATATAGCCGAGCGCTTGTCCGCGCAGCACGGAGGGAAACATATCGGTGGCACCAACACGCATCTGCTGTGCGGCATTCATGCCCATGCCAAAAATCAGAATCCCGACAATGACGCCCGCGAGATTGGCGAAATCCTGTCCGGCAGCAATGATGAATGTGCCGACCATGGCGAGCGCAAGACCCAATAAAATGCCGGGCTTGCGGCCATAGGAATCGGTGATCTTGCCAATCGGATAAGAGACCAGAAAACGCGACAGGCCGATCAGCGCGACAGAGAGGCCCGCCAGATCATTTGATCCGCTAATGCCCACAATCATCAAAGGGCCGAGCCCGTAGATAAATTGCATGCCCGCGCCCGTAAAACTTTGCGACAAAGCAAACAGCGCCATATTGCGCTTGATCAGGGCGGGGACGACAATTTTCACGGGCAAGCCACTTCTTGTTTTCTTTGGGCATTAAAAAAGGCGGCGTTTTCACGCCGCCTTGTTCGTCTTAGTCGCCAGGGATCTGGCGAACCGCGCCTTTGGCTGCACTTGTTGCCAGCATGGCATAAGCGCGCAAGGCGGTGGTGACTTTGCGCTGGCGCGGCTTGGCCGGCTTCCAGGCATCTTTGCCTTTAGTTTCCATCGCCGCGCGGCGCTTGGCGAGTTCTTCATCGCTGATCGCCACACGCAAAATGCGCTTGGGAATATTGATCTCGATCAGATCGCCTTCTTCAACGAGACCAATCGCGCCACCTTCAGCGGCTTCCGGCGAGCAATGGCCAATCGACAGGCCCGATGTGCCGCCCGAGAAGCGGCCATCCGTGATCAGCGCGCAAGCTTTGCCGAGGCCCTTCGATTTCAGATAGCTCGTCGGATAGAGCATTTCCTGCATGCCGGGGCCGCCACGTGGACCTTCGTAACGGATGACCACAACATCACCCGCCTTGATCTTGCCGCGCAAAATCGCATCGACTGAATCATCTTGGCTTTCAAAGACACGTGCGGGGCCTGAGAAGACATGAATGCTCTCATCGACGCCCGCTGTTTTTACAATGCAGCCATCGAGCGCAATATTGCCGGAGAGAACGGCCAGACCGCCATCTTTCAAGAAAGCGTGGTCAGCATCACGGATCACGCCTGTCTGGCGATCTTCATCGAGATCATCCCAACGGCGTGATTGCGAGAAGGCGACTTGTGTCGGCACGCCACCGGGAGCCGCGCGGAAAAATTCGCGCACGGTTTCGCTCTTGGTGCGCGAAATGTCCCAGCGGTCCAAAGCATCGCCCATGGTCGGTGCATGCACGGTCGGTGTATCTGTGTGCAGCAGGCCGGCACGATCAAGCTGGCCGAGAATGGACATAATGCCACCGGCGCGATGCACATCTTCAATATGCACATCAGCAATGGCAGGCGCGACTTTGCACAGCACAGGCACGCGACGCGACAGGCGATCAATGTCTTCCATGGTGAAATTGATGTCGCCTTCATAGGCAGCAGCCAGAATATGCAAGACCGTATTGGTCGAGCCGCCCATGGAAATGTCGAGTGTCATCGCATTTTCGAAAGCTTTGAAATTGGCGACATTGCGCGGCAGAACAGATTCATCATTCTGTTCATAATAGCGGCGCGCCAGATCAACGATCAGATGGCCCGCTTCAACGAAGAGGCGCTTGCGGTCAGCGTGTGTGGCGAGTGTCGTGCCATTGCCCGGCAGCGACAGGCCCAAAGCTTCGGTCAAGCAATTCATCGAATTGGCGGTGAACATGCCCGAGCACGAGCCGCAAGTCGGGCAGGCCGAGCGCTCAATCGCATCGACTTCTTCATCGGAATATTTGTCGTCGGCAGCCGCCACCATGGCGTCGATCAGATCGACTTTATGCGACTTGCCATCGTGGATATATTTGCCGGCTTCCATCGGGCCGCCGGAAACAAAGACCACCGGAATATTAAGGCGCATGGCGGCCATCAACATGCCGGGTGTGATCTTGTCGCAATTGGAAATGCAGACGATGGCATCAGCGCAATGCGCATTGACCATATATTCTACCGCATCGGCGATGACTTCACGCGAGGGCAGCGAATAGAGCATGCCGTCATGGCCCATGGCGATGCCGTCATCGACCGCAATCGTGTTGAACTCTTTCGCAACGCCGCCAGCCTTTTCAACTTCGCGCGCGACCAGCTGGCCCATGTCTTTCAGATGCACATGGCCCGGCACGAATTGGGTGAAGCTATTGGCGATGGCGATGATCGGCTTGCCGAAATCCTCGTCTTTCATGCCCGTGGCGCGCCAAAGGCCGCGCGCGCCCGCCATATTGCGGCCGTGGGTCGTGGTGCGGGAACGATATGCAGGCATGGGGTCACCGAAAATGTCGAGAAACGCCGCGCAGGGCAGGCATGGCTGCCCCGGGCGCTGAACCAATAATGGGTGTTCTGGGCGAGGTCAAAAAGCCCTCAATGAGGCGATCACGCATCTTTGGTTGGGGCCGGATTGATGCTGCCCGCCTAAGGCTTGGGCCAGACTGCCTTTTTTCCGGGCGAAAGGGGCGCTTGAGGCTGATTTGGCCCCAAGAGCGCTGGCATGGCGCGGGTTTTGCTCCTCTCTGGTCAGCTTTGCGCCGGTTTGTTTGGAAGCTCGCCGGTGCAAGCCCGCCTCTTGAGGCGTTTCCTCCCAGACTTGCCCGCCTCTTTCCAAAAGGGGCGGGCTTTTTCTTGGGGGCTTCGCCCCTCTTGAGCCCGCCCTTCCAAAGCCGCTTTCCTTCGGCCAGAATGTCGCTCCAAGCGCGGGCCAAAAAACCGCGCAGCAACATCGGGAGGAAATTGATGGCCTTTTCGGCTTGGCGCGGCATTGCCGGCATTATTCATCCAACCTTGCGCCCCGGCGCGACGGAAGAATTCATCCGGCTTTTGCCAGAAGGCATTGGCGTGATTCCGCTGTTCATCAACATCACGCGCGGCACGCGCGAAGAATTCAAAACCGTGATGGGCGCCTATGAGCAGCAGATCGCACTTTGTGCCGAACAAAATTGCGATGCCATTCACCCCAATGGCGCACCGCCTTTCATGGTCATGGGTCGCGAGGCTGAAACGCGTCTCGTCGGAGAATGGGAAGCCAAATATAAAACGCCGATTTTCACGGCAGGCCAGAACCACATTGCCGCTTTGCGCGCGCTGGGCGCCAAAAGCATCATTGGCGCCTCTTATTTCCAGGGCGAGATCAACGATACGTTTGGGGCCTATTTCAAAGATGCGGGCTTTGATGTGCGCTGTATGGAAGGTGTCGAAGTGCCTTTCAACAAAGTGCAAGAACTCTCAGGCGAGCAGGTTTACAGCCACATCAAGAAAAGCTTCATCAAGCATAAGGGCGCCGACGCCATCTATATGCTGGGCTCAGGTTGGCGCACTTTGCATATTGTCGACATGCTGGAGCGTGATCTTGGCGTGCCAGTTGTTCATCCCGTACCTGCGCGCGTCTGGGAATTCCAGAAACGTCTGCATGTGAATGAAAAGCGCTCGGGCTTCGGTCACTTGCTCGAAGCGCTTCCAGCTATGGCTTAAGCCGCCTTTTGCGCGCGTGGCGCTTGTGATTGCAGCCAGCCTGCAATCATGCGCCACTCGCGTGACAAGGTTTTGCGACCCATAAACAAAGCCAGATGCCCGGCCTCCACCGTCACGGCGCGTTTGCGGGCCTTGGGTGTTCCCACAAGGTCCAGCACGCGCAAGGCTTGTCGACGCGGTGCAATTTCATCGCGCGCGCCAGCCAGCACAAAGAGTGCGGCGCGGATGTTTTTCAGATCAATGCACCGGCCCAGCACTTTGAATTCGCCTTTGGCCATTTCATTGCCCTTGATGATGCGCATCAAGAGGTCTCGTAAATAAGAAGCGGAGAGATCACCTTTGCGCTGTGCCCATGCACCAAATGCCGCAAGCGCATCCAGATCTTTGCGAGAGAATGAACCCAGGTCGCGCTGCATTGCATCCAAGCCGGAGAGTTCAGTTGTTTTATTGATGGCCATTGGTGCTAACCAATCTTCTGCAGCAACCAAATTACGCGGCAAGGTTTGAAGCTTGCCCGCGTGATAGGTCAGCAATGATAATTGTGCGTCCATATCAACGGGCGTTCCGGCGAGAACAAGTTTTTCGACTTTGCCGGGAAAGCGGGCGGCGAGCAGCAGTGCGAAAAGGCCACCCAGAGAAAGCCCGACAAGATTGACCCGTCCTCCCAGATCATCAATGGCGATGGCGAGATCGGACATGCAGGCATCAATGGATTGTTCGGCGCTGTCTGGTGTGAGCTTGCGCCAATCAGCCAGATGGATCGCGTCATGCCCGGCGTTGAGCAATGTCTCAATCAGCGAATTGCCGGCGTAGAGATCCACAAAGCCAGCGTCATGCACGGCCAGGGGCGGGATGATGAGAGTGGGGATATCCGCAGATTTTCGCGACCGACCAAAGCGGCGCATGCGCATAGTGCGATAACGCCCGACAGAAGTGTTTCTTGAACTGAAACATTCGACCTGAGCCGAGCCTTTTAGATGATGTCTGAACTGTGCGACCCAATCTTGTGATTTTTCTGAAAGATCGCTGTGAGAGAATGACTTCTGCATTTTCGCCATGATGAAAATGACCTTAAGAAAGTGAGAATCAAAAAATGAAAAACAAAAAACCCTCAGCATCGGTAGCGAAGCTGAGGGTTTCTTGCAAACGGAGCTGTATTTATTTTTTCACGCCACCTTGGTCTTGGCTGTTTCAAGCAAGTGCCAGATGCGCGCGGGTGTCGCAGGCATGGGCACATCTTGGATGCCATAAACACTGAGCGCATCGGCCAGAGCATTGGCGACCGCCGGCAAGGCGCCCACGCAACCGGCTTCGCCCGCCCCCTTCACGCCGAGAGGATTGGTCTTGGTAGGCACCGGATTGCTGACCACATCAATCGGGCAGAAATGATCGGCCTTGGGCATGGCGTAATCCATGAAGGAGCCCGCCAGCAATTCGCCGCTCTCAGGATCATAGGTCAGATCTTCCATCAGCATCTGACCGACGCCTTGTGAAATGCCGCCGTGAATCTGTCCCTTGAGCAGTAACGGATTAAGAACGTTGCCGACATCATCCACGACATTGTAACGCAGGATTTCAACGACACCTGTCTCTTCGTCAATTTCCAATTCACAGACATGGCTGCCGCTAGGGTAGTTCATGAGATCATTGGCATAGACGGCATTGGCAATGAGGCCGACTTCCATGCCTTCAGGCAGATTTTTTGGATTGGTCGAGCCTCTGGCGACTTCGCTGATTGTCAGGCTCTGGTTCGTTTTGCGGCCTGTGAAAATCCCGTCTTTGAAATCGACATCTTCGTCGCCAAGCATTTTCTTGGCGATCTTGGTGGCTTTATCGACAATCTTTTCCGCTGCAAGATAAAGCGCGGAGCCGCCGACTGTGGCTGTGCGCGAGCCACCTGTGCCTTCACCGAAGAAGACTGCGTCTGTGTCGCCCTGCACATAATGCACATCACTTGGCTTCATACCGAGGCGGTCACAGACGAGCTGTTTAAATACGGTCTCGTGGCCTTGCCCTTGCGTGACAGCGCCCGAGAGAATGGTCACTGTGCCCGAACGGTCGAAGCGGATTTCTGCGCCTTCGAAACCGGGAGCAGCCGCCTTTTCGATTGAATTGGACAGACCAATGCCGCGCAGCTTGCCGCGTTGGCGCGCTTCCTTGCGGCGCTCTTCAAAGCCTTTCCAGTCGGCCATTTCGAGCACCATATCCATGCTCTTTTCAAACTCGCCTGAGTCATAAAGGAACTTGAGTGGCGTCTGATAGGGCAGGGCTTCGACCGGAATGATGTTCTTGCGGCGGATTTCCGCCTTGTCCATTTTCAATTCATTGGCGGCAAGATCGATGATGCGCTCAATCACAAAAGCAGCTTCAGGGCGGCCATTGCCGCGATAGGGGCGCATCGGATTGGTGTTGGTGAAAACCGCTGTGACATCGACGTGAATAGCAGGCGTTGTATAGACGCCAGCAAGCGTGCCGAGATTGGATGTTGCGCCGCCATCACCGCCGGGCTGCAAATAAGCACCGACATTGGCGATGGTCTTGACTTGCAGGCCCAAGAACTTGCCGTCCTTCGTCAAAGCAAGGGCAGCTTCTGTCACATTGTCGCGCGCCTGCGCATCCGACAGAAAACCTTCAGAGCGGGTCGAGGTCCATTTAACCGGACGGCCGATAACTTTTGATGCAAAGAGCGTGAGCGCGACTTCATTATAAACACCCGACTTCATGCCAAACGAGCCGCCAATATCGCCGGCAATCACATGCACTTTGCTTTCAGGCACGCGCAGAGTGCGCGCGAGCTGGCCGCGATAATGAATGGCGCGCTGAAGCGTCGTGTAAATCGTGTAGCGATCGGCAGCTTGGTCGTAATAGCCGACGCAAGCGCGCGGCTCCATGGTGGCAGCGGTCACGCGATTGATGACGAATTTATGCCGCACAACCACATCGGCTTTTTTGAAAGCTTCTTCGGTCGCTTCCTTATTGCCTTCCTGATGCACGAAAGAAATATTATTGGCGCAATCGTCCCAGACGAGTGGCGTGCCTTCATCCGGAGCTTTGCCGGTGACAATATTGGCGGGCAGCGGCTGATAATCGACGACCACGGCTTCGGCTGCATCCAAGGCCTGCAAACGTGTTTCGGCGACGACGAAAGCGACATAGTCGCCAACCCAGCGCACTTTGTCAGAGGTCATCGCGGGGAATTTCCCCGTATGCATGGGCGAGCCATCACGCCGCTTGCGGCCCTTGGGCATGGGCAGATCGGCATAGCCGGATTTTTTCCAGTCTTCGCCGGTGAGCACGCAGAGCACGCCGGGCATGGCTTCAGCGGCGCTGGTGTCGATTTTCAGAATTTTCGCATGGGCGTGTTTGGAGCGAACAACAACGCCGAAGGTCTGGCCCGGCATGCTGATATCGTCGGCATAGCGGCCGCCGCCGCGGATAAGGCGGGGATCCTCGAAGCGAGGCACCGGCTGGCCGAGCGCATATTCACCCATCGTATCCATCCCTATTTTTGTTTGATGTCAGGCTTCAGGCCGCTGGGCCCTTTCTTGAACCCCTTTATCCCGCGAGTGCGGGCAAAGCTCAAGCGGTCGCGCGGGGCTGTTCAGCCGAGGCTTGCGGAGATTTCGATTTCAATACGCTTTTCGGGGGCCGAATAGCCGCCCACTTGCGTCAAAACCGGTGTCACCGGGCAATCGGCAAAATAGCGGTCGAGCAGCACCATTGCCTCGCGCGGGTCCTGTTCGCGGTCCACAAAGACCGACATGACTTTGGCGCGTGACACTTGGCTGCCAGCCATCTTGAGCGACAGGTCAATGGCCTGTCGAATGGCCGGAACCTGTGCGCTGAGGCCCTCCGTCGTGTCGGTAATGCCCGACAGAAAGACGAGCCCGTCGAGCGTCACATAGCGGGGAGGGGCAATGACGGGATCATAATCGACCACGCTTTTCACCGCACGCGGATCGCGCGGCACGAGCACAGTGAGATCCAGCCGCACGCGCCCGTCTTCGGGCAGGCGGCGGGCATCGAAAAAGCTCGAGCTTGATCCACGCAATGGCCCCACCAATGTCGCGCGACGCACATCGCTCGCCAATTGGCGATTGGTGCGGCTGTCGGTGAAGAGACGCGAGCGGACAATATGACGACGGTCGAGACCTTCCTCGCGGATGATCTCGAGCCCTTGATCAATGAGCTGTGCGGTTTCTTCCTCCACGCTGCCATCGGCTGCGCCGATGAGTGACAGCGTGAAGAGATCGCGCCCGTCGATGCGGGTCCATTCGGTCGAAAACATCAGGACTTTTTCAACAAATGCCGCGCGATGACCATTTTCATCACTTCGGTCGCGCCTTCCGTGATGCGGAACGAGCGCTGCTGACGCCAGAATTTTTCAATCGGCAGATCGGTGGTCAGGCCCATGCCACCAAAAATCTGCATGCAACGGTCAACGACACGGAATGCCATTTCGTCGGCGTTGGATTTGCAAATATAGGCGTCCACACGCGTGTCTTCGCCAGCATCCATTTTGCAGGCGGCTTCATAAACCAGAAGGCGCGCTTGCTTCAGCTCGACATAGCTGTCGACGAGCATGAATTGAATGGCTTGGCGTTCCGACAAAGGCTTGCCGAAAGTGACACGCTGCTTGGAATAATCAATCGCCATATCGAGGCAGCGTTCCGCCACGCCCAGCGCACGAGCGCCATGCTTGATGCGGCCGACGCCGAGCCATTTCTGGCCGAATTTGAAACCTTCGCCTTCTTCACCGACGCGGTTTTTAGCGGGCACGCGCACATTGTCGAAAACGATTTCGCACGGCGAGTCGCCCATCATGGTTTGATATTTGGTCGAGATGCGCACGCCCGGCAAATTCATATCAACGAGGAAGCAGGAAATGCCACCGCGTGAGCCTTTCGAACGGTCTGTCGCAGCCATGACTTGCGCAAAGTCGGCCTTGTCAGCATGGCTGATGTAACGCTTCACACCATTGATCACATAATCATCGCCATCGCGCACAGCGACCGTGCGCATGGAACCCGGATCAGAGCCAGCATCAGGCTCGGTCTGTGCAAAGCAGGCGCGCTTTTCGCCGCGCAGAACCGGCATCAAATATTTTTCGCGCATTTCGCCTTCGAGCGAAAAGAGAATGGCGCGCACAGCCGGGCCAATCATGCTTTCGCCGCGTGTGGGCAAAGCGATGGTGCGGGCCAATTCTTCCCACACAACAACGCGCGGCATGATGCCAAGGCCCGGACCTCCGAATTCTTCGGGCACTTCCATTTGCCAAATGCCAAGGTCTTTCGCGCCTTTTTGGAATTTCTCACGCCACTCAGGCTTTAGTTCCTCGCCAATCAGCGTTTCACGCTCATAGGGGATCATTTCCTTGTCGACGTAGCGGCGCAGATTGTCTTTCAGCAGACGCAGTTCTTCTGGCAGCGAGAAATCCATGTTTAACCTCCCTGCGGGGTCCCTCTTATGCCGGGGCTCCCGCTTCTTTCTTATCTAGAGCCAGCATCGGGGATCAGGGGGCGCAAATCAAGCCCCTCAGGTCTTTGACCGGCCCGCCAAAACAGACAGGATCTCGTTTGTTTTCATCACATCCGCATATTTGTGATGAAGATCGAAAAGATTGACCTTGTGGGAAATCTCGCTGCGGTCGAAGCAGCATTCCTCGGCCATGACCATATGGAAGCCGTTCGAATAGCCATCCACCGTGGTGGCGCGTACGCAACCCGATGTGCTCTCGCCGATCACAATCACTGTGTCGATGCGCAATTGGGTCAGATGCGCCAGCAGGGGCGTTCCATAAAAGCCGCTGGCGCGTTGCTTGGTGATGACCACATCGCCCTGTTGCGGGGCCCATTCGGGGCGAATGTCATAGGCGTTGGAGCGGTCGCCCAGACTGCGCCGATTGGTGGCTTTGATGGCTGTGGGCTTGGAGGCCTCACGCGTATCGCCTGTAGTGTAGAAAATAGGCAGGCCCGCGGCGCGCGCGGCGGCAAAGAGCTTTTTCGTCGGCTCGATCGCCGTCCATGCGTGGATGCCGCAGGAGGAGGGGTGATCTTTCGCCACTTCGGCCACAGGGCGCGGACCGCCTTCATAGGCAAGCTCGTAAAGATCAATCGCGAGTAGAGCCGCGCTCGGGCCAATGAAAAGATCGCGCTTGTAATGTTTGTAGAGGTCGAGGATGTCAGCCGGGATCAGGTCCTGCCAGCAATGATCTTCAAAGGAATCGACCATTTGCGCGCCTTTCTTGCTTTTGGCCCAGAGCGGTCCTCGGGCGGGGGAATATTAGGCGAGTGCGCAAGGCTCGCGCAATCGGCTTGTCGGGGCCTGCCCAAACGCTAGCTAATTGGCTTCACAGGCTTGTTATGAATTAAATTTAGGTCTGATGCAGCCAAGCAGAGCTTGGCGGGCTGTCACGCTCGCCCTATGTCAGGTGTGTAGCCCCGCGCGGGGTTGATTCTCCCCCATTGACGACAAGGCTCACAGTGACAAGCGGCACCGGACCAGAAGCTGTATCCACCGAGCCGCCGATGAGCACCAAGCAGCTCTTCTTCACGGTCTTTCCCTCGATCATGCTGCCCATGTTCATCAGCATGAGCGACCAGACGATTGTGGCGAGCGCTCTTCCCTCCATTGCGGCCGCGCTGGGTGATGTCGAGCGTATTTCGTGGGTGGTGATTTCCTATCTGATTGCCGTCACCATCGCCGCGCCCGTCTATGGTTATCTTGGCGATATTTATGGCCGCCGCCGCTTCATGTTTGTCGCTCTTGCGCTTTATCTGGGTGCCGCAGTGGCCAGTGCCTTTGCACCCTCCATTACCGTGCTTGCTTTTACCCGCTTCCTGC
>Ga0209400_1000624_pt1 | contig 30752 bp, 31 predicted proteins | sample M_130807_EF_Meta_FD_187313 | JGI IMG/M metagenome (GOLD analysis project Ga0209400, IMG submission 187313) | Freshwater microbial communities from Lake Montjoie, Canada to study carbon cycling - M_130807_EF_MetaG (SPAdes) (version 2) | ecosystem: Environmental > Aquatic > Freshwater > Lake... | reverse complement strand
GTATTTTGCTAATGTAGTGTTATTAGAATTAATGAGTAAATTTGATGTAAATACTGATATGAATTTTGCTAATTTATTAAAAATTTTAGCAAATAATAAAGCAACACCATCATCATCATCACAAACAAAATTACAATCATCACACCTAAAAAGCAGTGATTTACGTACGCTTATTGACGATATGAATACAAATACAATAGACGTTGGTAGAAACATTGATGAACCAATAGCAGTCGCTAGTCAAGTTGAACAACAACCAATAAAAGGAACGGTTGCAACAAATCCTAATGAACCATATAATAATCTATATGGAAACAATTTTGGAATGGGTATGGGTAGTTTTGTAACGGGTAGTAGTGGAACGGGTAGTTCATTGTTTTCAAAAAAATCAAATCCTGAAACTGAAGAACTAGAACAAGCAAATGCTGAATTAAATACAGAAAAACAGACATTAGAAAGAGAAAAAAGAAATATACCTAATAAAATAAGAGAATTAAGAAGACAAGAAAAAAAATCTAATGACGTAGGTGAAAAGCAAAAAGCAAATCAAGAAATAAAAGGATTAGAACAAGAAGTAAATGTATTAACAGAACAAATTCAAGAAATAGAAAAAAAAATTCTTGATAATAAAATTAAACTAAAAGATTTAAGTCAATCAAAAATGGGAAAAGTGTTACGTAAGAGTGCTTCAGATGCATATAATATTAGTAAAGATGTAACAAAAAAAGCATATAGCACCGCTAAAAAAGTTGCTAATAAAACAGCTAAAGTAACATCTGATGCTGTTAAAAGTGTAGCAGAAGCATCTGGTAAACGTCTTGGAATAGATAGTCGTACAAAAGAAGAAATTGATATTCACAATGAACAACTTAAAAATGAAAACACATTAAAAAAACAAGCTAATAATTCATTGAGTGAAAAAAATAATACTTTGAATAATAAAATAAACGAACATATGAGGGAAATAGGAGAACATCAAAAAAAGATTGATGAAAATAATATAAAAATGCTTGATTCGACCGATCAGAATGTAAAAGACGATCTAAATCGTCAAAATAATAGTTTGAATGCTAAAATATATCAAAAAAAGCAGAATATTAACCTTCATAATAACGAAATATTAAAAAATACCAAAGAAGCGGATGAGAATACAAAAAACATGAATGCGAATGAGGAAACTTTAAAATTCAATAATAGAGCAATAGCTAATAAGCAAAATTATCAAAGCGCAGTAGATAAGACTAATGAATTTGCCACTGGATTAAAACAAGATGTAAAAAATGTTGGTGAGAGCTTAAAAGAAAATGTTGGTGAGAGCTTAAAAGATTTTAAGCGTGATATGAATGAGTCACTTATAAAAACTGGAAAAAAATGGGGCATAATAGATCGTAAAGATGAAGAACTTGGTAAAGATCAACTTAATGACGATGGTTCACGAAAATTAGGATCAACCATAAACATAAAGAGTGATGAAGAACATAAGGAAGAAATCGATCAAAGTCCGACCTCTCACCTTGACAATTCTGCTGTTGCAAACGAAATCCGTAAAATACCTGAAAATGCTAATAGAATTGATTCTCATGAAGACAGAGTGGAAGAAGAAAGAAAGCAAGAAGAACACACTAAATTAAATGCACAACAAATTAGACCTGAAGAAAATGCTAATAGAATTGATTCTCAGGAAGAAATAGATGAAAAACTTGCTAATGAAAATAAAATAGGTACTAATAAAATAGAAGATGAGGATAATAATGCAGTTGGAGGTAAAATAAAATCAAACAATCAAAAAGCTAAAAAGAATAAAACAAAAAAACACAAAAAACAAAAAAACTAACGTAAAAAATAGTATCACAAATACACTCATTTTTTTACTTATCTTTTACAAGTAAAAAAATAACACAACTGGGTTGGTCTTACCGAGATTTGTCCGAAGTGATTACCACTACACTATAAGACCATTTTTAACGGATATATATTATATTGTATCGTATCGTAATTATTTCTTTAAGTATTTTTTCATGTAAAAAATTTACAAAAAAGGTAAATATCTCATAGTATCATTATCGTATACAGTTGCTTTAAATACTTCATTATATCCTTCAGCATATATAGTGTCACCATTATATATATAATCACAACCATATTCGTTTGTACAGCTTTTACCTTTTCTACTAATAGGTATTTTTACGTTGTTGTGTTGATCACTAATTGTATAATACTGCCATTTATTTCTATTTACAAATAATGGACGTCCCATCAAAGGCAATATTTTATTTTTTGTGGAACCATTCATCGGTGTTAATATTCCTACCTGTCTATAGTTTGTATCTGGTGAAACTGCACCTATATTTGTAGAAACATTGATTGGCACCATTTGTGTCATCATTCTATTTGGCATTATACCACCGACACCAACACCGAGACCACTTCTAGGCATAAATACAGGAAATAAACTATTAGGATTATTAAAATAGGTTTCATCTCGTAATGGAGGTGCATATGGGTTTAATAGCACATCATTTGCACCATAACCATAACCATATCCATATCCATTATCGGTGGTATTGTAAAAAGAATTAAAAATATCAATTTGTTGTTTTTGAGGACCTTTTGCATCGGGTGATGAATAATCAGACGGGGGTTTTGTCTGCTTGTTTTTAAAAAAATAAAGGTATAAAATATAAAATAATATACACAATATTATAAACAAAAACATGAGTGTGATATTTTCAATGCATATTACACCTGGTGGACATTTTTTTGTATTCATTGACATTTAAATAAAATATAAATACCTAAAATGATATTATTACGAATAATGTTATATAATATATTTATACTATAAAAATATATTGTACTAGCGTTTAATAAAAATATTATTTACTCATACCAGGTATACTAATTCCAGGTATAGCTATACCTAACCCTTTTAATTCATTCATTAAATCTTTTGATTTGGTTAATAAACCCTCTAATTTGTCCATATTTAAACCATTACCACCCGTAGTTTGAAATGATTCTGATGTTGATGTTGGTATGTTGGATTGAATATTTTTAATTTTATTTGAATTTGTTGTTGTTGGTGTTGTTGTTGGTTCTGGTGTTTTAGATGCGTCATTACCTGATGCGTCATTACCTGATGCGTCATTACCTGATGCGTCATTACCTGATATACCTGGCAATTTTACATTACTTTTACTTAATGGGTTGGCAGCATCTTCAAACCCTTCTTTTCCACTACTTTTTTTATTTGAAGACGTGAATAAATTAGTTAATAATAATGCAACCAATAAAACAATTGCCATATTTTTACTAAATAAATAAGTAATATAACCTATTAAAATAAACATTATTATAGCATTAAAATTATTAATAATTATGTAAGTAAATATATTAAATACTGCTAAAAATGCTATAAAATATAAAAAATATATGTTGTTGAACAAATTGTCAAGAGTTTTTGGAATTTTCATTGATTTAATTTATATATTGTTTATATATTGTTTATATATTGTTTATATATTGTTTATATTTATACTTTATGTGAAGATTTTTTATTTAAAATAAAAATGATTATAATTACTAAATTTTATAATCATTAAAACAAAGTAACAATAATAATACAATGTCTGCTCCTAAACATATTATTAACACTCATAAAAAATATAACAATTACATTGGTATATGTGAATTACATAACGAATTAATACATGGGTTTGACGAATATAGTTCCCCTAGTATAAAAGGCCATTATATAGTGATGGAAAAATTTTCTACTTATCATAAGTTTTTAAATGATGACTTGACAGTGATTGATGATGATACGAATTTAATTGATTTATATCAATACAAATATTTGGTATTACTTCGGTATACACCGTTTATTCTAAAATCGCATGAATTTATTAGGAATTATCATACTATTATTCAATCTGTCAACTATATACAACCACATATAGTTGAATGTGTTTATTTACCAGAACCAGGTGGTGAGTGTATTGCTATTATAAAGACATTTTGGTTAAAGATTGTACAACGTACATGGAAACGTATTTATAAACAAAGAATGGCTATATTAAAAAGTATTCCATTCTTGCGTTCGAGAGAAATTGGATTCCAACATACTATACATGTTCCTGGAATTAGGGGAATGTTATATGAGATATGTTGTAAAAATTAATGTTTACGCTTAAATCCATGTTTTGATCCACGTTTTGATCCACGTTTCGATTTTGTCTTTCGCATTTTTCTTCTTTTACCGCCTCCCAATATTTTTTTTGTATTTTTATTTTTTTTGTATTTTTTTGCTTTGTTTTGTGATGATGCCGATGCTGACGAATTTGATTTTTTAGAGTTTGTCCTAGATTTTCTTCTTAAATTAGATGAAGAATCGTATCTATAACCACCTCTTCTTAATCTAAATAAAGGATTATTAATATCCAAATTATTTGTTCCATATGGATTATCAGAGTGAACGTCACTAATATCAATGCTTGGCTCTGATATTTGACGTTGCATTTCATTAATCAAAGCTTTAAGTTTATTCGCATTATCATTATCATTATCATCTTCATTTTCAGTTGGGTACATACTATCTATATACAGTGCAGTTTCATTTAATAATTTCTTTATTGCATCTATATAGTCTTTATTTAATGCGTAATCTGCTGTAATTCTACTAATTTCTGCGTCTTTTGATGCTATTTCTTCTTCCAAGTAATTTATGCGTTCAGTATTTGGTGGTGTATTTTGTCTAGTTTCATTTAACTCGTTTTCTAGATTTTTTTTTTCATTTTCTAAAGATTCAAGTTGCGCATTCATCGTATCATGCTTATTTTTATATTCTGTTAATGATACTTGTAAATTGGTTAATAACTGAAATATTCCTCTATAGTTTTCTAAAATTTTTTTTTTTTTATTAATAGCAAATGCTAATTTATTAAAAGATTCTATTAATCCATCTGGAAGTTTTGACATTTCTTGCTCATTAGGCTTAAAGTCATTTTCACTTATTCTATATTCATTAACTGGACTACCAAAATTCATTATATTATAATATATTTATTTGTTACTATAATAATATTATATTATATTTTTTGATATACATGTTGAATTAAACACTAAAAACTAAACCCCAATAATTTCATTTATTTTTTCACGAATTTTTTTAACTTCACCAGTTATTTCTCTCTGGTCATCTTTGGCTTGTCTTATATCCTCATCTGTTAATTTGCCAGAAACAATTAAATCTTCTACATATTGTTTGATTGAATTCATTGCACGAATTTGACTCTCTTTTTGTTCAACAATATAACCATGATATTTTTCATAATCTTGCTTTATTGTTTCTAAAAAATGGTTTTGACGCGTTAATTTATCTAATCTTTTTTGTTTTTCCAATAAAAATTTACGTCGTAATTCGATTTCATCTTCTATTTTCAACAAATGTTGATCTCTTTTTGCTAAATCTTCATGTAAACTATTTTTTTTGTTAAAATCCACGCCCATAGACATCGATTCGTGCATTACTCTCTCCATCTCCTTATCTAAAATGTTTGCATTGTCATGATTTATATCTTCATCATCATTAAATAAAATTTCTTCCCGATTAATTTGTGGATCTAGTTCCTTTCTCTCATTCGGTAATTTCATATTCATATCAAATTCAATTTTAACCATTTGTATCTTCTACTATTATCTTACTATATAATAGAATATAATATATTTTATACCGTTTATCTTTTATGATATTTATCACAATTTGCAGATTTTGTCGATTTTGCAGATTTTTCAACTAAAAATTCAGTATAAACAGTGTACATCATGCAGCATGGAAAACTAATAGGATATAATATTCCTATACAAATACCCATGCTAGTATATCCCACTAAATTCACCAAAACAACCACATCAGATTTATTATTTTTCTTTATAATACGATTGTCTAATCTATCGTTCCCCCAAAAACGATTGATCCACAAAGTATTGGATTTACGAATATGTATATTATCTATAAATCCACAAATAAACCCCATACATGCTGTTGATGGTATTATTTTGGAGAGACTATTCCAATATAATTTTTTATATTTATTATAAGAGTACATATAATAAATATAACATATCTCTTAATTTATTTATAAAATATATTATATTATTGAATTTCATATTTAACTGGAAAAGATACATTTATATAATGTCTAATGCTTTAGCCCCTATTTCCTTTTATAAATACCAATTCGTATTTATTCCATGCAGAACCTTCAAATATTTTTGGATACATGACATCATATAAAAATTTAATATTATATTCTTCTGGTTTTTTATTTTTAAAAGTAAAATCAACATTTTTATATTGTCTTAATAATGAACCTATATTCCAACCATTTTCAATTATTTTTCTAGACATTAAAATTTCTTTATTTAAAATAGCATCCTTTAACGTATTTGAAATATTATTAATACTAAATATTTCACAATTTATTAAATACTGTAATGTATTTATATCCATTGAAAAAATATATGATTGTACATGAGAGTCATATAATGGATCACGTTCAGTGTTAATAGTACTTCCAAATAATTTAACATTGTTTTGTAATCCATCTATATATATATCTGTCCATTTTCCCTTATAATAACTAGGAATAAATGGACCAATAACAGAAGAATTAACAAATATGAAATGTTCATAATTTTTATATAGATTATCAGTTAATAAAGCATCACTCCATCCTCCAAAATCAAAACCAATATTATCTCTAAACAAACATTTTACATTATCTGGAACCGTAAATTTATTATTTTTATCATTTGATATTATAATGAAATCTACATTTTCATCATCAAATATACAATTATTAATGAAATTTTGAACCCTATCATTATATATATGGAACACATATAACACAAGTAATTTGGACATAATATAATATAATATACCTACACTATTTATATTGTTTATTATGATATAAATATTATTTTGATGCGTGTAAATTCAATGAAAATACAGAATAATATAGTAAGTAAAAAATATAAAATCTAAACAATATAATATTTAGGAACTCCCATAAATACTATATACTATACTATATTACATACAATAAAAAATGTCCCGAAATATTACTGAACCCATATTAACTCGTAATGATAATCGTTTTGTTATGTTTCCTATAGAACACCAAGATATTTGGGAAATGTATAAAAAATCGGTGGATTGTTTTTGGCGTGCAGAGGAGATTGACCTGTCAAAAGATTATGCTCATTGGGAAACATTGAGTAATGATGAAAAATACTTTATTTCCATGATTTTGGCTTTTTTTGCGGCAAGTGATGGGATTGTATTAGAAAATTTGGCGACTCGTTTTATGGGTGATGTTCAAATTTCAGAAGCTAGAGCATTTTATGGTTTTCAAATTGCAATGGAAAATATTCATAGTCAAACATATAGTTTATTGATTGAAACGTATATAAAGAACTCGGAAGAAAAACACAGATTGTTTAATGCGTTGGAATATTTTCCATGTATACAAAAAAAATCGGATTGGGCACAAAAATGGATAAATGACAATCGTAGTGGTTTTGCAACCCGTTTGGTTGCATTTGCTTGTATTGAAGGCATATTTTTTAGTGGTGCATTTTGTAGTATTTATTGGTTGAAAAAGAGAGGATTAATGCCTGGATTGACATTTTCAAATGAATTGATTTCGAGAGACGAGGCTCTTCATACTGAATTTGCTATTTTACTATATAAAAAATTACAGAAAAAATTGCCTAAAACACGTATTCACGAAATTGTAAAAGAAGCGGTTGATATTGAAAGTGAATTTATTTGTGATGCATTACCTTGTAGATTAATAGGAATGAATGCCACATTAATGACGCAATACATTCAATTTGTTGCGGATCGTCTTTGTTTGCAATTGGGATATGATAAAATATACAATGTATCAAATCCATTTGATTTTATGGAACTTATATCATTAGAGAGTAAAACTAATTTTTTCGAAAAAAGAGTCGACGCATATGCATTGGCTACTAAAACAAAGGAAGAAGATGTATTTGAGTTTAACGCGGATTTTTAAGGTTAAGGAATGACATAACCAGGAGGTTTTTTTACATTAACTTGTTTTTTACTGTTAGGATTAGGTTTAGGAACAAATCCTTCTTGATAATTCATATGATTCATTTGATGAGTTTTACTATATCCTTTTACTTCGGATTCAATGTCTCTCCATAAGAATGCATAAAAGGAGAAATAGGTTCCCAAAAGTATGGCTAAAACTAGTATACTGAATAAGAAAATATATTCAGAAGTCTTGTATTTGTTGGAGAGTTTCATTTGTATGTGTATGGTTGAAAAAGTTAGATATATATATTATATATAAATATAATATATTTACACTAGTTGTAATTATTGTAATTGTTAGTAATATATTACTTTATCCTCTAATGGTGGTTGGACAACTAATATTTATACATGAAGTTTCCGGAATACACGCATTAGGATTACAATTATTTTCTGGAGTTGGACATTGAATATGTCCCGGTGGACATTGTGATGAATTCGTTATTCCTTCTTGATAATTCATATGATGAGTTTTACTAAATCCTTTTACTTCGGATTCAATGTCTCTCCATAAGAATTCATAAAAAGAGAAATAAGTTCCCAAAAGTAGAGCTAAAACTAGTATACTGAATAAGAAAATATATTCAGATGTCTTGTATTTGTTAGATAATTTCATTATATTTTATTTATTTTTTCTAAATTTAGTATTTATTTGTATATTATATATATTTTAGAATATATATTTTTAGAATATAAATATAATTTTATGTATATGCATATACAGAATATCATAATGATTACATGCGAATTAATGGGTGGATTAGGTAATCAATTATTTCAAATATTTGCAACGATTTCATATGCTATTAAGCACCAACAAATGTTTAAATTTCAATATACAGATATTTTAACGATTGGTACTCACAGACCAACCTATTGGAATACGTTTCTCTCTAAAATAAAACCATTTACATTTACTAAAAACCAGTCGATCTCTACACAAACCGATAATTTTCATATTGTCAGAGAATCTGGATTTCATTTTAAAGAATTAAAATGGTCAGATGTTTATATTCAATCAGGTGTAAAATTATTTGGATATTTTCAAAGTCACAAATATTTTTCCACTTTTTTTGATACAATTTGTAAAATGCTCGATATTGAAAATCAAAAATTAAAAGTACAATCAAAATATTTTCATTATTTTGAAAATAATGAATGCGAAAAATATATTAGTATGCATTTTCGTTTAAGTGATTATAAAAAAATACAACACTTTCATCCTGTATTGAAAAAAAAATACTATGAAAAGGCGTTATTGTATATTATGGCTGAAACAGAAAAAAAAGATTGGAAAATTTTATATTTTTGTGAAGAAGAATCGAATAAAGAAGTAGAAGAGACAATTGAATATTTGAAAAAAAAATGTTCAAAATGTCAATTTATTAAAGTTCCAGATCATATACCTGATTGGGAACAAATGTTATTAATGAGTGTATGTTTACATAATATTATTGCAAATAGTACATTTAGTTGGTGGGGTGCGTATTTAAATACGAATCCAGATAAAATTGTTTGCTATCCAAATGAATGGTTTGGTCCTGCAAATCCATATCATAAATCGTTATATACAAACGATGATTTATTTCCCAATACGTGGATGATGATTGATTGATTTTTATTATTTATTATTTATTATTTATTATTTAATAAAATATATATATATATATAATATGAATGAAAAATAAAATGAGATATTTAACTAAACATAAAAAATATAAATCAATCAAAAACAAAATGAAAAACAAGAGAACAATAAAATATAGAAATAAAACAAAAAAACATAATGGAAAAAAATGGTCAAAAAAGAGGCAATTAAAGGGTGCAGGAACAGGTAGTTCAACGCTTCAAAATAATGAAGATGATAATAATAACAATAATAGCAATAATAGTAATAATAGTAATAATAGTAATAAACGTAAAATAAATGAACAAAATACAGATGAACAAATTACAGATGAACAAATTACAGATGAAGAAGCAGCCAATATTTTGTTATGTTTATCAAATACTAATAATAAAAAAATAAGACAAACCAATCTAAAACTCGAACTAGTAAAAGATAAAGAATATACATATGTTGTTACTAATAATAAAAGAAACCAATCAGAAAACATTACAGGAATATATAGCGGGCATTGGTATGGTAATATGCCATTAGATTACTGTTATTTTAATAGGTTAATCGGAAGTTTTATATCAACAAACAATAATAATAAAATATCCGAATGGGAGTATAGTGGTGATTGGTTAAACGGTAAACCAGATACGACTATAAGTAATCGAGACGCGAAAGCTTCATTTAATAAATTAAATCCAGATAATAGTATTCGCAAAAAATTTATTTATGAAGGTCAATTTAAAGAAGGACAAATGAATGGTATTGGTAAATTAACTTGTTTTGATGTAAATAATAATTGGTTATATACATACAAAGGTTTTTTAATTGATTCCAAATCCAATGGGTTAGGCGAATTAGAGACGAATAATTATAGCTATAGAGGAAATTTTAGAAATAACTTAAAACATGGTTATGGAGTTATATCAATAAAAAATGGTGCGCCAGGTTTAATATATATATATGAAGGTAATTGGGAAAAAGATTCAAAGCACGGAGAAGGAGTTTTTCAAACAGATTTGTTTGATTACTATGGAAATTTTTTAAAAAATACCATGCAGGGACATGGACGTCTAGAGATACACAAGACAGGTGTAGTATTAGAAGGATGGTTTCAGCATGAAGCTAATAATGGTTTTGGATTTATTGGAAAAGTAACTTATTCAGATGGTTCAACATATACAGGTTCAATAAAAGATTTTAAAAAAATTAGTAGAAATCCTAATTCTAACGATAATATTGGTAATCCTACAAGTTTGGCAAATAATGTTGATTATGATATGCGGTATGGAATAGTTAAAGAACCTACGTCTGTAATAATGGATACGGAGTTTTTAAATTTTGATGATGTTATTAATGATAATAATAATAATGACGATGATGATGATGATGAAGATTATGATTATTGATTATCATGTGTAATAAATTTATACACAAAAAATATACACAAAAAATATAAATAATAAAACAAATAATAATAAAATTGATTTGAAACATTGTATTATTTATAAAAATAAACAATAAATAATACAAAAAATACAATAAAATACAAAAAATACAATAAAATAGAACACACTACCAGTTTATGTTTTACACAAAATGAATTTATTCATTCTATCACTTATTCAAAAAGAAATAGCAGAATTTATGATGGACAAACACGTATCTAAAATATTATTAGAAGCAGTTCAAATGCTTTGTTCTGCAAAACGTATAGTTGACCCTGATGATGAAATAAATGATAGATTATACAAAATAGCACATAAAAATCATCCTGTTACTATTTGGTGTAGAACATCAAGAGCCAATTTTATTTGGACACTAGATTTAATAGATGAATTACACAAAGAATGGAAGTATAGATATGGACATCCAGAAACAAAAATACATAAATCGTATGTTATGGCAATGATTTTGAGAGAAAATATTCCGAGTGAAGATAAATTTTTAGAAAAAAATCTAACTCCATTTGCTCTAGCAATGCCAGATGAATACAAAAGTAATGATGCTATATTATCCTATAGAAATTATTACATGTCAGAAGAAAAACAAAAAATTGCTACATGGAAAAAGAAAAGACCTAAACCAGATTGGTATATATGTAAATAAAATTAAAAATCTTCATTATTATTTGATTCTGTATTTATTTCATTGTTGTCATTTTCTAAATGATTATCTTCATGTATTATATCTGTCGCATTATTTGTTTTTTTATTATTTTTTGCGCTTGTATTATTTGGTGATTTCATATATAAAAAACGAAGAAACATATATAAAATGAAAAACAAAAAAATGCTGATTATTATTCTATGTGAATGTTTCAGTTTCTGTTTCTGTTTCAGTTTCATTATACTTTGTATATATAAATATATTTTTTATTATTTTCTCTCCAAATATGCAATATCAAACTATTTCAATGTATATAAACATTATGTTATTTTTCTATAAAAACCTCTTTTGCTATTTTTTTAATTATTTTTTCTTTATTTTTCACTCCGTTGCTCTTGATTCCACCACCCATTGTTTCCATTATTATTTTGTTGTATTCATCGGATCGTTTCGATTCTGGGTTCATACAATCTGGATATTTATTTTCATATTCTGGTAATAATTCTAGGTTTTTTGAAACAATACTACTAATTACAGACTTAATACGTTTTTTATCGTCTTTTTCTTTCTGCCATTCATCTTCATCTTTCACGTACATTATATCTCTTTTTTTATCTGTACAGTGAACTGGGCGTTTTTCAACATCTAATGCATTCAGGTTTTTAATGATAATATTTGAAACTCCCTCAACATATCCTAACTTTCCCATACTTTCCAAATCAGCTAGTTGGAGAGAAATATTTTCAATAAACTCGGATAAATTCATTGCATCTTTGCATGTTTCATTTAAAAATACATTGAGGTTAAAAGTTTTGTTATGAGAATTGATATTATTATTTGTTGTAATATTATTTGTTTGACTTACTTTACATATATCAACAATTTTGTTAGTTAAATCTTGATTTTGTTTTACGACATCCAATACCAAATTAGTTAATAATTTTATTTCGTTGTCATGACTATTTACTTTACTAATACATTTTTTTTTGTGATACGATAAACCCTGTCTAAATTTATAATTTTTTCCACATTCACAAGTAAAAAAATTGGCGACTTTTGGCGACAAATTGTCACTAATTATGTCACTATTGTCACTATTTTTATGTTTATCAGTTAGTAAATGTTTACCGTAATCAGATTTTTTACACGTATTATAATCACAATCATTGCAGTAAAATTTCGGCGACTTTTGTGTCATCATTTTGTCACTAATTGTCACTATATAATTAGTGACATAAAAATCTCTAAATATTTTAATGTTCAAAATATAAAAAAATTATCGTAACAAAATGAAAATTATTTTTTTTGTACCCTGACCATAAATTTGAATTATGGTCACAAAACTTTTTTTCGACAAAAGTATTCCGTATATTGAAAAATGGACAAAATAAATGTCCATTTTTTATTTTTCAAAAAAGTTTTGTAAATTTTTTCGTTGTTTTAAAATAATAAATTGGGTTTTTAACTTAAAGAACTTCCCATAAAATAATAAATTGGGATTTTAACTTAAAGAAATCTAAAACCTAAAAACAACAAAACAATATCATTTAGTATTTTTTACTACAAACTACTTTGTTATAATCTAACATATAGTTACGAAAGTTTACATTTTTTTTTTGTATATCACTATAATCTTCTTTTTGAATAACAGATAATGGTATAATTAAATACCAATTATCTTTGTTTTGTAATAAAAACCAATAACGATCAATACTATATAATTCTGGTTTGTCTGGATTTTTCATAAAATTTTCAATACCTTTTTTGTAATTATCAATAAGAATATCATAATAATGATTTTTTACAATATAACCAGTAGTAGTTTGACAGTTTGATACTTTAATACATGTTTCATCAATAGATTGATATGGCAGCATATTATTTCCAGCCAACAATAAAACATCCCATGATGAATGGTTTTGTAAAAATGAATTTAGTTGTTTTTTGAATAATTCGGGGTCAAGAAATTCAACATCATCTTCTACTATACAAACATGTTCCCAATTATTTTCTTTTGCCATTTGAATACATTTTAAATGACTCATGCTACAACCAATAGCCCCATTATTCATTTTAATAGCATTAAAACGTCTTCCATTTAAATCTAACTTTTGTAATTCATTAATAATGTGTTTCTCTCTATCTTGGCGTGATAATAGGTTAATATATAGAACATGTTTAATGTCTTGAATATTATTAATATCTGAATTATTCATAATATATTTTTAATAATAATTTACATTTAAATATAAATGAAATAAATATAATAGTATTTATATGAAAGAAAATAATAATTATATTCCTAAAATAATACATCAATTATGGATAGGACCAAAACCAAAACCATCTGTATTCATGGAATCATGGAAAAATATGAATCCAGATATGCAATATATATGTTGGGATGAAAAAGAGATCGAAAATCGAAATTTAAAATTAGAATGTTTGTATAAAATAGATGATATGTCAGAAATAAATGGTAAGGCAGATATAATTAGATGGGAAATATTATATAATTATGGTGGTGTATTTTTAGATGCGGATTCAATATGTATATCACCAATAGATAATCATTTATTAGAACAACCAGCATTTGTAGGGTATGAAAATGAATTAGTGAGAAATGGTTTAGTTGCAACAGGAACAATGGGTTTTCCAAAAAATCATCCTTTATGTCGTGATGCAATAAATTGGATAATAAAAAATGATATTTCGGTAGAAAGAACTGGATTAAGAGCATGGCAAACAGTAGGACCCGGAATGGTTACACGTTTAATAAATACAGGATTATATGATGATGTTAAAATATTTCCAAGTTATTATTTTCTCCCAATACATTTTACAGGTGTTACGTATAATGGTCATAATAAAGTTTATGCTCATCAAGAATGGGGGTCTACTAAAAAACATTATGAAATTATGAATGATATTGATATACCCGATATATTAAAAATACCGACGAGAGATAATATTTATACTAATATATCGATTTTAATACCTAGTTACAATACAAATGCTATATTTATAAAAGAATGTCTAGATTCAATAAAACAACAAGTTGGTCATTTTAACATAGAATTAGTTTGGATAAATGATGGTTCTCATGATGTATATACGTCAATATTAGAAAAAAATTTACAGTTTTTTAAAGAAACAACAAGATTTTGTTCAATAGTGTATAAAAAAATGGAAACTAATATGGGTGTTGGTTATTGTTTAGCTGAAGGACTAAAATTATGCAGCAATGAAATAGTTATAAGAATGGATTCAGACGATATAATGAAACATGATAGAATAATAAAACAAGTTGAATTTATGAAAAATAATGTTGATTGTGTATTATTGGGTTCTAATGTACAATTTTTTAGAGTAAAAGAAAATACGCGAGTATATTTAAATTTTACAAATCATCCGAAAATGCTTACATGGGAAAAATATAAAAAACTGCCATTTCATTGGTTTATGAATCATCCTACTTTATGTTTTAAAAAGAATGCTGTATTATCAATTGGAAATTATAATCCAACGAGATCATTACAAGAGGATTTGGAACTAGAATTGAATATATTAAAAAAATATGGAGTAATTTATAATATAGAAGAACCATTATTATTGTATCGTTTACATGATAATCAAGTAACTGCTAATAATGCAACAAATAAAAATGACATAAAAATTAAAAGAATACAGTTAATTAATTCTCTATTAATAGATAAAAAAGAGGTAGATAATACAATAGTAAATAGTATATCCGATTCAAATACATATAATATTTCTGAAAAAGTAAAAAATGATTATCTAAAAATAAAAGAAACAAATGATATAAAAATTAATTATATATTATTCATTATTATATGGGTCTATATAACAAATCACATATTTTTAAAAATAAATAGCTATTTTTCTAATAAGAAACATAATGAAATTGAAGAAATCGTAGAAGAACCGGTAGAAGAAACTGTAGAAGAAGTGGTAGAAGAACAGGTAGAAGAAGTGGTAGAAGAAACTGTAGAAATCGTTGAAGAAGCGGTAGAAGAACAGGTAGAAGAAGTGGTAGAAGAAACTGTAGAAATCGTTGAAGAAGCGGTAGAAGAAACTGTAGAAGAACAGGTAGAAGAAGTGGTAGAAGAAACTGTAGAAATCGTTGAAGAAGCGGTAGAAGAAACTGTAGAAGAACAGGTAGAAGAAGTGGTAGAAGAAACTGTAGAAATCGTTGAAGAAGCGGTAGAAGAAACTGTAGAAATCGTTGAAGAAGTGGTAGAAGAAACTGTAGAAATCGTAGAAGAGGCACTAGAAGAAGCAGATAAAAAAGAAGTAATAGAGATAGTAAGAGTAGAAGAACTGCAACAATAAACATTATACACGTTTAGACATTTGAAATGTCACTGGTTTTGTAGTAATATTTTCTATATATTCTTTGATACATAAATGCGAATAGCATTGTTTATTAAACTTTCTTCCAAATAAACATTTGCTATTTAGTAAATATAATAATTCCTCTTTATCAATAATATCATAATTTTTTAGACCATAAATAGATGTATATTTATAACCCATGTCACTCCAATTAGTAAATGTTGTAGCATCGTTAGAAAGATTTGGTGTGGCAATTATTTCATTTTGTAGATTATTATAAAATACAATTGTTACAAAAAAATGTTCTTCTGGAGATGTAATAGAAGTATATATTTTATCTATTTCTATTTTATCATAATTAATACATAATTCACAAATTCGTCTATTTAGTATAAACCAATTAGACGATTTTTGAATTGTATTTTTATTATAATATTTTAGTAAATCATTACAACGTGGAAAACATGAGTTTTGCGATGCAATATTAAAATGGCTATAATTATCTTTACATAAAAAATCATAAATATAATCAAATGGCTTGAAGGGAATACATGCTTGACTTAAACTTATTATCTTAAAACAATCATCTTCATATGCTTTTTTAAAAAGCAAATTATGCGCATGAATCAAAGTGACGTCAGCATAACTTGTTTTAATACAATTATTCAATTTATATTGTTCAAAATATTTTAATGGTTTATTAAATTTATAATGAATGTAAATTTTATATTTTTGGGGATCAACATTTTTGAAAAATATATTCCACAACTCTTCATGATTTATTTCATCGTAAATTAAAAAACAAAATGCTATTTTTTTCATTTTATAGTAACTCATTTGTTTATTTTTTATAAATATTAACGCATATTATCCAGGATGTTTATTTTTTATATAGTAATTCGTTATAATTTATTTATTTTTACAAATAAATTATATATAATTAAATGTCAATATCAGATGAAAAAATAGTATTAAATGAAATTTTTACATTAGAAGAAAAAAAAGAGATTGCATATAAAATAAAGCCTATTACATGGGATATGATGAATGAAGATTATGAAAAATTAAAAAACATAGGAAAAAATGCGGATAAACAATCATCAAGATCGCGAATAGGTAATAATACGGTAGATTATTTTTCATTTGTTGAGAGATTACATACAAGAGGAAAATATAACTGTAATTATTTTGAATTTATTAATAATTTAGATTTTTTTGAAAAGAAAAAATTCATCCAAAATATGTTAGATTACTATAAAACAGTTAAAAATAAAAATGGAAAAAAGAATCAATACATTGTATGGAAAGAAACATATAACATATGCATTAGCGCAATTAATATAATACGTCCAATAATGTATATGGAAATATATACGCAATATAAAGCAACAAGTGTTTTAGATTTTTGTGCAGGATGGGGAGGTGCATTAATAGCTGCAGCAGTTTTAAATATTCCAAAATATACTGGTATAGAATTAAACAGTGATTTAATAGAACCATACAATAAAATGACTGAATATGTGAAATCAAAAAATACAGAAACAAATATAAGTATGATATTTAAAAGTGCGTTAGATGTAGATTATTCAGAATTAGAATATGATTTAGTTTTTACTTCCCCACCGTATTATTTTATACAAAAATATATGAATAATGTTGTTTATAAAACAAAAAAAGAAATGGATGAGTTGTTTTATGTACCGCTTTTTTCAAAAACATATCAGTATTTGAAAAAAGATGGTTATTATATTTTAAATATAAATAAAGAAGTATATGAAAATGTGTGTATTGGACTTTTTGGTGAATGTAATGAGATTTTCTTTTTAAAAAAAAGTCAACGTCAAAATGAATATAAAGAAAATGTGTATGTTTGGAAAAAAAATTAATAATTTATATTTTTCTTAATCCACTCATAAATCCATTAAAATTAATTTTAGCACTAGTAGTAGCGACTGGTTTAATACCCATATAATTGGCATAATTTGGTGAATATATAGATGATGAATTATTTATATATGGTTGTGAATGAGGATTTAATTGTTGTTTATAAATATTATTATTGTTATTATAAATTTCCAATTCAATTTCCTGACGGATTTTTTTACGTAATTCAGATTCAATATTTTTTTCAGGAATTTCAGAATATTCACTGTCTTCATTATTATCAGACAAAGTTTCGCTTATTAAATTTTGTGAATTATTAGAATTTTTGTCTTCAATAATAGGATTCATATCTATTGTTTCATTGTTATAACTATCCGAATTATTATTTTGTTGTTGTATATATTGTTGATATAATTGCTGTTTTATAAATTGTTGATATTGTTGTTTTTGATGTTGTGGATATTGTGCTTGTTGTGCTTGTTGTGCTTGTTGTGCTTGTTGTAGTCGTTGTTGTGCTTGTTGTGCTTGTTGTAGTCGTTGTTGTGCTTGTTGTGCTTGTTGTAGTCGTTGTTGTGCTTGTTGTGCTTGTTGTAGTCGTTGTGGATGTTGTGGATGTTGTGAATGTTGTGGATGTTGTAGTCGTTGTGGATTTAAATATTTATTTTGATAAATTTGATGCGCTGGAACATCATTTAAATTGAAATTATGTGTAGGATACTCATAAGGATTAGGTGGTTTAATACCATTAGAAATCATTTCTTTTCTCTCTCTACTAGTAGGATAGTAAGGAATATTAGTCCATGAATCACTTGATTGTACTATATTATTAGCATCACATTTTCTATTTAAACTAGGTTCTAGTATTTTCTTTTTAGGTTCTCTTAAATCATAATTGTATAATTCTTTACTATCATTAATATAGTCAAATGCAGTAAAAAAATGATTGATATTAATAATATATATGTTAGAATTTTCTACATTGTATAAATTATCCTTTGGATTTGTAGATTTATCACTAATTTCATAGTGCAACTGATAAATGCTAGTAATACCATCAACACCATTATCATTTTTTTCACGAATATGATCTTTTTTATTTATGATACGTGATATGCCATCAAATAAATGTAAAATTTGAGGACTTCCAATGGGAAAAAATGTAGATCGATCAATTTCAATATTATATTTTTCACATCTTTTTTGTAAACAACTATCTTCTGAACCCCAACCCCAATAATTAGGAAACCCATTTATTCTCTCAAAATCTGCCCCTTTTATAACAATAATTCCACCTAAAGTATATTTAAACCCGTAATAGTGTTTTACTACACCAGCATCAGTTTCATAATTAAATATTTTAGTAAAAGGGATCGTATCAACGTCATTAAATATAAACGTAATATTTTTATAATCATCAGGATATTTATTTTTTATTGCTAAAAATCCTATATTTTTTGTAGCTCCACGATTAAAACTTCGATTGTCAGTTTGATGTGAAAAATAAATTTCATAATCAGTGAAATCCTCCATTATGAATGACATATATTTACTAAAAAAAAACTTTTGTTCTTCGCGGTTGCGATATGGAACAATGAAAACTTTATTAGGTATTTTTCTATCGGAAACAACAGTCATATTATAAATTATAATATTTGATTTATACTTATAATTTATAATAAATATTTGATTTTTATACTAATAATCATATTTTTTTAAAATAACTTCTGGAACAATATCGTATTTTAATTTTTCTAATTTTTTAAAACATTTATTAATAGTTACTTCACTTATTTCACTAACATTCTTAATATCCTTTTTATTAATATTTAATTTACATAATTGTGATATAAAATATACTATACCAGCAGCAATAGAATGCGGTGTATTTTCTAACATTAATCCGTTTTTTTCTATTTTCATAGAGATGAATTGACATAATTTAGTTAATTCATTATTAATATTTAATTTACTGCAAAATCTTTCTATAAATGATTCAGGTTTTGTCATACAAAATAGCGTTTTTTCTTTATTATCCATATCTTTCTCTAAATTGTTAATAATAGTAATAGCATTTTTACAACCTTTAGTAGCACTCGTAACATCTAAATTAAATATACCAGCTATTTCTTTTGCTGTTCTAGGATAATTATTGATTCTGCAAGAAATATAAATGGATGCTGCTAAAATACCATCTCTATTATCACCCCTAAATGAAAAATCAAAATCTGATATTTTTTTATGATAACGTATAGCATCATCTATAATAAGTTTAGGAATACCAGAATTTTGTGCCATAATTGTTATAGTTTGAAACTCATCATATTGTGATTTTTCTTTATATGGCATTGATTGCCATTCAGTGTATCGTCTAATTTTAATCATTTCGTATGATGATGGACCATTACAAAGTATCTTACACCCATAGGATGATTCTTGTAATAATGGATTAATTGGTAAACCACAACGAGTAGGATCACTATTCTGATTATCATCCGCACCATAATATCTCCATTCTGCTGAATGATCAACCAAATCTTTATAAATAATACCACATTTTTTATTTGTACATGTTAGAAAACCCTCATCTGAAAACGCTAATATTGCTTCACACTGATCACAATTTTCTCTGTCTCCACATTTTCTATATATACATTCTAAATTTTGTTCATTGGATAATGATTTATTTAATATTTCAGAATCAAAAATATTCCATAAGTGTTTTTTATTGCATTCATTGTTTTTAATTTTATTCCTATGTGTCCCATCATGTGATGATAATATATTCATTATATTTTTGATTATATATTTAATTATTAGATTTAGTTGTTTACAATGATAATTCTATACTTTCTATTAAATTATAGAAATTAAATATCGTTATATAAACTAGAATCTTTTTTATATATATAAATATAATTTTAAGTCGATTTTAAATCAATTTTATTTATTTACTATTATATCAAAAACAATATATAATAATTATTTTATATATAATACTATTATAAATACTATTATAAATACTATTATAAATAATTATATTTAAATATGGGTAATATTCAATCAAATACCTCTTCTAATTCAAGTGGACCATTATCATCTATTCCTATGGATGATTTGACAGAAACAGAAAAGAAAAAAATTCTTAAAGATCATGATTTTAGTTATATATTAAATTACATAGCAACACGTTATATATTAACTTTAAATTTTGAAAGCTTAATAAAATTACAAGAGCCTCAATATTGTGATGAAATGATAATCCTTACTTCAGATATATTAAAAAAAAATTTTAATGAGCGTGAAATTGAGTTTTTACAGCAAAAATTAGAAAAAGGACAACCAGTAAATAAAATGTCAAACGAAAAGGTACTTTTTTTTAATAAAAATGAGTTGGCAAATAACGATATTAGTAGTGGAGTGAAAAAAAATAGAATGTGCATTGGTATTGCAAAGTTTTATATTAAAATTGCACATATATTTTCTGCAATTGTTATGACAGTGAATCCTATTTATGTTTACAAAGAAAATAATGAAACAGTGAAAAAAACTTTATTAGAAAAAAAAGATATTCCAGCAGATGTAGAATCAAGTATAGTTATAGAAAAAATGGGTATATGTAATGCACGATTTGAATTGTTAAATATTGGAAATAATTATTTGAATCAAATGAATAGTGCTACTAGTATGCCAGAATACAATCAAGACAATGAAGACAATGTAGCAGATACATCAAATAAAGACATTATTAATAAAAAATTAAAATCTAAATATTGTAATTTTAATAAAAAAATAAATAATTCAATGAAAGAAAATTTGGCAGATGAACCTGGTATTCCAGAACTTGTTAATTTATACTATGATAAATATGATTATGAAAAAGGTGTATATACTGGAATGACAGATGAAGCAAAAAAAAGGTTTATCGATGATTTATTTTTATTTTATAAACATTTTACTGGTATAGAAGATATAATAAAAAAACAAAATCCAGATATAAATAATAAAAAACTAAATGATATGATTTTACAAGAATTCAAAAATCAGAGAATTGAAAAATTCAGTGATATTAAATTGAAAGATTATAGTTCTACATTTCAAAATATATGTTCAAGTGATATGTCATCAATAGGAAATTCTATAACAGAAAAAAAAATGTCTCAACAAGATATTACAAAACAACAAGAACTTCTAAAAAAATATGCTGAAAATCTTAAAAATATGTTGAAAAATATTAATGGTGAACAGGAAAAATTGTTAAATATATTAAATGAAATTTTTACTTATATTTTAGATGGAAATAAAAAAAAAATTATAATAAATCCAGCATTAACAAATCATATGTTAGATAAAATAGTTATAAAAACTAGAGAAATAATAATAGGTTTATATTTACAATGTGAGAGTGATTATATTGATGGTTTAAAATTGTATCAAGCATTAATAGAAAATCAAATTATAAATACAGAAATGTCGAAATTAAAAAATTTAGATGACCAAAAAAAAGAATTATTATACAATTCTAAAGAAGTATTAAAGAATAATAATAAACAAAATGATATGAATTCTATTCCTGAAGAATCAACTTTACCATCACCCGATAATTCATCGCCTTTACCATCACCCGATAATTCATCGCCATTACCATCACCCGATAATTCATCGCCATTACCATCACCCGATAATTCATCGCCATTACCATCACCCGATAATTCATCACATTCTATAATGGTTGCAAACGATATTGATGAAAATAATAGAAATACAAATAAAAATATAATAAATAATATTGAAAATTAGGAAATATTTTGTTGTAATAATTCAAAATATAATATTATATTATTATAATAAATATGAATGAATACATTAATAATACAGAAAATTCATTCCCTATACCAAAAATTGTTCATATAAGTTATAAAACATATGATTCTATTCCAAAAGATTACAATGAAGTTTTTAAAAGTTGGAAAATGACAAACCCTGATTGGGAAATCAAATTTCATTCGTATAAAGAGAACGATATTATTGTAAAAAAAAACTTTCCATGGCTTTATGATACATATAAAAATTTTTATTTTGATGAACAACGTTTAGATATGGCAAAAGCGTGTTATTTATATTTATATGGTGGGTTATATGTGGATGTAAATTATTTACCACTAGCAAATATTGATCCTCTATTTTATAGAACAAATGATGAACTTTATTTTGCATATAAAAATGATGATACAAACAATATGATAGTAACATCGTTTATGGCGTCAAAACCCCAAAGTAGTTTTTGGTTGTCTTATTTAAAAAATATAATAGGAAATAAGGGATTTATATTTAATACAAAATATGGTATAATAAATTCAACTACAGGGTCAAACAAAATAACAAATCTAGTTAATAATTATAATGGCACAATAGGTAAATTACCTTACAATGAAATAAATAGTTGTACAGAATGTAATGAAAATTGTAATAAAAGTTTTTATTTTCGTGTTATAAATAATGGAAATATAAATAATCAATTTTTTTCAGATATTGATGTAGTTTTATTTAAATTTATATATTGTTTTTTAAAACAAAATTTGTTTATTATAATATTAATTATAGTAATATCTATTATAATTTTAATTATATATTTATGGTTGACTTATAGAACAATTTTATTAATACCATCATTTATATTTTTCATTTATAATAAATTTATGAAAAAAATAGATAATGTAATTAAAGATGTTAAAAAAGACGTAACAGAAAGAGTAGAAGACGTATCACATTTTATAAAAAATACTCGTCCAAAATTTATTAAACGTGGTAAAAAAGAAAAAAAAGATTAAACATAATATACGTGTTATATATAAGTAATATATAACATGTATTTATTTCATATAGGAAAAGCAAATATACATTTGATATTTATATCATTTTTAGTATATATTTTTGTAAATTTATTTGAAAATCTAATCCATTATAATATTGGTAAATTTAGTAACAAAGATGATATAAAGTTTGATATACCAACCTCAAAAGATTGGATAAGAATTATCGTTGTAATGATTATTTTTGCATTATTACAAGGTCTTCTTACATATTATTTTAATCGTAAAAAATAAAATTATCTATTTTAATTATGTATTTTAATTTTATCTTCTAAATCATTAAATAGTTCATCATTATATATTAATTTTCCAGATGGTTTATATGAATTAATAGGAGTGTATTTTTTTTCTTCTTTAGCTTTAACATTGTTGCCATTATTTTTATACATATTACCATTAGCATACATATCATTATTTCCATTATTAATATATTTAGTATCATTATCGTCATCGTTATTATCTGGATTGACTTTTTTACCGTATTCATTAATAATAATACCAGTTTTTGATTTAATTTCATTACGAACATAGGATGGAACCCAATGTTTCCAGCATATAAAAAGAGTATTCGGATGATAATATTGAACAATAAAACCGTTAGTTTTTAATTTATCAACTAAATAAGCAATTAAAGCTGGTTGATCATATTTAGGAACACCAATTATAATTTCAGGCACTACATACCAACAAAATTGTTCATCTATTTTTTGTCTAGATGTCGTTTTAATTTTAACATGAATACGATTTAATATTTTATTAAACAAAACTAATTTATTTAAATCCATTTGCTGTTTTTTTTCATACAAACTATCGATGTTAATCTTTTCAGTGAAATCCAGCGTATTTTCTAGAGTAAATATATTTGCCATAATACAGACAATACAGAAAAAAAATATACAAAAGTTTTTATAGTTAGGTTATAATAATATTTTTTTATCTAGACTTAAACAAAAAATCAAAACAAATAGTAAACATAATTTTTATGACTATTAAAAATATTGTTCTATCCGGTGGAGGACATACTTTATTTCAATCATTGGGAATAATTCAAACATTAGAAAAAAATAATGTATGGAAAATAGAAAATATTGAAAAAATATATGGAACATCTGCTGGTGCTATATTAGGTGCTATATTATGTTTAAAATTTGATTGGGATACGATTAATGATTATTTATTAAATAGACCATGGCATGATGTTTATTCTATAAATATTAAATCAATTATGGAAATGTATAGTAAAAAAGGTTTATTTAATAGAAATTTTTTCGAAGTTGCCTTTAAATCTTTATTACATGCAAAAGATTTAAATTTAGATATTACATTAAAAGAATTGTATGAATACTCTAATATTGAATTACATTTATTTACATTTGATATTAATTATTTTAAATTTGAAGACATAAATTACAAAAGCAATCCAGATTTACCATTATTAACGGCTATATATATGTCTAGTGCGATTCCTATTTTATTTTCACCCGTTTGTTTAAATAATAAATGTTATATAGATGGTGGATTCGTTAGTAATTATCCATTAATGTTTTGTATAGAACAAAATTGCAATTTAGATGAAACGTTAGGTATAAAGAATGATTTTGACTGTTATGAAATAGAGAAAAATGAAAAACCAGATAAGATTGAAAATGATATAGAGAATCCATCAAGCGAATCAAGCGAATCAAGCGAATCAAGCGAATCAAGCGAATCAAGCGAATCAAGCGAATCAAATGATGCAAATAAAAAAAACGAAACTACTGAAGTAAATGAAAATAAATTAAAAAAAAATAATATTATAACAGATGATTCATCTATTATAGATTTTATAATTAGTTTTTTTCATAAAGTAATTTTAAATTTGAATATAGACAATAAATTATATAAAATTAAGAATGAAGTAAAATGTAAATGTCAATACATATCTTACACTTTTTTTAATAAAGTAATATCATCATTTGAAACAAGAAAACATTTATTTGATGATGGTATAGTATGTGGAAATAGTTTTATCAATGACTTTTTGCCTATTAAACAAGATAGTGGAGAGAAAAAAGAAGAACATGCTCCTTTATGTGAAGATAAGTATGTAGTGTCATGAAATACACTTTGCTCTAAAATAGTCTTGAAAAATCACCATTTACGTAATGATAAATTAAAAAACTTATTAATCCAATTAAAACATCTGCCAATAAATATTTCCAGGATTGTTTATTACCTTTAATAGCATTATATGCAAATAAAAAATATAAAATAGAATGAATAGGTCTTAAATTATTCCACCATATTTTCTCTCCAAATACTTCCGCACCGGTTTTTCTTGATCCTGTTAAATATATATACATAAAACCTGTAGCAGGCAGTAGAGCCATGTAACCTAAATATTTCAAATATTTCGTATTTATATATTTGGCAATAATAACAAATAGAGAACGCATTCCAATGCAACCGATTAAAAACATCAAAAATCTTTTTTGTAATTGATTCATTATATAAATATAATTATATATTATAATATATTCCATTTTACACCCTTGAACATTTAAAATGGGACAAAACTATTATAAAATTATAATATATAGTGATGTGTTGGAATGAGCATGTTTCATTAAATACATTTTTATTTAGCAGTTTTGTATTATTACTTATTATTTATAACAATTTATTTACCAAATATAAAATTCAAGAATTGAACAATACTTTTGTTTATCTATTCATCGCATCTGTTGTATTTATGCAACTAATAGAATTTTTTATTTGGAAAAATATTAATAACAAATTTTACAACAATATGTTTTCTATTATGGCGACACTTTTATTGTTATTACAACCAATTGCCAGTATTATGATTTTATCAAACATACAATTGCGTAATATACTATTATTTTTATATTTATTAATAGCGATTCCTTTTTCAATATATAAATTTTCTACTAAAAATATTCATTCAGTAATAAGTAAAAGTGGACATTTACAATGGAAATTTTTTGGAACTAATCCAATTATTTGGATAACATGGTTATTTTTCTTTGTATTCAGTTTTATTTATGAAAAAAGATGGTTTGGAATTATATTTGCTATTATTGCGTTAATAATTACTTTTATAAATTATAATAATGACCACACTGTATGGAGTATGTGGTGTTGGAGTGTTAATTCTATTATGATTTATTTTGCGATTTACTTATTGATATATTTGCCATTTTTAGAAAAATCAAATATTTGTTAGTTTATTGTGTCGCATTTTAAATCTTCAAGGGTGTAAATCTTCAATAGTGTAAATGTGTAATAGTGTAAATGTGTAATAATGTAAAAATAAATGTATGCAGAATATATTTATTTTTATTTGTTTTATTTTTTAATTATGTATGTGTGGAGCGGGTATATATTTATAATACATTATTTAAAAATTGTGTAATAGCTTGTGATGTTGGCTTGGCATCAAAATCAATTATTTGATTTCCTTTTACTAATTTAATAGTAGGAAATCCCTCTACTTTATATTGATCCATTAATTGTTGCGTTTGTGGTGTTTCTGTAGTACAATTAACTTCTGTAAATGTGACAGTATATCCATTAATTATTTTTCCATTATATTGTGATTTAACATTATTCCATTCTGGTTTGGCAGTTTTACAGTGAGGACACCAATCAGCATAAAATAATATTAATTCTGCTTGATTTGTATTTCCATTAGTAGTAGAAGTATTATATACTTCTGATGTATTCATACTATTAGATTTAATCATTGGTTTTACGTAATATACATAAATAGAATATCCAATTATTAGTAATATAATTGCTAATATTATATATGAAAATGTCATCATGTTAGATGATCCAGAGATTTTATTAGCACCACCTAATGCTATATTACCACCAGTCTTTGATGGCATAACTTTATTTTTAATGTTATTAAAAAAACTACTTATATTTCCCATAAAAGTAAAAGTCATTTTTGTAATTTGTGAAATGTAATATATTATATATTACATAGAATAAAATACCATAGTAATTAAACGAATGTTTTTCTCTAAATATAAATATTTAGTGGATTCATAAAATAGTTTTTCTTATTATCATTTTTTTTGCAATCATTATTATTAATAGTAGAATAAAAATAGAAAATATATAACTGCATACTATATTTGTTTTTAAACCAGCATTACCATCTGTAGTATAATTAGAATCCGAGAATAATGAAATATCAAATTTTTTAGAGAGATCAAATGTAGATATGGTATTAGTAATAAATGCGTATGATAATATAAGTATTGCAACTATTTTACCAAGAGTAGATAAAATAAAAAAATTACTTAATGGTGTTAAAAAAAATAAAATAATGATTACTATTGAAATACTTATACATATACATGAATTTTTACTACTATTTAAATAATTAGAAAAATTGTTTTTATTTTTATAATCCATTTTATATTTAATTCGAGCTAATTATTAATATATGAATAATTAAAATTTATTTATTTTTAAAAATATATATATCTATATTATATAAGCTAAATATATTATATATTAATATTAAATTATTATTATAATTACATTGTAATAATGAATAAAACAAAAAAAATACATTCAAAAAATAATCGTGTATATAAAAAAACAGATTTTGTAAGTAGTGATGGAATGTTGACAACTGTTTGGGGACCTAGTATGTGGCATTATTTACATACAATGAGTTTTAATTATCCAGTGAATCCCACTAGTAAAGACAAAAAAAATTATTACGATTTTATGATAAATCTTCAAAATGTATTACCATGTAAATATTGTAGAGAGAATTTAACAAATAATTATAAGCAACTTCCATTAACAAAAAAAGATATGGCAAGTCGGGAAAAATTTTCGCGTTATGTTTATAATTTACATGAATTAGTTAATAAAATGTTACATAAAAAAAGCAATTTATCTTATTGTGATGTGAGAGAAAGATATGAACATTTTCGTGCTAGATGTACTGAAGAAAAACGGAAATTATTCAAGTTTAATAAAACAGTAAAAAAACAAATAAAAGAAGACTCTAAAAAATCAGAAAAGGGTTGTACTGAACCATTATATGGAAAAAAATCAAAATGTGTAATAAAAATTGTTCCTCAAAATAAAAACACAGAAACGTTTCAAATGGATAAAAAATGTATTAAAACAAGAGGATAATCTGGATATAAAATCATATAATGTATTATTTATTTTTATAATACATTATAAATGCCATATTTATATTGGGTTACATACCGAATTGACTAAAATCATTTAAAACTGGAACTGGTATATATTCTTCTGCTAGAGCATCATAATTTGGTACTTTTTTACATTCAAAGTTTGGTTGCGGACAACGTTCACATGCAGGGCAAGGAGGACATGTTTCTTCCCGTGATATACTAGTTGGAATACTAGGACATACTGGACAAACAGGAGGCACAATTTCAGATTTTAATATATATAAATCTTCTGATCCAGGAGGTATTTGACTTGCTGGAATACCATACGGTAATGCAGTGTTATAATTATTAATTTCACTTGGTGTAGAATATGGATTTGGTTGCATTGTTGAGGTTGATTGATATGTTGTATATGGATATGCGTATGCGTTTGTATATGTGTTTGCGGACGTATCAGTTGTAGTAGGGGTGACAGTAAACATAATAATATTACCATTTGGTGTTGTAATTTCCAATGTATATGTGCCATTATTATTTATAAAAATTGCTTTTCCACCATAAGCACCATAATAAACTGTTATGTAAATTGTATCAGGTGTTACTATACTATTAGCTTTATATACTGTTGTTTGACCATCTGGATATGTTACAATTACAATAAAAGAATTATTTGCTTGTACTATTCTGGCAGTTTCACCGTTTGGACCATAATATATTGTAGACGTTATAGTATTTGTTTGGACTGTAGAACTAGATGTGGTAGTAGTAGAATAATCATATGAATCAGGTGAAGTGTAAGTTGTGTTATTAATATAATCTGGATTATATGTTTGTTGATTAGTCACTGTAAATAAATATATAGTGCCATTAGGCATTGTTATTTCTAATGCTTTATTACCATTATTATCTGTTATAAAAACTGCTTTTCCACCGTTTTGACCGTAATAAACTGTTACATAAATTTCATCTGGCGTAACGTTAGTATTTGAAGTATAAATAACTGTTTGTCCATTTGGATATGTTACGATTATATTATAGGAATTAGCAGTTTCTACAACTTTAGCAGTAGCACCATTTGGACCATAATATACAGTAGACACTGATAATCCTGAATAATGATTGTAATTATCATAATTGGTTTGTGAAGTGGAACTAGATGTAGATGTTGTAGGATATGCAGTTGATGTTTGTGTTGTAGTAGGCCATTTATTAAATTTTGGAATATTATTAACCGTTAAACTTGGTATTTCTGTTGAGGTAAATAATTCTATCGTTTTATCTGGTGAAGTAATTTCAATAGCAGTAGTGCCATCATTAACATTAATTATTTTTGCAATTCCTCCGTCGGTACCATAATAAACATCAGTTTCATATGAAGTTGAACTAGAATTAGAACTAGAATGATATACTGTATATGTACTTCCACATTTTTTATTATCACCTAATCCTGTAATTTTTTCAATGCCACCTTCACGACCACTACCACGACCGCCAAAATCTCCATTATTGTTTCTTCCACCTACACGATCATCAAAACCTCCATTATTGTTTCTTCCACCTACACGATCATCAAAACCTCCATTATTGTTTCTTCCACCTACACGATCATCAAA
>Ga0209400_1000622_pt1 | contig 30762 bp, 32 predicted proteins | sample M_130807_EF_Meta_FD_187313 | JGI IMG/M metagenome (GOLD analysis project Ga0209400, IMG submission 187313) | Freshwater microbial communities from Lake Montjoie, Canada to study carbon cycling - M_130807_EF_MetaG (SPAdes) (version 2) | ecosystem: Environmental > Aquatic > Freshwater > Lake... | reverse complement strand
AATACTTGGGTAATAACTGGAGCCGTAACGCCGATTGCCTTTCCGATGGACGTACCAGCAACAGCTGTTGTAGCGGCCATCAAAAGCAGGGATCTGCGGGTTATTGGCGCCTTAGCCCAGGATTTCAACAAGTACGAAAAGTCATTTTTCATTTCAAAACTGTAAATGAGATATCTGGTGCTTGCCATAAGTTTTAGATCAGAATTCCAAGGAAAATCCTGTGAATTTCACGCCTAGAGCACGAAATTATAAAAGAAGAGTCGCCCTATAAGCCGGATCCTGTCGTTCTTGCGAACGGATCACCATCCATCTAGATCTGTAATTGCTTACAGATTCAAGCAACCTACCCGATGGCTCGAACGAGCAGTTCTCAAACGCCATCTGCGTGGTCTTGCTTCAGGTGGGGTTTACCAAGCTATCTGCATCACTACAAATACTGGTGGTCTCTTACACCACCGTTTCACCCTTACACATTTTCATGTGCGGTCTATTTTCTGTGGCACTAATCCCGCGGATTTCTCCGGGTGGGTGTTACCCACCACCTTGCTCTGTGAAGTCCGGACTTTCCTCGGTGTATTGCTACAACGCGGTGATCCGGGCGACTCTTCTTGATAAGGATACGGCAACTACAGCAGTTTATGAAACGTGTTTTTCGCGCTCACTCGAATTACGCGTGGCAGCAAGGCTAGTAATTGCAGTAACTATGAGCGTTGTGATTATTACGCCAAGGCTGAGTTCTAGAGATACTTCTGGGACTTCAACGCCATTGCCGTGCAGCGCTTCTAAGATCATCTTCACGCCTATAAAGGCCAAGATAAATGAAAGGCCTTTTGATAGGTAAATTAAACGGGTTAGTAAGCCTTCAAGTAAGAAATAGAGCTGGCGAAGTCCCATAAGTGCAAAAACATTTGCAGTTGTAACAATGTAGGCGCTATGGGTAAGGCCAAAGATTGCAGGAATTGAATCAAGTGAGAAGACCAAGTTTGTTACGCCCAGTGCAATGAGGGCAATTGAGAAGGTACTCAGTCCACGCTTCTTAAGTGCGGTAACAACCTTGCCTTCCTCAAACTCTTCTTCGCCATCTTCGTTGATCAATTTCCAGGCGGTATAGATCAAGAATGCGCCGAATAGATAGAAGACGCTGCTGAAATGAGAAACCAGTGATGCGCCAATCGGAATCAAGAGCCCACGTATTGCAATTGTAAGAAGAATGCCAAGCAAGAGAACGAGCTGCTGCGATTCTTTCTTCACTTTAAGGCTGGCCAACAAAATAATAAATACAAAGATGTTGTCCACCGATAGCGCATATTCAGTTAGCCATCCGGCAAAGAACTCTTTCTGCATAGCTTCATTGGTCCAATGCGGCATGAAGATGCCAAAGCCAACAGCGGCGCCAATATAAAGAACCGTCCACGACAGCGCTTCCAGAAATGAGGTCTCTTTGTTGCGACGAATAATGGCAAGGGTCAAGTCAAAGATAATTACCGCAGCCAAAAAGGCAATGGTAAATATCCACTCGCTATTTGAAATCAAGGGCGAAAGTGTCCTGTCTCGTTAAGGCTGCGCAGGGCACGCAATCCATCTGATGGCCAAATTGAAAATGAAGTTATCGAACATGGGGCTGCATCTATATGAAAGACCGCCTCCGTTGGCGCTCCTGTAACTATTTGTGCCGCTAATTTAATGACTCCGTTGTGAGTAACAACGACGACGCGCTGGCCGGGATACATCGCAGCAACTTTTTCGAGCGCTTCTTCAACGCGAACTTCTGCTTGATCATAGGACTCTCCCCCAGCCGGTGCATATGAAGTTGAGTTAAGCCAAGCTTGGTAGTCATCAGGGAAATTAGCTTTTACCTCTTCAAAGGAAAGGCCATCCCATTCACCGAAGGAAAGCTCATACCAAATCTCATCGAAGTTAATTTCAAGACCCGTGGCATCTGCAATCGCTTGTGCAGTCTGAGTGGTGCGCGCCAGCGGTGAGGCCACAATTACTTCAGGATCTAACTTGGCAATAGCTTTAGCAACGGCTGCTGCTTGAGATAAACCCTTTTCGGTTAGCTCAGGATTTAGTGGGCCAGTGCCAGAAAACTTTCGCATCGGCGTAAGCACAGTTTCACCGTGACGAACCATATAAATCATGGTGGGTACTTCATCGCTACGCAGACGTTCTGATAAATAGTTCTGTTGAATTTGTGGCTCTGGCTTATGCGCGGATTCGCCATCAAGTGCCTTATTGGCTAAGCGATCAGCATGTGAATTTTCATCACGTGGAATCCATGAATAAGTAATTAGTGAAGGGTCATGCGCTGCGCGGCATTGCTTAGCTAAATCACGCATATCAGCATGCTTTATCTGCCAACGTCCAGACATTTGTTCAACAACTAACTTGGAATCCATCGCAACTTCAACAGTTGCGGCGGCATCTAATTTATGGATATGGCTGAGGCCAGCCAATAACCCGCTGTATTCGGCGACGTTATTTGTTGCTATTCCAATTACATCAAAGAGTTCGGCGACGATCTTGCCGCTTTCGGTAACAACTGCGCCATATCCGGCAGGACCAGGATTGCCGCGAGATCCACCATCGGCGGTTAACTTAAAGTGGCGCGCCATTTACAGACCTCGCACCAATATGCACCGACATTCTTCACAGCGCGCTATTTCATCTTCGGCCAGCGCCGCAATTCGTTGCAGCTCAATAGTGTTTAAAGTTAAGTGACATCCCTTGCATTGATTGCCGATTAAAGCTGCAGCACCTGTCCCGTTGTTTGCGGCGCGGATCTTTTCATACAAGGCTATTAGCTCGGGGTTAATGCTAGCCACCGTCTTAGCGCGCTCTTGTGCGGCGGCGCTTAAATCAGCACCAATTACGGTCAGGGCGTTCTCCTTGGAAATCTCCAGGTTTGCGATCTCCAGTGAAAGCGCAGCTTCTTCTGATTGCAGCGCAGCAATACGTTCTTTAATGCCATCTACGCGCATCATGATTTCAAGCTCTACTTCTTCTAGTTCGCTGCGGCGACCGGCCAACGAAACTAGCTCGTGCTGCAATTGTTCTAACTCTTTAGCAGCCCCTGTTCCAGATGCCAGGCGAGTCTCATCTCGGGTAATGCGAGATACAACTTGTTCAACATCGGTTTCTGCGCGATTTAGTTCGCGCTTAACATCACTTAACTCGGTTTCAGCAGCAATTCGTAGGTCGCGGGCATTGTTGGCTTTGATGGTGAGAGATGCAATAGCGGCTAATTCGGGAAGTCCGACAGCCTTGGCATTTAAAGAAGTGGTTGTGAAATCAAAGTTCTGAATATCGAGAATAGAGCGCTGGTCACTCGGGGTCGCCTTCATAAGTGCCTCCGTAAGAGTGTTTACAGCATATGGAATTTTCTTGTGGGCGCTGAGGGTTTCGAACCCCCGACATTCTCGGTGTAAACGAGACGCTCTACCACTGAGCTAAGCACCCGATTCTTGCTTGGCAAATACTACCTTAACTAAAGAGCAGCGATTGCAGCCTTGTAATCCCCGTTATTACGCGCATCGCCGAGGCCATTTACGACCGCCCAGCGAATTACTCCAGTTTTATCAATGATGAAAGTACCGCGTAGCGCACAACCGAGATCTTCATTGAATACTTCGTACGCTTTAGCAGTTGATCCATGTGGCCAGAAATCAGCAAGCATTGGGAATTTATAACCTTCTTGTTCAGCAAATACTTTTTGCGTAAATGGTGAGTCACATGAGATAGCTATTACTTGCACATCATCATTTTGGAAAGCAGCTAGATCATCGCGAATTGCACAGAGCTCGCCAGTGCAGGTTCCGGTAAATGCAAAAGGAATGAAGAGAACGACAACGTTCTTATCTCCTTTGAATGATGACAATGAAACTTTTGCACCATGTTGATCTTTTAAATCAAAATCTGGAGCAACTGATCCGACTGATAATCCTGTAATTGTTTGGCTCATGTGCGAAATCTATCGCTTGCCAGCTTTTCGCGCGACCAGCCGCGTTGCCGTCCAATCGTTTGCAACAACTAAAGTTGATGTTTGGCTCAATCCTGCAATGGGAGCGGCATCTTGAATATCACTTGGTTCGACGTGGCCAGCACGGCCAACCTTTGGCGTCAGGACCCAAATCGGACCGGTCTCAGTTAAATATGTGAGGCCATCCATTAACTCATCGACGAGATCTCCGTCACCATCGCGCCACCACAAAATAACTGCGTCAACTACTTCGGAGGCAGAACCTTCAACGAATTTTGTGCCCGTAGTTGCTGCGATCTCTTTACGCAAGGCCTCATCGCATCCAGCGTCATATCCGATTTCAAGGACAATATCGCCTTGAGCAAATCCCATCCCCTTTGCCACGGGATTAGTCCACCGAAACATCGCGCCTTTGACAAGGGTTTTATGAGATTAAAACTCTGCTGATTTTGCCCTACTGCGCCGTAAGCGCGAGAATAGGGCCATGAGTGAGAACTTCGGCGTCCCAGATCAGATCATCGACCAGTTAGTAGATATCGACCCGACTGAGACCGCCGAATGGCAGGCATCCTTTGATGCAGCTCTAAATAGCGCTGGCCCAGTCCGCGCCCGTTACTTAATCTTGAAGTTACTACAGCGCGCGCATGAGAAGAATATTGGTGTTGCAGCTCTACGAAATACAGATTACATAAACACAATTACTCCTGAGAATGAACCAGCTTTTCCTGGGGACGAAGCAGTTGAACGTCGCATCCGTGCTTATATTCGCTGGAATGCTGCGATGTTGGTGCACCGTGCCCAGCGTCCCGGTATTGGCGTCGGTGGACACATTTCTACATACGCATCTTCTGCGGCTCTTTATGAAGTTGGCTTTAACCACTTCTTCCGCGGCCAAGATCATCCTGGTGGCGGAGATCAAATCTTTTTCCAAGGACATGCATCTCCTGGAATGTATGCACGTGCATTTATGGAAGGCCGCCTAAACGAACATCAACTAGATGGTTTCCGTCAAGAGCTTTCACATAAAGGTGGCGGACTTTCGTCTTATCCGCATCCACGTTTAATGCCTGAGTTCTGGCAATTCCCAACTGTTTCAATGGGAATTGGTCCGATCAATGCAATTTACCAAGCGCGCTTTAACCGTTACTTACATAATCGTGGAATTAAAGATACAAGCCAGCAAAACGTCTGGGCATTCCTTGGCGATGGTGAAGTCGACGAAGTTGATACCTTGGGCGCTATTGGCCTAGCCTCACGTGAGAATTTAGATAACTTAACTTTCGTTGTTAACTGTAACTTGCAACGCCTAGATGGACCGGTCCGCGGTAACGGCAAGATTATTCAAGAACTCGAATCAATCTTCGGTGGCGCTGGCTGGAACGTAATCAAGGTCGTATGGGGTCGCGAGTGGGATCCACTCTTGGCTCAAGACCGTGAAGGTGCGCTAGTTAATTTGATGAATACAACTTTAGATGGTGATTACCAAACATTTAAAGGTGAGAGCGGTGCTTATGTGCGCGAGAAATTCTTTGGTCGAGATCCAAGAACAGCTGCAATGGTTGCTGGCTGGTCAGATGATCAGATCTGGAATCTAAAACGCGGTGGACACGATTACCGCAAGCTATATGCCGCATATGCCGCAGCCTCGGAACCTAATGGCCGACCAACAGTTATCTTGGCAAAGACAGTTAAGGGCTGGACTCTTGGTTCGCACTTTGAAGCACGTAACTCAACACACCAGATGAAGAAGATGTCACTTGAAGATATTGTTGAATTCCGTGACCGCCTGGGAATTCCAATTGCCGATGAAAAGTTAGATAAGTACACACCTCCTTACTACAAGCCGGCTGAAGATTCTGCAGAAGCTAAATATCTACAAGAACGTCGTGCTGCACTTGGTGGCTCAATTCCTCGTCGTCGCAGCATTTCTCGTACTTTGGCACAACCTGCTGATGAGGCATACGAATCTGTGCGCCGAGGTTCAGGTCAGCAAGAAGTTGCAACAACAATGGCATTTGTGCGCATGCTCAAAGATTTGGTTAAGGATCCAGGACTTGGCGCGCGCTTAGTACCGATTATTCCTGATGAAGCACGAACTTTTGGTATGGATTCTTTGTTCCCAACGCTAAAAATTTATTCACCGCACGGTCAGCAATACACCGCAGTTGACCGCGAATTGATGTTGTCCTACAAGGAATCAACTGCAGGTGTAATCCTTCATGAAGGTATTAACGAAGCTGGCTCAGTTGCCTCATTTACCGCAGTTGGATCTTCGTATTCAACCCACGATGAACCAATGATTCCGATCTATATCTTCTACTCAATGTTCGGTTTCCAACGCACCGGAGATGCTTTCTGGGCAGCGGCTGATCAATTGGTTCGTGGTTTCGTCGTCGGTGCAACTGCCGGCCGTACAACGCTAAATGGTGAAGGTCTGCAGCATGAAGACGGCCATTCGCCGCTTCTGGTTTCAACTAACCCAGCTGTGGTTGCTTATGACCCAGCATTTGCTTACGAACTTGGCCATATTGTTAAAGATGGACTGCGCCGTATGTACGGAGAAAATAGCGAGAATGTTTATTACTACTTAACTGTTTACAACGAGCCATATATGCAGCCCGCTGAACCAGATAACTTAGATGTAGCTGGTTTGCTAAAGGGAATTTACTTATTCCAGAACGGTCCAAAGCAACGCAAGAAGAACGCGCAGATCCTGGCATCTGGTGTTGGCATGAACTGGGCGCTAAAAGCTTCCAAGTTACTTGAATCAGATTGGGGCGTTTCTGCATCAATCTGGTCAGTTACATCATGGAATGAACTTCGTCGTGATGGTCTAGCTGTCGATCGCCACAACTTGTTAAATCCAAACGATCAGCGCAGCGCCTATGTCACAAATAAGTTAAAAGGTGCAGATGGTCCAGTAGTTGCAGTCAGCGATTACATGCGCGCAGTGCAAGATCAGATCGCTCCTTGGGTGGAGCAAGAATTTGTTTCGCTGGGAACAGATGGCTTTGGTCTTTCTGATACTCGCGGTGCGCTACGTCGCCACTTTAAGGTCGATGCTGAATCAATCGTGATTGCAACTTTGGCTGCCCTTGCTAAATCTGGTGAGGTAAAGCAGAGCGTTGTGCAAGATGCCATCAATAAATATCAAATCAATGACATCAACGCTGCAGATCCAGGCAACACTGAAGGCTCGGGCTAAAAGCTATTAATCAGCCTTTACGGCACGAGCAAAGAAGAAGGCAGAGATCAACAAGGCTGCTGGAATTGTTAGCGCTATCGCCAAAGATCCAGTGAATTGTGCAGTCCAGGCAACGCATGCTTTAAGAATAAATACCGCCATATTATTTAAAACACCCAGCTGACCAACTACGACTGCGCTCGGCAGAGATGATCGACAATTGCCCGCTGTATAAAAGGTGGGCGCCATCAGCGAAGAACCAGCGCCACCAAAGATAAATGCCATACAAGTTGCGGCAAGGGCGAAATTCTTATGGCTCTCTGGAATATTTACGGCAATTGCTAAGAAGAGTAGAAATCCAAAACCACCGACTAGTGCAAGAAATCTAACGGTGTGATGCAGTTGAAAACGTTTGGAAATTCGATTTGCTCCTAGGCGACCAGCAATCATTGCGATCATAAAACTAATGTAGGGAAGCGCTGCCAAACCCGCATTCACGCCAATCCGTTCCTTGGTAAAGATCGCAGACCAATCTCCTGTTGAGAACTCTAGGAAGACTGCACATAGCAACCCGCCGCTGACCAACCAATCGATTTTAAATGAGGTGATCAAGGTTTTAAGCGGTAGATGCTCTGCTTGATCTTCATTTGGTTTGATTAAAACTGGAGATAAGCGATAGACGGCGAGAAAAATTACAACCATCATGGCAACTGCAAGTCCACCAACATGCAACGTTATTCCAATATGGCCAACTACTAGCCCTGAAATAATTGCAGTGGTTAGTGCTCCTAGTGCCCACATGCCATGCAATCTGGCAACTGTTAAACCTGGAACTCGCGCCATTGATTCAAAGGCTTGTGCGTTAACAGCGATGTGATAACCCGAAATTCCCCAACCAAGGGCTACATTTAGAATCAGAAAGAGCGTTGCAGATTTTGTCTGGACAATTGATATAAGAGCCGCAGTCATCAGCGCTGTATTTGCCAAAATGACTATCTTTGCGCCAAATTTATGAACGATATGGCCGGTGAAGAAGAGGCTAGCTAGCGAACCCAGAGTTCCGGTGCTTATCAAGGTTCCAAACTGGCCATTACTTAAACCTAAGTTAGCTTTTACTTCTGGAAATCTGGGCACCCAGGCCATGATAAAAATTGCGAAACCAAAGAATAGAAGTTGAAGTAATTGGTATTCAACTTTTGATGAAACAGCTCTCATTTAAAAGAGCGCATTCGCAAGCGCTGCACGCGCCTTTATTACTCGAGGATCTGCTGGATCAACTAAGGCAAATAGTTCAAGCAGGCGATCTTTAGCTTTCTTCTGCTCCGGCCCGTCTAAGAGTTGGATCATTCGCAATAAGCGCGCAAATGCAGGTTCTAGATAACCGCTAACAACTTCAATATCTGCACACTTCATCTGCAGATCTAAATCATCCGGCAATGAAATTGCATCTTGCATAATTTTTGCGCCATCTAAGCCATCTGTCCGTGCAAGCAATTGAGTCTGCGCAAGACCTAGAGTTGCAAAAGAATCCCCTGGCTTGCGCGCCAGTAACTTCTTATAGGCAGCTTCCGCTGTTGGGAAATCTCCCGCATCTAAAGCAGCGAGGGCTTCCTCTTCTTCCGGTTCAATCTTTTCCGTTGGCACATCGCCCACGCCTTGTTCGGCGGCAAGGGCAAGAACTTTATCTAGGACCATACGTATCTGAGCTTCGGGATATGCCTGTTCAAAAAGTGGCACCATCTGCTCGTTGATGATGGCAACTGCAAATGGAACTGCGCGCACTTGAAGGGCTTGCGCAACTTGTGGCTGCGCGTCCACATCAACTCGACCAAGAACCCAATTGCTTTCGTAGACGCTCTCTAAAGTGCCAAGCGTTTTTACTACTTCTAGCGATTCAGGTGACCTTGGTGACCAACAAATTAAAATTACCGCTTTGCTCTTTGATAACGCTAAAAATTCGTTAGTTAAATTCTCAGGTGTTACCTCGACCCCTGGCATTGGACCGGCAGGCTCTGGTTTGGGTTTTCCGAGCGAACTTAAATCTACGGCGCCACCGAAGTTGGGAGGCAGAGTCACTTTGCGGCCCCCATTTCTACTCCAGAATCGCGCCTAAAAGGCAGAACATCATCGATATATGACTGTGCTGCAAAGGTTAGCCCAACATCGTGGCCTTCACGCTCACTTAAATACCAACGATGTTCTAGAACTTCATGGAAGAACTGTGCTTCCTCAATGCGCCCAGTTAAATTCTGCGGAATCATCTCAACAATCGGACGATAAGTTTCATTTAGCCATCGTCGCGCCGAATCTGCAATCGGTGGTTTCGGACTTGCTTCTCGTCCACGGAAGCGATCAAGGGATGCAAGTAAGCGCTTTGCTTGCAACGCTTCTGTTTCTAAACCAGTTAGCTCGCGCAGACGATTGCGGTGATATCCGGGTGCCACTAACTTTGGTTGGAAATATAACTTCTGAGATTCACCATCTAGGGATACTGATACTTCATCGACTGCAAAACCCAAATCATGTAATTGGCGCATCGCACGTTCGACGGCGTGACGATCTTTCGGATCCAAAACTTGTCGTTCTTTCAGCGCTTTCCAGATTCGGTGATAGCGCTTGATTACCGCTTCACTCGCACGAATTGGATCCATACCTGGGTAGAGAACTCCGGAAAGGGCTAAATCTTCAAGTTCGGCAGCAACGTTAAAGTGCGCGATCTCTAAATCATGTTCGCGCTGGCCATCACTAAGTGATTTCTGAAATTCACCAGTTTCAGCATCGACTAAGTAAGCAGCAAATGCTTCAGCATCACGGCGAAAAAGCGTATTTGAAAGTGAGCAGTCCCCCCACCAAAAACCCAATAAATGCAATTGCACCAAGAGCAGCGCCAAGGCATTTGCCATCATCGTTATATCGTTCGACGTTACATCTTTGCCACTAAGCAAAACGCGGTAAGGCAGTGAGTACGGAAGAAAGCGAGTTACAAGCGCGCATGGCAATTCTTCATTTGCCTCATTGGTACGGCCTTCAATTACCGCAATTGATTGCACACTTGGGGCGCCAAGCTGGGCTAACTCGCGTAGCGCTTTATATTCGCGATTGGCGAACTCTGAGACAGTCTCTTTAACGGCATAAACTTCCGAATCAGGATCATCGGTAGATCGCACCAGGCGAACGACGTGGCGCGAGATACCGCGTTTTTCAGCCAGTACGGGATCTTCGGGCCATTCCTCTAAATTGATATGCCATGGCAAGCCTGTAACAGCGGCGATTTCCTCGCCGAGTCCAGTTATCCGTAACGCCATGGAGAAAGGATATCGCTTTAGAATAGGCGACATGGCTATAACCGATCGCATCAAACGTAAACCTAAGGCAAACGTAGCGCCAACAGATTATGGAACCCAAGGTAATCCAATTGATAGAACACACCCTTTCTATTTTGGATTTGTCGGCACTTTAGGCGCTTTAGTCGCAATTATTTTGATGCGCGCACTTGCCAGCACTAGTCAGATAATTGTACTGATAATCGTTGCTCTCTTCTTAGCAACTGGCTTAAATCCAGCCGTTCAGGCGATTCAAAAGCGTGGAGCGTCTCGAACTAGCGCAGTCGCAATAATTTTTATCTCGGTAATACTTTTTGTTATCTTCTTTATCGCGGTAGTAATCCCACCAGTAGTTTCGCAAGGTACCCAACTAATCAATAGCGGGCCGGCCTTGCTTTCAGACCTCAAGAACAATGCAACTATTGCTGATCTAAATAAACAATTTGGCATCATCGATACGCTGCAAGCTAAATTGAAGGAAGTAACTGCAGATGGAACGATCATCATCTCAGCCTTTGGCGGCGTAATCGGTGTAGGAAAATCTGTACTTTCTGGAACTTTCACCGCTTTGACGGTTTTGATTCTTACCCTTTATTTCATTACCTCGCTGCCCCAGATGGTTGAACTTGGTGTTCGCTTTGCTCCAGCTAGTCGCCGCGACCGCGTGACTCGACTGACCAACGCGGTTATTTCACGAGTTGGCTCATTCGTCGGTAGCCAGATAGTTATCGCCTTTATGGCCGCAATCTTTGTTCTTGCGCTTTCATTTGCATTAGCGCTGCCATCTCCGATCGCTATAGCAATGATCGTGCTGGTCTGCGGATTGATTCCACTAATTGGCCACTTCATCGGTTGCTCAGTCGTAACGATTATTGCGCTTACCCAATCAGTCTCAATCGGGTTAATTGCTTTTCTAGCTTACGTACTTTATGTGCAGGTCGAAAACTACGTCGTAACCCCGCGCATAATGAAGCGCACTTTAGCTGTGCCAGGAGCGGTAACAATTATCTCTGCGCTAATCGGATCATCACTTCTTGGTCTAATCGGTGGGCTGTTAGCCGTGCCAGTTGCAGCATCAATTATCTTAATCCTTGATGAAGTTGTTTTCCCGCGCGCAGACAATTCTTGACATAAAAATACCCCCTAAACAATTTCTGTCTAGGGGGTATTTCTATAACTTTACTTACGATGCAGCGTGCACATCCAAGTTTTCCTTCACAAGGTGAACCTTGAAGGTCCATAGGTTTTCTGAGTGTGGATCGATGATTAATTCAACCCAGTGATTGAAGCCAGAACCGAAAGTCTGAACACGCGTAAAGTTTTCTACGAGTGATCCTTTATCCTTTTCGACTAACTTTCCAGCTGTCTCGTTCATCGGCATATCTACCTGGTACCAGTGCTCGTCGCCATTTTGTAGCAATACTGGCTTCTTGAACTTCAAGGTATTTGTTAGAAGTGCCTGCTTGACGTTGGCAAATGCTGCTGTATTTTCATTGTTTGGAGCGGCTGCATCGCGTGCATAGCCTTCCCAGTCCATGTTGGCTTGCACTAGAACAATTACACCGGCAGAACCATCTGCGATTGCCTTATCGAATCCCTTATTGATCCAAGCAACGTTTGCTGCATCGCGAGCCTTATATTCGACATCGTCGCCATCTTTGGCCGCATCGTTATAGGTCTTGAATGTTGGAGTTGCTACAGCCGAGTTATTTGCAGAACCTGGTACGTGAGGAATGATGTAGGTGATTCCCTTGTAGCTAAACATTTGCAATTCTGGGTAAACCGAATCATGCATAACGCCAATTCGAGATGGTGTAGTACCCATTGAGTTTCCAAGAGTTATATATGTTCCATCTGCCTTCTGGAAGAAGTTAGAACGTACAAGCGCTAAACGAGAAAGGGGATCGAAACCGCCCTTAACAGCGCGATCACAGTCAACCCATTCGTTATCACCAATTGTGTAGAACAAAGGCTTAAAGAATTTGTCAAAGAATCCAGTCTTTAGCGCTGGATATGCAGCATCGGTGCACTTGTCGCCCTTACCGCTCATTGTGTCGCCATCGAATAGCGTTAAGTCGATACGTGAAGCGTTAATTGCATTGATTACATTTGGTGTCTGTGCAACGCCCTTAGCGTCATATGGCATATCGCCGATTAGCGCGATGCTGTATTTGTAGGCCTGTGCGGCGTTGGCTGATGAATCAGTAGCGATGAATAACGCTGCTGTCATTGCACCAATTGTCAAGATTGCAAATAGTGGACTGAATTTCTTTAAATTTTGTGTGTTGTTCATTAGCGAATAGTGGGGCAAGTCAATGTACACAGTGGTGCATTGAGATGAACCTAACGTGAACAGTTAAATGTCAGTAGGCAGTGGCAGACGTTCTGGTGCAATAATTTTAGTTATCTCACTTAACACTCGATAAACCGCCGGTTCACCAACCCAGAGATGCTTGGCGCCGTCGACCGGAATTATCTCTATTTGAGTTAGGGGCTTAAATCTTTCAATAGCTTGTGACGGTTGTAGATAATCATCGAGCTCTGGAACTAGGGCTATCACCGGACGTCCATCTTCGGCCCACCATTGCAGATCACTTACTTCTGATGTACGAAGCGGTGGAGATAAAAGGATTAAACCTTTGACTCGTGGATCTTTGGCATGGCGTAGTGCAAGATCCGTACCGAAAGACCAACCAACTACCCAAAGATTTTCTAACTGCAACGTATCTAAGCAATAGTTCATCATCGCTTCGACATCAAATTGCTCCGCTGTACCGTTATCGAATACGCCGGTACTTGTTCCAGATTCGCTACTTGTTCCGCGAGAGTTAAAACGAATTACTTCAATACCTGCCATCGCAGGTAAGCGGTTAGCGGCCTTCTTATAAACGTGGCTATCCATCATTCCACCGGCAGTTGGCAGCGGATGTAGACACAAGATGGCGCCGGTGTAGCCAGCAAGCGGGGCAGCTACTTCACCGACAAGCTTTTCGCCATCAGAGGTCGTGACTGTGAAAGGTGTGCGTTGCGCCGGCAAAATAGTGCTGGGACGTACTGGCTGCAACATAGTTGAGAGTCTAGTCTTTGGATATGACCACTTTATCCAACACAACATTTGCATCTCACTATCCAGTTACCGGTGAAGTTATTGCCGAATACCCCATCACCGATCGAGATCAGGTACTTGCCGCCGTTACCCGTGCGCGTGCGGCATCTATGGCTTGGCAAGAACTTGGATTCAATGGTCGACGTAAAGTTTTACTTAAGTGGAGCCACTTATTGATCTCTCGCTTAGATGAGATAACTGAAATTGTTTCCCGCGAGACCGGAAAACCGGTTAGTGATGCCAAGTTAGAAGCATCGCTTGCGGTGGTTCACTTAGGTTGGGCAGCTCGTCATGCCGAAGGTGTAATGCGCACATCGCATCGCTCTCCGGGTGCGTTAATGGCAAATATGTCAGCAACTGTTGAACGCTCACCAGTCGGAGTCGTTGGAGTAATTGGTCCCTGGAACTATCCCGTCTATACGCCTATGGGATCAATCTCTTATGCACTTGCTGCAGGAAACACAGTTGTATTTAAACCAAGTGAATACACACCAGGTGTCGGAAGAGTTTTGGCTAAAACTTTTGCTGAAGTCTCACAAAACTCTGACATCTTTATCTGTATTACTGGACTCGGTGCCACCGGAAAAGATCTGTGCGAAAGCGGCGTAGATAAGTTGGCATTTACTGGATCGACTCGTACTGCAAAATTAGTTGCTGCAGCATGTGCAACAAATATGACCCCAGTCGTTCTGGAATGTGGTGGAAAAGATCCGGTAATTGTTGCCGCTGATGCTGATATCAAGCGCGCTGCAGATGCAACTATCTGGGCTGCGATGTCTAATGCTGGGCAAACTTGTATCAGCGCAGAGCGCGTTTATGTACACGAAAGCGTTGCGGACAAATTTATTGAAGAAGCGCTAAAGGTTGCTCGTAAGATTCATCCTGGTGCACCTGGTGTTGGCAATTACGGGCCAGCCACCATGCCATCCCAGATAAATGTAATTCAGGGACACATCGATGATGCGATCGCTAAAGGTGCAAAGGTCGCACTTGGTGGTTCTGATTCGGTTAAAGCGCCATTTGTTGAACCTGTCATCTTGCTCGATGTTCCAGAAAATTCAACAGCGATGACGGATGAAACCTTTGGGCCAACAATTGCGATCAACCGCGTTAAATCAATGGATGAAGCAATCGCGCTATCTAATGCATCTAAATATGGACTTGGCTCATCTATCTGGTCCAAGCGCCAAGGTAAGAAAATTGCTCGTCAACTGCATTGCGGAATGGTGGCAATTAATTCCACAATCTCATTTGCGGCAATCGCATCAGTGCCCTTCGGCGGCGTGAAGGATAGCGGATACGGCCGTATTCACGGGCCCGAAGGAATCTTGGAGTTTACCTATCCACGAACTGTTGTTCGTGCGCGTTTCCAATTACCGCTTGCCATCACAAGTTTTAAGCGCACAAAGGGAAATGATAAATTAGTTGTTGCGGCAACTCGCTTATTAAATGGTCGCTTAGGATAATTATTTACTTTTAAAAACGTGGTGCATTTCTTGTGCGCTCGGTATTAGGCCGGCGATTATTTCGCTTTGCCCAACATGCGTTATGCCAGTGGCGACGACCATCTTCATCGCCATCCATCCACGCAACAGTGTGCGGCGTTGCCATTGGAATTATTTGATCACAGCCTGGACAGCGATATGGTTTAGTGGAACTCGAGCCAGTTATTTTGCGAACAATAAAATCACCATCGGCATGTTCTTCAATAGTTTGATTTGATGTTGCAATATCGCGATCTTCAACCTTTGGCCTGCGACCCTTTGGAAAGTTGCGGCGTGGGCTCATAAAGGTATTTTCTCGCACTTTTGCCGACAATGTGGCATGGTTGCCATATGAGCGATTCGGGCAATGTGATCTCTGTCCGTGGCCTAAAGAAGAGCTATGGCTCGACCCAGGCTGTCGCTGGGATTGATATATCTATCGCATCAGGTGAAATATTCGCGCTGCTGGGACCAAATGGTGCTGGAAAGACAACCACCGTTGAAATCCTGGAAGGTTTTCGCACTCGAGATAGCGGTCAGGTATCAGTGCTCGGTATCGATCCTTCAATTAAAGGTGCGCCTGCCAGAATCTGGCGCAACCGCATCGGCATCGTCTTGCAATCAACATCAGATGCTGGTGATTTATCGGTTAGCGAGACAGTTGCTCATTTTGCAAAATATTATTCCAATCCTCGTAACGTTGATGAAGTCGTTCAATCAGTTGGCTTATCTGAAAAATCTGGCGAATTAATTCGCACATTATCTGGCGGACAACGCCGCCGTTTAGATGTAGCGCTGGGAATTATCGGCTCCCCCGAACTTCTATTTTTAGACGAACCAACGACCGGCTTTGATCCGGAAGCACGCCGCGCATTCTGGGCGCTCATTAAATCGCTGCGCGATAGTGGCACCACAATTGTCTTAACCACACATTATTTAGATGAGGCCGAAGCGCTGGCCGATCGCGTGGCCGTTATCAATCATGGTCAAATTGTTGAAGTCTCTACGCCTGCGCTATTAGGCGGGCGGGCAACTTCACTTGCAACGGTCTCATGGCTCAGTGAATCTGGGCCAAAATCTGAACGCACCGATAATCCAACAGCGGTAATTCGCAAGTTGAGCGAAATTTATAAGGAAGAAATCCCAGAGTTAACGGTCAAGCGCGCTTCATTGGAAGATATCTATCTTGAGATGATTGGGGGCGTGCATGAAGCAGAATAAAGTACCCAGCGCGCTGACCATCGGAATCGCCCGTGGTGGGCTAGAAATCAAACAGTTCTTGCGCCAACGCGAATCAGTTGTATATACTTTAGCTTTTCCGATTATGTTGCTTGGAATCTTTGGTTCAGTATTTACAAATGAGTTAACCGATGGCGTAACTTTTAGCCAATACTTTGTAGCCGGCATGATTGCTTCCGGCTTGGTTAATACCGGCTTTCAGCAGCTAGCGATCATGATTCCGGTCGAACGTGACTTTGGAACCTTAAAGCGTTTACGTGGTACTCCAATGCCAGCATCTAGTTATTTCATTGGCAAAGTCATCGTTGTCTTTGCCACGATGGTTATACAAGTACTTTTGCTATTAGTAGCAGGCATTTTATTCTTCGGGGTAAATCTGCCAACTGATCCTGCGAAATGGCTTACCTTTACCTGGTTGATCTTGCTCGGTAGCGCAGCCTCCACTTCACTCGGCATTGCATTTTCGGTAATTCCCAAGAGTGGCCGAGGTGCATCTGCTGTCGTATCTCCGGTTGTAATTATTCTCCAATTCTTTAGCGGAGTCTTTTTTGTCTTCACTGACTTGCCTGCCTGGATGCAGCAAGTTGCCGCGATATTTCCGCTTAAGTGGATGACCCAAGGTATGCGTTCGGTCTTCTTGCCTGATTCATTTGCCGCTCGAGAGGTCGCTGGCAATTGGGAAACTGGACGCACTTTCGTAATAATCTTAGCTTGGTTTATCGCCGGCCTTTTCATATCAATCCGCACCTTTAAGTGGGAGCAAGATAAATGATGAAATCAAAGAAGTTAGTTTTAGCGATCGCTCTTGGTTTAGCACTTAACGTTGCGCCTGCAACAGCTGCAACAAAGAGCCCAACGCCAACGCCAAAAGCGAGTGCTTCAAAGGCACCAGTAAAGAAGGCACCGGTTAAGAAAAAGAAGAAGATAGTTAAGTTAACTCCATCGCCATCTCCGATTTGGCCTCCGGCTGGATTTAAAACTGACAAGCTAAATGAAACCAAGTTGTACTTAAAAGTTCCAAGTGCCAAAGAATTAGTCGGAATCTTGTCAGCAAAATCTGCACTGGCTTCGCAAATTAAAGCCTGCACAAAATTTACTTGTGGCGCCGTCTTAGTTGCATCCGAAATGGGGTGTCGTTGGTGGCAGATAACTGCCGAAGTTGTGGGCGCAACTTCCCCCGAAAACCGCACCTTGAAGACCTTTGGCAAAATTACGACATCTGTAACTCGCAGTTCCGCGCAGCAAATTGTCACAATCTTGTTAATAACCACCGAGCCAATCGGTTCCGGGCATATCGTCTCCAACATAAACGCAGACTGCAATCAGAGTGAACCTTCTGGGCCACTTCCAAATACTGACTATCAAGCGGTGAGTGGTTAAGGATGTTAGGCGGAATAAATAACGGCCTCTTCTTGAGTAGCTTTGGAGGATTCTTCGCCGTTGGAATACTGGCGCTAATTTTAAAGTGGGCCTTTGCACGTGGTAAATCTCTGATTGAGCAAACCCCAAAAGTCGGCCGCGAAGATGAATACGGTGCGCTAGTTGTAGTTGCCTCCCCTAATAACCATATTGAAGGCGAACTCTTACGTTTAAAGCTATCAACATCGCAGATTAAAGCCACGTTAGCCCAAACAAAAGATGGTCCGAGGCTTTATGTTTTTGCGCGCGATGAAAAAATTGCGCGCGCTATTTTAAAGAGTTAGCGGTTTGCTCCGGGTACCCAAAGCTGGTCGCCAATCTTCTTATTAGCAACCCGAGCAAGAACGAACAAGAGATCAGAGCAACGATTTAAATACTTAGCAGTTAGCGGATTAACGCCTGTGCCAAAGCCGTGAATAGCTGCCCAGGTACGTCGTTCGGCACGACGCACAACTGTACGCGCCACGTGTAGATGCGCAGCCGCCGGTGTGCCCGATGGCAATACGAAAGAACGTAACGGTTCCAAATCTGCGTTGTACTTATCGATCTGTTCTTCTAGATAAGTGACTTGGCTTTCCAAGACACGTAGTGGTTCAAAAGCTGGCGCATCAATGACGGGCGTACATAGGTCGGCGCCAACGTCAAAGAGATCATTTTGAATTAGAATTAGCAGCGCACGAATATCATCGCTTAACTCATCGGTTGCAATAACAACACCGATCGTTGAATTTGCTTCATCGACAGTGGCATATGCCTCAAGGCGTGAATCGTTCTTTGAGGTACGGCTCATATCTCCGAGAGAAGTTGAGCCATCATCGCCGGTCTTGGTGTAAATACGCGTTAAGTTAACCATGGCCCTAGCCTATAAGTAGACTTGACTTATGGCATCTTCGGGCACCGCTGGCAGCGATCGCTTCCGTATAACTGGAGGCGCCAGCCTAAAGGGCGAAGTTACCGTTACCGGTGCGAAGAATTCTGTCCTAAAACTTATGGCGGCATCGCTTTTGGCCGTTGGTAAAACCACAATTCGCAACGTTCCAGATATCGCCGATGTTGAAATCATGTCTGACTTACTTACCCGCCTTGGGTGCACCGTCGCACACGTTGGTCCAGTTGTAACTATTGATGTGCCAGAAGCGCCGCAACATCGCGCAGATTACGACTTGGTGCGCAAAATGCGCGCCTCCATCAATGTTCTTGGTCCACTTGTCGCTCGCACCGGTCGCGCCGAAGTCGCACTGCCTGGTGGCGATGCCATTGGTTCGCGCGGTTTAGATTTTCATATTAAAGGCCTGGAATCACTAGGTGCAAAAGCACACGTCGAACATGGCTATGTAATTGCTGCAGCTCCCAAGGGTTTAACCGGGGCTGCAATCGATCTTGATTTTCCTAGCGTCGGTGCAACCGAAAATTTAATGACGGCAGCTGTTTTAGCCAATGGAGTTACAACCATTGATAATGCTGCGCGCGAACCAGATTTAGTAGACCTTGGCGAGTTCCTCATTTCAATGGGCGCAAAGATCGAAGGTTTGGGTTCTCCAGTAATAACGATTACCGGTGTTACAAAGTTAAACCCGACTGATCACACGACGATTACCGATCGCATAATCGCCGGTACATGGGCATTTGCAGCTGCTATGACGCAAGGTGATATCACCATCCACGGTGGTCGCGCCGATCATATGGAAGTTATGTTGGAAAAACTTGCGCACGCTGGTGCAATCATTACCTCAACCCAAGATGGCATTCGCGTACAAATGAATCAACGCCCACGTGCAACAGATGTGGCAACCCTTCCCTATCCTGGATTTGCAACTGATTTGCTGCCATTTATCATCGCGATGAACGCAGTCGCCGATGGGCATTCCATGGTTACCGAAAATGTCTTTGAATCACGCTTTATGTTTGTAAATGAACTAGCACGCCTTGGTGCAAAAGTAACTGTTGATGGCCATCACGCTTCTATCGACGGTATCCCACAGCTATCTGGCGCACCAGTTGAAGCAACCGATATTCGCGCTGGCGCCGGCCTAGTTCTTGCCGCCCTAGTTTCTGAAGGCGAAACCACAGTCGATGGCGCCTTCCACATTGATCGCGGCTATCCAAACTTCGCCGAAGATCTACGCGCACTAGGCGCCAACGTCACCCGCGAGCAATTAGCTAACTGACTCCGTCAAGATCGAAACACGATCGTTGGAGACTGATAAGAAGCCACCTTGCACATTAAATTCTTTCGTTGTTCCATCGATGCCTTTGATGCTCACGGCGCCGTCGACTAGTACGCCAAACAACGGTGAGTGGCCAGGAAGCACACCGAGGTCACCCTCGATGGTGCGCGCAGAAACAAAAGTTGCCTGCCCGGACCACACCTGTTGTGTTGGCGAAACTAGTTCGACGTTAAGTGCCATCTTTTTAATTCTTCGCTAGTTCAGCGGCTTTGCGCTCGACATCATCGAGGCCACCGCACATGAAGAATGCTTGTTCTGGAACGTGGTCGTACTTGCCATCGGCAAGTGCTTCAAATGCTGTGATGGTCTCTGATAGCGGAACGAATGAACCGTCGATACCAGTAAAGACCTTCGCAACGAATGTGTTCTGTGACAAGAAGCGCTGGATGCGACGTGCACGTCCTACGAGAACGCGGTCATCTTCAGATAATTCATCGATACCCAAGATAGCGATGATGTCTTGTAGATCCTTGTAACGCTGCAAGATCTGCTTGATGCGGTTGGCAACACGGAAGTGGTGCTCACCGATATAGCGGGGATCCAAGATGCGTGAAGTTGAGTCAAGTGGATCCACAGCTGGGTAGATACCAAGCTCTGAAATCGGACGAGACAACACTGTTGTTGCATCTAAGTGCGCGAATGTTGTGTGTGGGGCTGGGTCGGTAATGTCATCTGCAGGAACGTAAATTGCCTGCATAGATGTAATTGAGTGACCACGTGTTGAAGTAATACGTTCCTGCAACTGGCCCATTTCATCAGCCAGTGTTGGCTGGTATCCCACAGCAGATGGCATACGGCCGAGCAGCGTTGATACTTCAGAACCTGCTTGTGTAAAGCGGAAGATATTGTCGATGAAGAGCAATACATCCTGCTTCTGCACATCACGGAAGTATTCAGCCATGGTTAACGCTGAAAGTGCAACGCGAAGACGCGTGCCAGGCGGCTCATCCATCTGACCGAAGACCAAGGCTGTTTTATTGATAACGCCGGTCTCGGTCATTTCCAAGAATAAGTCGTTACCTTCGCGAGTACGTTCTCCAACGCCGGCGAATACAGATACACCACCGAAGTTCTCGGCTACGCGATAAATCATTTCCTGGATAAGAACAGTCTTTCCTACACCTGCACCACCGAAGAGACCGATCTTTCCGCCCTTTACATAAGGTGTTAACAGATCGATAACTTTGATACCGGTCTCGAACATTTCAGTCTTTGACTCAAGTTGATCGAATGCTGGTGCATCGCGGTGGATTGGCCAACGCTCTTTAATATCAAGTGACGACGTTGGAACATCGAGTGATTCGCCAAGGGTGTTAAACACGTGGCCCTTTGTAACATCACCGACTGGTACTGAGATCGCAGCACCTGTATCTGTTACCTCTGCGCCACGGACCATACCGTCAGTTGGCTGCATAGAAATTGCGCGCACAAGGTTGTCACCAATGTGTTGTGCAACTTCAAGGGTCAAGGTACGGGTAGTGCCACTCATGGTGGTCTCTACGTGGAGCGCGTTAAAGATCGATGGCATTGAATCCGCTGGGAATTCAATATCCACGACCGGTCCAATTACTCGGGCAACGCGGCCTTTACCTGTTGATGACATCATTCACTCCCTGCACTAGCTGAGGCTAACGCGTCTGCGCCGCCCACAATTTCACTGATTTCCTGTGTAATTTCGGCTTGACGGGCCGCGTTCGCAAGTCGGGTTAGCGACTTGATTAAATCATCAGCGTTGTCAGTTGCTGACTTCATAGCGCGACGACGTGCAGCATGCTCGGAAGCAGCTGATTGCAACATCGCGTTGAAGATTCGGGCTTCGATATAGCGCGGAAGAAGTGCATTTAGAACTTCTGCCGCATTTGGTTCGAACTCATACATCGGCAGCAATCCAGTTGGAACTGGCGCATCGCTTTCGACTACTTCCAATGGAAGCATGCGCTTGGCCATGGCGTTCTGGGTCAACATAGATTTGAACTCGGTAAAGATAATGTGGATTTCATCAACGCCGGTTGCATCAGTTTGCGCATCTGCGACGAAAGCTTTGATCAATGAATCGGCAACTTCCTTAGCGTTCTCATAAGTTGGGTTATCTGAGAAACCAGTCCAAGATCCTGCGATATCGCGGTTGCGGAACTTGTAGAAGTTAACCGCTTTGCGACCTACGAGATAACTAGATACTTCTAAACCACGTTCGCGCACCATGGCAGCGAGTTGTTCGCCTTCCTTGATTGCGTTATTTGAATATGCGCCAGCCATACCGCGGTCGGCTGAGATTATTAAAATCGCAGCGCGCTTTGGATTTTCAGATGGTGTGGTCAATGGGTGGTTTGTTGACGAATAAGTAGCAACTGCAGATACAGCACGGGTCAACTCATTTGCATATGGAGTCGAAGCAGCAACACGTTGTTGTGCTTTGACAATACGAGAGGCAGAGATTAACTCCATCGCTTTCGTAATTTTCTTAGTCGCCTTAACGGATCTCATCCGCCTGCGATATATGCGTAGTTGAGCGCCCATGAGTTACTTCTTCACCGCCGGTGGGACGAACTTGGTAATCGCTTCTGCGCCTTCTGCATCAAGTGCTTCAGCAGGAGCATCGTTAACGGTTCCGGCAGCAGATGGCTTAAATTGCTTCTTGAAATCAGCAACAGCTGACTTCATCTTGGCAACAGTGTCATCTTCTAGCTGCTTGGTCTCAGAGATAACTGTGAAGATATCTTTACGTTCGCGGCCAATGAAATCCAATAGTTCGGATTCAAAGCGGCGGATATCGGCAACTGCAACAGAATCTAGTTCACCTGATGTACCGGCCCAGATTGAAACGATCTGACGTTCCAATGAATAAGGTGAGTACTGACCTTGCTTTAGTAGTTCAACCATGCGGGCACCGCGTTCTAGCTGTGCTTTTGATGCCGCATCAAGGTCTGAACCGAAAGCTGCGAATGCTTCGAGTTCACGGAACTGTGCAAGGTCAAGGCGCAGACGTCCGGCGATCTTCTTCATCGCCTTTGTCTGTGCAGAACCACCAACGCGAGATACCGAAACACCTACGTTGATCGCTGGGCGAACACCTGCGTTAAAGAGATCTGTTTCAAGGAAGCACTGACCGTCGGTAATAGAAATTACGTTGGTCGGAATAAATGCAGAAACGTCATTTCCCTTAGTTTCAATGATTGGCAGACCAGTCATTGAACCGCCGCCGAGTTCATCGGAAAGCTTTGCGCAACGCTCTAGCAAACGTGAGTGTAAGTAGAAGACATCGCCTGGATAAGCTTCGCGGCCTGGTGGGCGACGAAGTAGCAATGAGACTGAACGGTAAGCCTCTGCTTGCTTAGATAGATCATCAAAAACAATCAGTACGTGCTCACCGTTGTACATCCAGTGTTGACCAATTGCAGAACCTGTGTAAGGAGCTAGATACTTAAAGCCTGCTGGGTCTGATGCAGGAGATGCAACGATTGTTGTGTACTCCATTGCGCCAGCTTCTTCGAGCGCACCCTTAACAGATGCGATAGTTGAACCCTTTTGACCAATAGCTACATAAATACATTTAACTTGCTTCTTCTTATCGCCAGTTAACCAGTTTTCGCGCTGGTTAATGATGGTGTCGACTGCAACTGCAGTCTTACCTGTCTGACGATCACCGATGATTAGTTGGCGCTGTCCGCGACCGATCGCTGTCATCGCATCGATTGCTTTAATTCCTGTTGCAAGTGGTTCCTTAACTGGCTGGCGCTCAACTACAGAGGGAGCCTGTAGTTCAAGTGCACGACGTGCATCAGGTTTGATCTCACCCTTGCCATCGATTGGACGACCAAGTGGATCAACGACGCGACCCAAGAAGCCATCACCGACTGGTACAGAAAGAATTTCACCAGTACCGCGTACTGAAGTTCCTTCTTCAATTCCGGCGTAACTACCGAGAATAACAACACCGATCTCGCGCACATCAAGGTTAAGTGCCAAGCCAAGTGTGCCGTTCTCGAACTGCAAGAGTTCGTTGGCCATTGTTGAAGGCAAGCCCTCAACGCGAGCGATGCCATCGCCTGCTTGGCTAACTGTTCCTACTTCGTCGCGAGCTGCGGCGCCTGGATCGTATGACTTAACGAAATTCGCTAAGGCATCCCGAATTTCATTCGGTTGGATCTTTAGCTCTGACATGTCGTTCTCCCTTTTCGTTTCTCTTTAAAATCTCTGCTATTAAATTCTTAATTAACTCTTACTTATGCGGACTGACCAACTAGTGCACGTCCAGCGTTTGCTAGGCGGTTTACAACGCTTCCATCTACTTGCTCATCTGCGAACTTGATTGAAACTCCGCCCAAGATCGTTGGATCGATCTGAACGTTGATGCGAATCGGCTGGCCAACTTTCTTCTCAAGAACCGATGCAAGGCGCTTTGCCTGGGCATCAGTTAGAGCACAAGCGGTGCGAACAACTGCGATTAAACGGTTGCGACGATTTGCTAGGCCAAAGAGATAATCAGCAAAGGCTGCTTCAATACTGCGCCCGCGCAGATGTGAAACAAGTGCGCTAGCTAGTTTTACAGTTGAAGCGCTGGCCTTCTTGCCAAGTACATCTGCAATTAGCGCTGATTTTGCATCGCTTGATCCAACGCCAACGAGTGCTTTACGGAGCTCGAAGTTATCGGCAACTAAGCGAGAGGTCTCGAAGAACTCATCTTCTACGCGATCTAGTTCATTGCCGATATTGGCAGCTGATGCTTCAGCCTCAATTGCCAACTGCTCAATCACGTGGATTACATCTTTGGTTGCAGACCAACGAAGCGCAGAGACTTCACTTAGTAGCGATATCGCAAGTGCCCCAGTTGATTTACCGAAGAGATCCTTTACGAGTGCAGCCTTAGCTGCCTTATCCCGAGATGGATCGGTAATTGCACGACGTAGCGATGTGTTGCCGGCGAAGACGTCGGCTGCAAAGAATAAATGAGAAGAGAGTTCAGAGGCAGATGCTGCGCTTGCGCCCTTGATTGCAGCATCGAGTGCAACACGTGCAGCCACAAGTGACTGACGGCTGCTGCCTCCGAGGTGAATTCTCATCTTCTTTACTTACTCTTCTCTAAATCATCTAGGAAACGATCAACGATCCGCGATTGACGAGCCTGGTCATCTAAAGCTTCGCCGACAATCTTGGAGGCGAGTTCAACGGCAAGTGCACCAACTTCATTACGAAGTGAGGTAATCGCTTGTTGACGTTCGGCTTCGATTGATGCGTGTGCAGTTGCAGTAATGCGAGCTGCCTCTTCTTGCGCTTTGGCACGAAGTTCTTCAACGATGGAAACACCTTGCACGCGGGCTTCTTCACGAAGTGTTTGTGCTTCTTCGCGCGCTTTGGAAAGCTGCTCGTTATATTGCGAAAGTGCGCGTTGGGCTTCTAGCTGAGCCTTTTCCGCGCGCTCGATTCCACCTTGAATTGCTTCGGTACGTGCCGCAAATGCCTTTTCAAACATTGGCGTTACTTTGCTGCGCAGTACTAAGAAGAGAAGCAAGAACGCGACAGCGCCCACAATGAGTTCCGCGGTATGCGGAATCAAAGGATTCACTTTCTCTGCCTCTGCGGCAAAATTAAATTTAGTCATAACTAGTTCAGATATATTTCTGCGCTAATTAGAGAACGAAGGCTAGAACGAGACCGAAGAGTGCGAGAGCTTCAGCGAGCGCGAATCCAAGGAACGCGATTGGCTGTAGAACGCTACGTGCTTCAGGTTGACGTGCCACGCCATTGATATATGCGGCGAAGATAAGTCCGGTAGCAATACCAGGACCGATTGCTGCGAGGCCAAAACCGACCAGGTTGAGTGTGCCTGTCATTTTTTTACTGCCTTTCGTTAGATGTTAGTGCTCGTCGGCAAGGGCGCCGGCGATATACAAAGCGGTCAACAGAGTAAAGATATACGCCTGTAGACATTGGACCATGAACTCGAAGAAGGTCAACACAATGCCGATACCGAAGGCAAATGGGCTAACCAACTTCAAACCAATTGCACCTTGGGCAAGGTGTTCTCCACCCAAGATAAATACGAGTAACAACAAGTGGCCCGCAAACATATTTGCAAAGAGACGCAGTGAAAGCGTCAGAGGGCGTACTAAGAAAAATGTAAGAATTTCTAGCGGCGTAATCAAAATATAAGCAGCCTTTGGAACACCAGGCATAAACATGATCTCTTTGATGTACTTGTAGAAACCTTGCTTGCGGATTCCGACATAGTGGAAGACCAAAAAGGTAAAGATGGCAAGTACATAAGGAAAGCCAACATGTGACATCGCTGGGAACTGAAGCAGCGGCACAATTCCAAATAAATTGTTTACGAGGATGAAGGTAAAGAGGGTAAATAGGTACGGGACAAAACGTAGAAAGTCATGGCCGATTACATCTTTAGCAAGATCATTACGAACAAATGCGTAAACACTTTCGCCAGCAAATTGTAGCTTTGAAGGCACGATCGCTGCTTTGCGCGATGCTGCGATGAAGAAGGCTGAAATTACAATTACTGAGAGAAATACGAGAAAAATTGGTTTTGTTGTATACGGGTTATCGCCAAAAATGGGTGGCAATTCGAAGTCTTTGGTACTTGGCGGAACAAAGCCTTCGCCTTCAGCGCCTGAAAGAACTAACGCGAGCACACAAACTCCAATTTATATAGCCGGGTTTTACTTACTAGATCCTGCTGGGAAGCGGTGTAACGGGGCAACCTTATGTGGAAAAGCCTCAACCTGTGAAATCCAAATGGTGTGATTTACGCTCGGGCCCGAGCCCTTATTCGCGCCCTTCAATGCCTATTGGTCGGCCCGCTACTCGCGGCCGAACCTGAGCCAGACTAGATAAATCGCCCCGCCCATTCCAACGATCAATCCAGCCAAGGTTAGGTAGGTCGTACCCAGCCATTTATCTGCGGCATAGCCAACCCCGCCCCAGAAGAGCAGGCCAGATAGTAGGTATCCAAAGATCGTCCACATGGCATTTTCATCGCGCTTATTTTGACCGCTATTACTCACTTAGACCTCCGTGGCTGGGAATTACGATTTTGCTTGGGGTGGTAATGGTAGATGAGTTTTGAGTTTGAGGTAACTCGCGATCTCACCGCCTAGCCAGGCGATAGTTAGCGCACAGGCAGCGGCGCCGAAGCTGAGCCGGTCGATCGTTTGGCGATCGGTGTACTTGGCTAGCGCCCAGAGGAAGAGCCCTAGGAAAAACAACTTGGCAAAGTATGAAAAGAGCGCCATCGCCATCGTACTAATTGGATCTAAATTGCGAGTTAGGCGAGATACCAAGATATGAATTACGAAATAAATCGCAACAATAAATTGTGCTAGCAACGCACCATAAAAACCACTTAAGCCCCGTAACGCAGAAAAAGCGGCAATGGCAATAATCCCGACAATTAAAGTTGGGCGAACTGCTCCCTGCAATAGTTGTGATTCATTTGATTTTGCATCAACCAATTTTGGTAACTTCCAAATTCCGAAATGATTTAGATTTCCCGCGGCTGAAATAAATTGTAAAAGCCAACAGCGCACCTGCAAAGATCGCTGAAACCCAAAGAGGTGCAAAGGCAGAAATACTTACTGGAAATGCAATCGTTGCCGTCCACAAATACATAATCCCAGCAGTTCTGATCTGAGTATTTCCAGCGCGCATGATTCGGTGATGTAGATGTTCTTTATCTGATGAGAAAGGTGATTTGCCGGCGCGGATTCGGCGAAAGATCGCCAGCGTTAAATCTGCTAACGGAATTGCAAGAACAGCAAATGGTAAGAGCAATGGCAATAGAGCAGGGCCGAGCTTTTCTTCGCTGATTGCATTTGGATCAACTTGGCCCGTTAAGGTAATTGATGACGCAGCCAGCATTAGACCTAAGAACATCGAACCGGAATCCCCCATAAATATTCGGGCTGGGTGCGAGTTATGTGGCAAGAAACCTAAGCAAACGCCGATCGTGACCGCGGTGATTAGCGAAGGCGCACCGGCACGATTAAAGCCATAAACAACTGCTAAGAGATAAGCAAAGGCGAAGAAGGCAGCCCCTGAAATCGCCACGATTCCGGCAGCAAGTCCATCTAACCCATCGATAAAGTTCACAGCATTGATGGTTACTAGAACAATCAAGACAGTCAGAAGTTGCCCCACGCTAGGTGGCAACATCGTCACTCCATTTATGGGCAGCCATAAAATTTGAATTCCGTATAACAATAAAATACCTGCCGCAAGTGCTTGTCCAGCTAACTTGGTAATGGCATCAAGTTCGTATTTATCATCTGCCATTCCAAGCAGAACTAAAAACGTGCCAGCTAGGAAAATTCCTTGTGCGTCTTGGCCAAATGATTTTCCGACAAGAGAAAGGTTGCCTGCGATTAGAAAAGTTGCTGACATCGATAGCCACATCGCCAGCCCACCCCAACGTGGGGTTGGAACCACGTGGATATCCCGTTTACGTATCTGTGCCACGACTCCGAAATGCAACGCCCACTTACGCACGATCGGTGTGATGATGTAACACAACGCTGCGGCTAGGAGCAGAGTTACTAAGTATTCGCGCATTTCATAACTTTCTGGGTATTTATTTACGCTTGGTAAATTGGGAAACGTGCAGTTAGCGCATGAACTTCAGCTTTGATCGCCAAATGCGTTGCTGCATCATCGATCTTAATTGCACGCGCGATAAGAGATGCAATTAACTTCATCTCGGTAATGCCCATGCCTTGCGTGGTTGTCGCCGGAGTTCCAACGCGAATTCCGCTAGTAACTCCTGGCTTTTCTGGATCATAAGGAATCGAGTTCTTATTCATTACGATGCCGGCTTGCCCACAGCGTTCATCGGCAACTTTTCCGGTTACGCCAGTACTGCGAATATCCATCAGCGCTAAGTGAGTTTGTGTTCCACCAGATACTGCGCGCATGCCCTCGGCTTCTAGCGCTGCAGCAAGTGCCTGCGCATTAACAATTACATCCTTGGCATATTTTTGATAAGCAGGAGTTGCGCATTCAGCAAGGGCTACTGCCTTGCCCGCAACTGCCGACATGATCGGTCCGCCCTGCATGCCCGGAAATACCGCCTTATCAATTGCTGCAGCATGTTCGGCCTTGGCCAAGATCATGCCACCTCGTGGACCACGTAAAACTTTATGAGTTGTAAAGGAGACAACATCTGCGTAAGGAACAGGGGAAGGAATCGCTTTGCCGGCAACTAAACCGATGAAGTGCGCGGCATCGACCCACATGATCGCACCGACTTCATCGCAGATAGCGCGAACTTTTTCAAAATCGATTAGCGATGGGTAGGCAGTTGCACCAGAACAGATCATCTTGGGCTTGGTGCGGATAGCAGTATCGCGCAGTTCATCGTAATCAATTAGCTCGTTATCTTGACGAACCCCGTAAGACTCAACGTTAAACCATTTACCTGAGAAGTTAACTGGTGAACCATGGGTTAAGTGGCCGCCGTGTGGCAATGACATGGCAAGCACTGTGTCGCCTGGTTTGGTGAAGGCCTGATAAACCGCGACGTTTGCGCTGGCACCAGAATGCGGCTGCACATTGGCATGTTCTGCACCAAATAGCGATTTAGCACGATCAATAGCAATTATTTCTGCTTTATCTACTTCTTCACATCCCCCGTAATAACGTTTTCCGGGATAACCCTCTGCGTATTTGTTGGAGAGAGTTGAACCAAGGGTCGCAAGCACTGCGCGCGAGGTGAAGTTTTCCGATGCGATTAACTGCAGATTGGTTTGTTGGCGCTTGAGTTCAGAGAGCAGAACAGCTGCAATATCGGGATCCTGCTGGCTAAGTAAATTGAAATCTGGGCCATAAAAAGTCTCTGCGCTCATGCGCGCAAGCCTAAGCCTTAATCGTGAGAAATGTCAGGTACGAGCGCTGTGATTTCGCTAAGTGAGATTGCACCTAGGCGTGCAATACGGGCGCGGAATCCCGTTAAATCAATGACAGTACTCGCGCCACCGACGGGCAGCTGCCCTGCACTGAAGATGGCAGCAACTTCAGTATCCAAGAATGAGATTTCTGCCGAATCCGATATTGCAGCCTTTCCGGTTGGAGCTGCACTAGCAATGACAACTGGACCGGATGTTTTAAGCACATCCAAGATAAATTCAGAATTTGGAATTCGCACACTGACTTGATCGAGGGTATTGCCATCACCTAAATCCCAGTTAAGTCCTGCTTGTGGTTTTAGGTTTAAGGAGAGCAAGCCTGGCCAGAAGTTCTGCATCAACTTACGCGCATCATCAGTAATACTGCGCCCAATTCCATCAATCGAAGCGCTGCTAGCAATTGCAACTTGTGCCGCAACTCCTAAAGCATCGCCGCGTAAAACATGCAGTGCGCGCACTGCATCGTGAAAGAAAGCATCGGCAACGAGGGCATAACTATGTTCTAGCGGTGCCACAATTATGTAGCCATCCTTTAACGCAGTGACCGCGGTTGCTACATGCTCGGCAAGATCACCTTGGGAAAGATCGTAGCGCGCCATTTATTTCCTAACTGCCGAAGTCCAACGCGGACGATCAGTTAAATCTCTATGCAAGGCGATGTCAATAAATTCGCGGGATAACAACGCATCTATAGCCGCGCCTTGTTCTTCGGTATGTTCTATCGCCAAGACTCCCCCGCGCTTTAACAAACGAGCCGCGGCATCGATAAATTGTTTAGGTAGTTCCAAGCCGGTTGCTCCACCAAAGAGCGCGATATGTGGCTCATGTTCTGCCACATCACGGGGTAACGTTTGTGAATCTGGAATGTATGGTGGATTAGCAATAACGATGT
>Ga0209400_1000621_pt1 | contig 30763 bp, 28 predicted proteins | sample M_130807_EF_Meta_FD_187313 | JGI IMG/M metagenome (GOLD analysis project Ga0209400, IMG submission 187313) | Freshwater microbial communities from Lake Montjoie, Canada to study carbon cycling - M_130807_EF_MetaG (SPAdes) (version 2) | ecosystem: Environmental > Aquatic > Freshwater > Lake... | reverse complement strand
GATCAAAGTCGATCAGCAAAAAACGGGTGTTTGGTTTCGATAAAATCCCCGCTGCCATGGTGCATTTTCAGAAAGATACAGGATGTGCGGTATGTCAAAACCTCAAGGAATTGGCGGGCAAATGCGACACATTTCTTCTTGCCACCAAGCCCCACGATGCCGCTGCGGTGCTCAGTATTCTAGCGAAATCACTCGCGGACAAGCCGGCTCTGCTGATTTCCATCGTCGCCGGACTCACCAACGACACGATGCAGTCACTGCTGCCGGCGACGATCCGCGTGGTGCGAACCATGCCCAACACTCCCGCCCTGATCGGCAAAGGTGCCTCGGCATTCTCTCCCGGTTCACGAGCCCTCGCAGCCGATGAGGAACTCACCTCGCGACTACTTTCCTCGGTGGGCATGTCGTTGAAACTTCCCGAAAGACTGCTCGATGCCGTCACCGGCTTGTCCGGTTCCGGTCCGGCTTATGGTTTCGTAATCATCGAGGCGCTCGCCGACGGCGGCGTGAGAAACGGACTGCCCCGCGCCGAGGCCTTGCAACTGGCTTGTCAAACACTGATCGGAGCTGCCCACATGGTGCTTGAAACAGGAATGCATCCCGGAACCCTGAAGGACATGGTCGCTTCTCCCGGTGGCACAACCATCGCGGGATTGGCGGCCCTTGAAAAAAACGGCCTGCGTCATGCGTTAATTGAGGCGGTGACTGCCGCAAGCGCCCGTGCGGACGAACTGTCGAAACTCTAACAAATTATGCATCATCGAACATTGAAACATGGATTGATTCCGGCTGTGATTATCGGCTCGTTTGCCCTCTCGTCCTGCGGGTCGGACAGCGACAATCCGCCGCCGCTGGTGGGAACCTTGCAGTCCACTTCCGCACCGGCATCCGGGATCTATCAAAAAGCGCAGGCCGCCGATGCGGCGGGCGATTCGAAGAAGGCATTGAAACTCTACAGGCAGACCGCTGATTCATTTCCCTCCTCGAAAGACGCGCCTCCCGCCCGATTCCGCCAGGCCCAGTTGCACGAACAACGCGGCGAGATGGTCGAGGCATTTGAGACCTACAGCAATTTCCTGAACCGCTACCAAGGCAGCCCTCTGTATTCCAAGGCACTGGCCCGCCAATCGGCCATTGCCAAGGAAGCGACAGAAGGCAATGTCAAGTCCGGCTTCCTTTTCGGCCGAAAACTTGATACCGACAAACTCGTCGGAATGCTGGAAAAAGTCCGTGATTCGGCCCCTCAAGCGGGCACAGCCCCGGCCGCGCAGTTCCAAATCGGACAGGTCTATCAGGACAAGGGCAAAGCCGCGGAAGCCATTGCCGCCTATCGCAAACTGGTCAAGGATTGGCCGGAAAGCACTCAGGCTCCGGAAGGCCAATATCGGATCGGCATCATTCTTGTCGAAGAAGCCAAACGCGGCAATCAGGACATGGGCAACCTCGACCGGGCACGCGAGGCGTTTCAGGATTATCTGAGCCGCTATCCCGACAAGTCCCGCGCTGGCGACGCCCGCAAACAAATCTCCCTGCTCGGCAACCAGGATGTGCAACGTTCCTATGAGGTGGCTGAATTTTACCGACGCAAGGGCGACAATGAATCGGCGCGCTTCTACTACAAGGAAGTGTTGAAAAAACACAATTCGGGCGATCTGCATGACAAAGCCGCAGCCGGGCTTCGAAACCTTCCGCAGTGAGCAGACTCACCCTGGCATGCCATCTCTTGTGAACACTCAGCACACCACAGGCCAGCGAAGCCAGGTGACCATTGCCTCAATTGTCACGACCCTCGCCCTCGCCTTCGTGTCATCATCGTGCGCCGGTTATCGACTTCAGTCCGGTCGACCTGCTGCGCTGTCGCATGTCAAGAGCATTCACGTCCCGATGTTTGAAAATAAAACGCTGATTCCCCGGGGCGAGGTGATGGCGACAAATTCCGTGATCGATGCCATTACCATCGACGGCACCTACCGAATCGCAACGGCTGACAAGGCGGATGCCGTCCTCCGCGGCACGATCGAATCTGTGTCTTACGACCAAGTGCGCTCAACCCGCCTTGACACATTGCGATCCGAGGAAATGGAAAACACGGTCACGCTGAAATGGACACTTTACGACGGGGCGAACCCGCTGAAGATCCTGAGTTCGGGAAAGGCAAAAGGGTCGTCCCGTTTCGCGATCGATTCCAACCTTCAGACAGCCAGGAGCAATGCCCTGCCTGACGCCCTGCAGCGCGCATCCAAACAGGTCATCGGACGTTTGACCGACGACTATTGATTTTAACAAGATCATCCGCCCTCATGTCATCCGGACGCTTCTATTTCATACCGACGCCGATCGGAAACCGGGATGACATTACTATCAGGGCATTGAGAGTGCTTGCCGCCGTGGACCGCATAGCCTGCGAAGACACACGCCATTCGTCGCCGCTGCTTCAGCACCACGGGATTCAAAAACCCCTCATCGCCCTGCACGAGCACAATGAGATCCGCCGCATTCCGGAGTTATTGGAAATGGTGCGAGGTGGTGAATCCATTGCAGTGATCACCGATGCAGGCATGCCGGGAATTTCCGATCCGGGTTACCGGCTTGTGCAGGCGTGCATCGTCGGCGACATCGAATACGAAATCCTGCCCGGTCCGTCAGCCATCTTGAACGCCTTGATCGGCTCCGGTTTCCCCTGCCATGCGTTTTTTTTCGGCGGATTCCTGCCGGTGAAAAAAGGAAAACGCAGCCAGATCCTGCAGCAGGCGCTGAACTCGGGATTCACCTGCCTGTTTTTTGAATCACCTCACCGCCTGACATCAACCCTGGCGATTCTGGAAAGTTTGCAGCCACAGGCGCGCGTCTGTGTCGCCCGAGAGTTGACAAAAAAATTTGAAACCTACCACCGTGATTCTGCCGCGGCGTTGCATTCCCATTTTCAAGCGCACCCTCCCAAGGGGGAAATCGTTCTGCTTGTGCAGGGAAATGCCATGCACCTAGAATCCTGAACTTCGAAATATGCTGTCCTTTTCCACATGCTGGAACAATTCCCGCCACGCCGATGGCGAATCGATGATCGATGAAATCGCATCGCTGGGTTTCCGCAATATCGAGTTATCGCACGGCATGACCGTGGCAAAACTGCCGGGGATTCGAAAAGCCCACGCGGCAGGGAAATTCGTTTGTTCGGGAGTACACAACTTTTTTCCGTCCCCGGTGGAAGTGATGATCGATGCCCCCGATGCCTACGAATTCACATCCCATCGTCCGCGGGATCGCAAGCGCGCCATCGAAATGAGCTTGCAAACATTGGAACTGGCCGCGGAATTCCGGGCGGCTTACATGGTGCTTCACATGGGATCGGTGCCGCTCAAGACGACGAGGCATACCAAACTTCTCACCGCGATGGTCGAACAAGGCGGGCAGTTGGATGGTGATTTCATCAAAACCAAAATCAATTTTGTCAAAAAGCGCGAGAGAATCGCACCGCTGTATTTCAGTCGTGCCATCGATGCCTTGGAGGAATTGGTGAGCAGAGCCGAGCAACTGGGAGTCATTCTGGCTGTTGAATCGCGGTCGCGGTATGAGGATGTCCCCAGCGAACGCGAAATGCTTCATTTGCAGGAGCACTTCAAGGACAATCCCTGGATTGGCTATTGGCATGACTTCGGTCATGTTCAGTTGAAACACAATCTGGGGTTGTTGGAGCATGCCGACTGGCTTCGCAAAATTTCACCGCACATCGTTGGCGCGCACATCCATGACGTTGAATGGCCGGCCCGCGATCACCGTACGCCATTCACCGGCACGCTCGACTACAAAAAGCTGATGCCCTATTTTCCTCAGGACTGCCCCATCGTATGGGAGCTTTCGCCATCGCGCAAAACCGAAGAAATCAAAGAGGCGCTTCAGGTGTGGAGGCAGGTGTTCCCGGAACGCGGCCTTTGATTTTATTCGTGAAAATCCTTGAGAAATCCCGTCAGGGGACTCGTGGCCGAGGCTTTTCGGCTCGTTAGGGGGAGTCCGACCTCCCATGCCGCACGGCCCGCTTCCACGGCCATCGCAAAAGCCCGGGCCATGCGCTGGGGATCCGTGGCAACGGCGATGGCAGTATTGACAAGAACCGCATCCGCGCCCATTTCCATGGCCTCTGCGGCGTGACTGGGCACGCCAAGCCCGGCATCAATGATGACCGGCACGATCGCCTGTTCCATGATGATCTGCAACTGGTCGCGGGTGCTGAGACCGCGGTTCGAACCGATCGGTGATCCAAGCGGCATGACTGTGGCCGTGCCCGCATCCTGCAAGCGCTTGGCCAGAACCGGGTCGGCATTGATGTAGGGCAGGACCACGAATCCTTCCTTCACCAATATCTCCGCCGCTTTGAGAGTCTCGACGGGGTCGGGAAGCAGATAGGCCGGATCAGGGTGGATCTCCAGTTTCACCCACTTGGGCAGTCCGGCTGCCACTGCCAAGCGCGCCAGGCGCACAGCCTCCTCCGCATTCATCGCTCCCGATGTGTTGGGCAACAATAGAAATTTTTCCTCATCGATAAACTCAAGGATGTTGGCATACGGATCCTTTCCGCCACTCAAATCGGCACGGCGCAGGGCCACTGTGACGATTTCCGCGCCGCTTGCATCCAGGGCATCGCGCATCATTTCGTTCGATGAAAACTTGCCCGTTCCCAACATCAAACGGGAACGAAACACCCGACCTGCGATATGCAATTGTGGCGACATCTGCGCGAATCTAGTGACGGCCAACGCAACATGCAAGTCCGCAAGCGGATCAATGATGCTTGCCCGATCCCTTTTCGAATGATAACCGGGGGCGTGTTCAAGGGACTTGTTGTCAGCGCCAATTTTGCAATTTCCGCGGATGGGAAAATCAGTTCCGTCGACAGGATCCCGTCCGGGTGGACATCAGCTAGGGATCATGATCGTCTGATCGAACTTCGGCAGGAAGCCGATGCCATTATCGTCGGACGCGGAACGCTGCAGAACGATCAAATGAGTCTGACAATTCCCGGACCGCGACAGCCATTGCGGTGCGTGGTGACCCGCGAGGGGGCGCTTCGGGGGGACGAAAAAATTTTCACCACTCCTGGAGGTGACATCCATGTCCTGTGCACCGAAAAGCCCGGCAAGTCGTTGCCGGGGGCGAGCATTCATGTTGGGAATTTGCCCACGTTCCTCAACACACTTCACGAAATCCATGGCGTCAGGCATCTGCATTGCGAGGGCGGCGGGCAACTCATGTCAGCCCTTCTTGAGCTCGATTGCATCGAAACACTCCATCTCACCTGGGCGGCCCGCAGCCTTTTTGGCGGAACCAGAGCACCTACCATCATCGGCCATCCCGGTTCAGCAGCGCCAGGGGAATGGCCGTTCTTGCTGGATCATTGCACGCCCGTGGCAGGGGCGGGGGAAATTTTTCTAACGTACCGGCGCCGGGAACGCTCATCTCGTTAGAGCGAATCAGTGCTCCGCTTTCTCCGCGGCATCGTGACCCGACTCGTCGTGCTTTGTCGATTCATGCGACTCGGCACCGGCACCATGACTCTCGTGCTGTTCATGAAGTTTTTTTGTTTCCTCAAAATCATGGCGTTCACATGAAGTGAGCGCTATTCCGGAAACGGCAAGGATGCTAAGGACAAATTTCATCTCGCCGGGGAAATATACCAAGACACCCTTGATGGCAATCCCGGAGAATCAGTTTTTTCATGTTCCTTCGAGCCATTTTGCAACTGCCGCCGCCGCGCGGCGATGCGCGCCCCGGCCTCCCAACTGGGCTGCGGTATCGAGCAGTGAATCAATCATCGTCTTGCGGTATTGCTCGTGATCCAGAAGCAGGTGCAATTCTTGATTGATCTGTGCGGGTTCCGCCTCCCCTTGAATCAGTTCGCGAACTACCTGCCGGTCCGCGAGAATATTCACCAGCCCGATGTATTTGATCCTGACAAGCAATCGACCGAGCCAGTAGGTAGGCCAGGCGACACGGTAAACCAGGCAGTACGGCATACCGAAGTAGGCGGCCTCGAGAGTTGCCGTGCCGCTGGCAATGACACCGCACCACGCTCTTTGCATCAGGCCATGACTGTCACCAACCGTTACCTGGACATGATCGGACATCCCTGCCGAGTGAACGAGTGACTTCATCAACTCAAAAAGCACCGACGAAGCCGCCGGCGCTTCAAAGCGCAACCGTCTGCCCTCTTGCAACAACAAGTTGGCACTGCGCAACATGTCGGGAAACAGCCTTGCCACCTCGCGTTCGCGACTGCCGGGAAACAATCCAACAAGATCATTCTCCCGTTCGACGAAGATACGCGCACTTTCGAGTTCGTCCACCAAAGGATGCCCGACATGCGTTGTCTTCAAACCAGCCGCGCTGAAAATTCCTTGCTCGAAGGGGAAAAGGCACAGCATTTCATCAAGCAATGCGGCCATGTGGGGAATTCTGCCCCTGTTCCATGCCCAAACCTGGGGACTGATGTAATAAATGATCGGCATGTCAGGAAAAACCTTGCGTGCCGCTTTGGCAAACCGGAGATTATAACCGGGGTAATCCACCAAGAGGAGAAGTGATGGTTTGGCCTTGCTGATCTCATCGAGCATGGTGGCGAACTGCCTCCTGAACCACCCGTAATTTTTCAAGACTTCCCACAAGCCCATCATCGCAGCATCCTCGACCCAGTCGTTGAAATCGGGACCTGCCAGTTTTTTCATCAGTGGTCCTCCTGCCCCGAGGATTTCCAGATCGGGAATTTGTTCGCGCAAGGCAGACAACAACCCCGCCGCGTGCGCATCACCGCTATGCTCACCGGCCAAAACATACACGGACTGTGCCATCTGCGAGGGAACGTAACAAGACCTGTCCGGAGCGTCTACCCTCAAAAATAGTAAAAAATTGCGATTGATTTCAAAGGCGACAACATGCATTTTCGTTTCGCAACATGTCAGATCCATCAACAAGTCCTGTACCACTCGGCGAAATCATCCAAGGCCCCAGCGCATTCGAGAATTTTTTGGATCGCAATCAAAAAAGTCTCGCAGTGGGTGCCATTGTCGTTGCGCTTTCCATAGGCGGATACATGATTTACCGGACAATCCAGGCCGACCATCGGGCGGACGCGGGCGCAGCTCTCTCCGCAGCCAAGGATCTCGCGGATCTGGAGAAGATCAAAGCGGATTTCACAGGCACTCCTTCGGCCGCATCCGCAGCACTTGCCATCGCCGAAAAACAATGGAGCAATACCCAGCAGGACGAGGCAATCGGAACACTGAGAGAGATCATTCAAAAATACCCGGACCACCCGGCGCATCTGCTCGCACAAAGCACGCTGGCCTACCGCCTGCTCGCACAGGGCAAAACAGGTGATGCCGAGATCGCATTCCAGGCTGTGATTGACAATCCCGACTCTCGTTTTCTGGCTCCCGCTGCGTTGATCGCACTGGGCGATATCGCCAGGAAAGGCGGAAATAAGGAAAAGGCTGCGGAATCCTACAAAAAAGTCGGCAAGGATTTCAATGACAGCAAGTTCGCCCAGATCGCGACCGAGAGGCAGAATTTCATCAATTTCCTTGCGCCGACCGAAATTGAGCCGCCTCCGACACCCCAGGCGCCGCCGTCTTCGATCAGTCGGCCCGAGCCTGTCGAGGATCCAACCAATGCATCGAACGACAACCCCTTGCTAAAGCAGCTCGGCGGGGCGCTTGATCCCGTCCCGGATGGCACACCCAAAGACACGCTTCCCGAGGATGCGCCCCCACCGCCTGACACGCCCGCCCCTTCAGATTCCAAGTAACCTATTCATTTCAATCACAACTGCAAAAAATCATGTTCCAAAAAGTAATTGGTCAGAAACCTGGAGATACCAGCCCTTCACCCTCCACACAAACGACCGCGCCGACCGCAAATAGCGGTCAGCAGCCTGCGGCCTCTGCTGCCGCCCCCTCTCCCCCACTAACTGCCCCGGCCCGTCCGCCCAGTGCAGCTTCGCGGAACGTCCTTTCCACCGACGTGGAAGTGAAGGGAACTCTCAAATTCACCAACGACCTGATTGTTGATGGTCGAATCGAAGGGGAAATCCAGTCGGATGGCAACCTGACAATCGGCGAAAATGCTCGCATCAAAGCGGAAATCCGCACAGCGACCGTCACCGTTCACGGCAAAGTTCACGGCAATATCACCGCCACGGACCGCGTTGATCTCAAGGCAGGTGCTGAGATTGTGGGCGACATCAAGGCAAAGATTCTCACCATGGAACCGGGTGCCATTTTTGTAGGAAAATCCACCGTCGGCACTCCGACTGCAACACCCTCCACAAGTGCTGACGGCGCCAGTGCCCTCGCGAAGTCAGAGCAGTCAAAAAAACCTTAACTTTGTGTCACCGCGGCACCGCTGGGGTGCCTGTGCGGGTTGTCTGTCATCCAGTTGAATTCTTGCATTGCATTCCTCAATGGAAGTCCAGTGAACAATGATTCCCCGACCGCCCGATTGCAGATTGTTTGCCCCGACTGCGGAAATCAGCAGTTCGAATCGCGGATGGCTTTGTCCACGATATGCCGTGCCTGCAATTCCGGCATACAAATCCACAATGGGCTGGCGGTGAGCCGCAGTCCACGCGTCCGCTTCTCTCCGAAACCTCAAGTCCCACCCTCCTGCAAGACAACCGCAGAGTCCGCTGCAATCCAGCCAGCTTCGCGGCTTTTTCCGTTTCACTTCAAAGACAGCCACTTGGTCCAATCCGGATCAATCATAGGCCGCTACCTGTCCTCCTCCGCCCCCGAGCACAGAACCGTGATGTGCACGGACTGCAACAAGGAACACATGGCATCCTCACAGGCACAGGCTTCCCATTGCCCGTCCTGCGGCGTTTACGTTAGCCTTAGAGACTACGAAATCAATGAAAACTGGCACCGCCGTATTCAAACACGCGGCAATATTCATATTCTGAAAAAGGGCTCAGTCCAGGGAGTGTTGTTGCAGTGCCATCATCTCACGATTGATGGAACTTTCCGCGGCTCAGCACAAAGTTCGGGAAAAATTTCCATCAACCGCTCCACAACCATTCTGGGCCGGATTTCCTGTCAACAACTGCACATCCCCCTCGCAAGCAGGGTAGAAAGCCATCATGACATCGAAACCCATAACGCCCTCATCGAAGGAGAACTGATCGGCTCGATCATCGCGAAAGGCAAGGTAACACTGGGAAAAAAAGCTGTCGTCAGGGGTGATATCACCGCTGCGAGCATCGCCATTAGCCCTGGAGCCAAGCAACAGGGTCTGATCGCAATCCAACAGGTCCGGCCATAACTCCTATTGCCAGATACTTTGGATGCCTTTAGTTATTTCAATCGGTGAAGTCATTTGTCCTTGTTTTCCCGAAAAACAAGGTTACTCTGTGCCGGTGCAGATGCAAATTATGACTATCTGCGCATCAACCAAATGACAGCTCCAGGCCGATCGCAATCACTCCATCTCGCCCCGTTTCCCAAATGGGCGACTTTTGGAGAGCGTGTCGCTCACGCATGCATGCGGGCCTACATGCGCACACCGATGATTCGCACAATCGAAAGAATCAATGTGCCTCTCGAGCTGCCATCAACTACGAAACACCAATACCATGTCCAACGGAACACAGGAACAGAACCGCAGCAACGGCAACAGCCGTAATCGCAACCGCAACCGCAATCGCAACCGCAACAACGGCAGACGCAGCGAACCAAACACCAATACCAGCAAACCGCGCCCCCCATCACAGCACCAGAAATTCGTGAGCAAAGCCCCGGCCAAGCTCACCTTTTGGCAGAAGCTGCTCAAACTTGTAGGTCTCTACAAAGAGCCGGCAAAACCGATCAGGGGCGAGCAACGAACATCGAGTCAGCCGAAGTTGGATGACCGCCAGGGAGATAGGCAACCGAAGCAGGCCGCCCGCAACAATACAAGGGATGCCCGCAATCCTGGCGACTTCAAAAAAAGCGAACCCAGGCCCCCGCGCGAGCGTCGTGAGCCGTCACTTGCCGACGTCGAGTCCACGCGACTTTACATCGGCAATCTTTCCTACGATGCCACCGAATCCGACATCGAGGAGCTGTTCAAAGGAGTGGGCCCTGTCCGCTCTGTTGAAATCGTTTACAACAAACACACACACAAATCCAAAGGCTATGGTTTTGTGGAAATGCTGCGCATCGACGAGGCCAAACGCTCGGTGGAAGTGCTTCATGACCAACATTTCATGGGCCGCCAGTTGATCGTTTCCGGTGCCAAGGCCAAGTCTGCCGAGGATCCCGAAGAGCGTGCTGAGGAGCGTGAACGCAAGGAAAACCAGGTAAAGGAGGCCAGCGCCCCTGTAGTCACCGAGGCAGTTCACTCTCTTGAGTCAGAGGAGCAGAAGGAAACATTTGTCTGACGTCCGGCAAGGTCAACCATTTCATTATCAAGCCGCAATCCTTCGGGATTGCGGCTTTTTTGTCGGCATGTCCCTGCGGCGCAGCCCTGAGGAAACGAAATGACAGGAGCGGGCATTTTGGGATTTCACCCTTGTCATCGGGACTTCCCTTCTCTATCCCTGCCCTGCCATGGCATACATCAACGAAAATTTTCTCAAACTAAAGGCCGGATATCTTTTTCCTGAAATCGCCCGCCGGGTCTCCGGTTTCCAACAGCAAAACCCCGAGAAAGCAGCCAGGCTGATCCGTTGCGGCATTGGCGATGTCACCGAAGCGCTTCCCGCCGCTGCCATCAAAGCGATGCATGAAGGAGTGGACGAACTCGCGGATCGAAGCACCTTCAAGGGCTATGGGCCGGAACAAGGTTACGCTTTCCTCCGCGAGGCCATTGCGGACAATCAATACGCAGGGCTGGGGATCGCGGCCGACGAGATTTTCATTTCCGACGGCTCGAAGTGCGACACCGGAAACATCCTCGACATTTTCGGCAAAGGGAATCGAATCGCCATCACCGACCCTGTTTACCCCGTTTATGTGGACACCAATGTCATGGCGGGAAACACCGGTGATGCCGACGAGTCAGGCGCCTACTCCGGGCTCACCTATCTTCCTTGCAATGCATCAAATGGTTTTGTAGCCGTCCCGCCCGTGGAAAAAGTGGATATCATCTACCTTTGCTTCCCCAACAACCCCACCGGAGCAGTTGCTTCTCGGGAACAATTGACCGCATGGGTCGATTACGCTCTGGCTAACGAATCAATCATCCTTTTCGACTCCGCTTATGAAGCGTTCGTGCAGGACGAAAACCTGCCAAGGTCCATATTTGAAATTCCCGGTGCCCATCGTTGCGCGATGGAATTCCGATCCTTTTCAAAACACGGTGGATTCACCGGCGTTCGTTGTGCCTATACGGTCATCCCCAAAGCGCTGGTTGGCGGCACTGTCGACGGTGAAAAAATCCCCCTTCACCAGCTTTGGTCGAGACGCCACAGCACAAAATTCAACGGGGCGAGTTATCCTGTTCAGAAAGCCGCGGCCGCACTTTTCACCAGTGAAGGGAAACAACAGGTCGCGGAACTGATCACCCATTACATGGGCAACGCGGCCCTGTTGCGAGAGGCCTGTGCGACGGCGGGGCTGGCGGTTTTCGGTGGCGAAAATGCCCCCTACGTCTGGGTTGGCTGCCCCGCGGGCACAAGCTCGTGGGAAATGTTTGACAAGATGTTGCAGGAAGCTCTGGTTGTGATCACTCCTGGTTCAGGTTTCGGTTCCGGAGGCGAAGGCTGGTTTCGCATTTCCGCATTCAATTCGCGCAGCAACGTCCAGGAGGTATGCCGGCGCATCACGGCAATGTTCCGTGCACATGACTGATTGACAGCGGCTGTGGCGGAATCGGAACCTGAGATTTACAAAATGGCATTTACTTTACCGGGCCGCAATGGCAAAGTACATCCGTGTGTTGTCGCACAATCCGTGGCTTGTCAGTGCTCACCCTGACGCTGCTGTGCTCATGCAGCGATGAGAAAACGCGTGCCCAACACAAACTTCAAAAAGCGGGCATTCCTCTCAACGCCGGGCAAATCATGTTGGCGGTGCAACACCATGATGAGTCGGTACTTCACGACCTGCTAGAATGCGGGGTGCATCCGAATCACTGTGATGATGAAGGGCGATCACCACTGATGGTATCCGTCGAACACAGCGACCATCGATCAACCATGCTACTCCTCCGCGCGGGAGCCCAGCTGGATAGCAAGTCGCCCAAGCACGTGAGCCCTCTCGCCATCGCGGCAAAAAATGGTGACATTTCGATCGCCAGGGCACTCTTGGAACAGGGAGCCAATCCGAACACCCTATCCGAGAACGAGGAACCATTGCTCGTTTGGTGCATCAATCATGGCCGTTATGTCATCGCCAGAGCATTGCTGGAAAACGGGGCGAATCCGCGTGCTTCACGGTCCGATGGAGCGAGCGCCTTGAATTGCGCTGCCATTAAAAAACAAATTGAACTATCCGTGCAACTTCTCGAATTGGGAGCAGAGCCGGAAAAACGAGGAGCATCAACCGGTGCCACCAATCCCTTGATCATCCAGTTTGTGGAAAACGGCTGGGACGAACTGCTGCCGAAGCTTGTTCAAAAAGGCGCGGACCTGAAGATGAAATCCATCAATGGCCAAAGCGCCGCGGACATCGCACTGAGTGCAGGCAACCGGGAGCGCTTTCAATTGCTGCTCAAACTTGGTGCTGACGAGGTTCCCGGTGGGTGGGAGCAACGGCTCAGGAATTCGATTGATTCCGGCCATTCTCAGCAACTCGACATTCTTCTCGATGCCGGGATCAAGACGGCGATGCTCGATGAAAAGGGTCGTTCACTGCTTGATGTCTCTATCGAAAAGCAGGACCTGGTTTCTGCGGAGGTTCTCCTCCGGCATCACGCAGGAATCGGCACAAGCTATCACTTTGCCTGTGAACATGGCAATACCGCCGCGGTGAAGCTCCTTGAAAAACATGGTGTGATCATGCCGGATGAAGGGATGGCGGGCTTCGATGTCCCCATCCATTGCGCCATTCGCAGCGGCAACTCCGCGCTAGTGGAACACCTGCTTGAGCGCGGCGCGGACATTGGCAGGCTGGGCAGGGACAACCAAACTCCGCTTGTTTGTGCTATCGCCCGCAGGCAGTCCGAAATTGTGAAGCTCCTGCTCGAGCGAAAAGCCGATCCCAATACAAAACTTGAACCCAGGGTGACCGATTCCTTTCTTGCCTGTGTCGATGGTGCGGGCATGAAGTGGTACTTGCGCAATGATCGCAACCTTACCCCGCTGATGATTGCAGCAGATTCCGGTGACCTTGAAACAACAAAAGCACTGCTAGATCATGGCGCGAAAACCGACACATGGACAGCCGTGAACAAAACATGGCCGCTCAATTTTGCCTCGCGTAAGAATGATGTGAAAATGATGCGCCTGCTGCTTCGCAAGGACCCGGAGAACGAAGAGCGTAAAATCATCGTGTCATTGACGAAACAATTGGCAACGGTCTTTGATTCGGAGGGAGAAACGCTCTACTCGACGAAAGTTTCCACCGGAAAAAAGGGCTATTCGACCCCGACGGGTGTTTATGTGATCACCAACAAACACCGCGAATGGCATTCCAGCATTTACAACGATGCCTCCATGCCCTGTTTCCAGCGCTTGAGTTGCAGTGCCTTCGGATTTCACCAAGGCGTGGTTCCGGGTTACCCCGCCTCACACGGGTGCCTGCGAGTTCCCGCCGGAAACGCGCAAAAACTCTTCGCCCTAACCGAAATCGGCGACCGCGTGACAATCGAGCCCTGAAGGAAGACCGCAGTCGGATTTTCAGGAGCATTTCCCGAGAGACCGGAAAAGTTCGTCGTCCACCTCCTGCGCGGCAAAGAAGCTATCGACAGGCTCTTACCCCATGCTATCTTGATTTCACACATGGACTTATCCGAATTTCGCAAAGAATACTCCGCCAAAGGGATGCGCCGGAAGGATCTGCACGAAGATCCCATCGTTCAATTCACCCATTGGTTCCAACAAGCGCTCGACCTTCACCTGCACGAGCCGAATGCCATGTCCCTGGCGACCGTGGATGAGTTGTCGCGCCCCTTGCTGCGAACGGTTCTTTTGAAATATTTCGACTCCAACGGCTTCGTTTTTTTCACCAACTATGAAAGCCGCAAAGCGAAACACATGAGCACAAACCCGAATGTCAGCCTGCTTTTTCCCTGGATCACTTTGGAAAGACAGGTGATCATTCAGGGTCGTGCCGAGAAAATCTCCGCCGCAGAGTCTCTCAAATACTTTGTTTCCCGACCGCGTGAATCACAGCTCGGGGCATGGGTCTCGCAGCAAAGTTCCGTCATCAACTCGCGAAAAATGTTGATGCTCAAGCTGCATGAAATCGGCGAAAAATTCCAACACGGCGAAATCCCCTTGCCGTCATTCTGGGGTGGATACCGCGTGATACCTGAATGCATCGAGTTTTGGCAGGGTGGACCGGCAAGAATTCATGATCGGTTTTTGTACACAAAAATCGACACGACATGGGAAATCTCCCGTCTGAGCCCCTGAACCGTGCTGCCGTCAATAATGAACGGCCATCAAGGTAAGCCCATCCGCCGGCGCGCAATGTGGGCAGGTCATCGAAAAGGGAACATCACCAGGGTCCACATAGGACTGGAGTTGTTCCAAAGACATTTTCCCCTGGGCGACATGAATCGCCGCTCCGGTGAGCAGTCGCACCATGCGATAGAGAAATCCATCCCCGCAGAAAGTCAACAAGTAGCCGTCATCCTGGGGCGAAACCGATGCCCCGGTGATGGTCCTGTGAAAATCCATCTCCGCGGTTTCATTGCCGCGCACGGCAGCGAAACAGCGGAAATCGTGACGCCCCAAATAGCTTGTCAGTGCCTGATTGAGCATGTCGGCATCGAACAACCGGGGAATGTGCCAGGCCAGGCCAGCCAGCAGCGGTGGCATGACCGGCAGGGTGCAAATGCGATACTGATAGGTTTTTCCCCTCGCGGAAAAACGGCTGTGGAATTCTTCCGGCACTTCCTCACAGTCCATCACCCGCACCGAAGGCGGCAGTTTGGCATTGAGCGCCGGAAGCCAGTTGCGGGGGTTCATCGTGAGATGCCCGGGTGCGTCGAAATGAGCGACCTGGGCCAGTGCATGGACACCTGAGTCGGTGCGACCCGCCAGGTGCAAACGAAGCACTACCTTTGCTGTCGCAGCCATGGCGTTTTCCAACACATCCTGAACCGTGTTGCCATTGGCCTGGGACTGTGATCCCTCAAACGCCCTGCCATCGTAGGCCAGTGTGAGTTTGATCCTCATGTGCGGCCGGGATGAACGAATGTCAATTCAGCCTGCAATGTGACCATTTCTAACGGAAAGAGATCGGCGTTCCATCGCATCTGCGGCGTTATTTTTTCAATAGGTCTCGGATCTCGGTGAGGAGAACTTCCTGAGCTGGTGGCGCCGCCGGTGCGGCAGCTTCGGCTTTCTTCAGTTTGTTGACGGCCTTGACCACGATGAAGATCACAAAAGAAAGAATCAGGAAATTGATGCCTACGGTGATGAAATTTCCATAGGCGAAAACCACCGCACCCGAGGCTTTCGCATCGGCCAGGGTCATGCCTTCCGTGTACTTCTCCGACTTCCCAAGCAAAAAGTACATGTTGGAAAAATCCATTCCACCGGAAATCTTCCCCACGACCGGCATGATCAGGTCGTCGATGAACGAACCCGTGAACTTGACAAAAGCGGCGCCCATGACAAAAGCCACGGCAAAATCGATCAAACTTCCCTTCAACGCAAATTCCCTGAATTCTTTAAACATAGTAATGGTTTAGTTGGAGGCATCGATTTTATCAGAAAGAGTTGATCCGTCAACACTATTCATCCCATGAATCCAAGTTTTGGATACTTGCCATTGAGAATTTTCGACGAGGGAGATTTCATGAAGTCCTCCAGGATTGTTGCATAGACACTGCGGAAATCCGTTGTGAATTTCAGGTCGCCCTCGGTCAGATCGGTAAGACTTGGATACTTGCCGTAGAGACCTCCTTTTACCGCGGCACCAGCCACAAACAGGCAAGATCCCTGCCCGTGGTCGGTTCCACCGCTGGCATTTTCCTGCACCCGGCGACCGAACTCCGAAAATGTCATGACCGTAACCCTTTGTTGGTTCCCCTGCCCTTTCAGGTCCGCCATGAATGATTTCAGAGCCCCATCAAGCTGGGCCAGGAGTCGATCATGCGAGTTCGCCTGATTGTTGTGAGTGTCAAACCCGCCGTGCGAAACATAAAAAATTCGCGTCGGCAGTCCGCCGGCAATCATCCGGGACACCAGATTCAGACTGCGGGAAATGGGCGTGCCATCATAGGTGACTGTGGTTTTGTGCTTGGCGGCAATCTCGAGGATCTTGGCCGACGATACCCGCGCGTCCATGGCGATTCGTTCCAGAAATGCCAGGTTCGACTCGCCCTGCACGGTGCCGGTTTTCCCACCCGCACTCATGGCGATGCTCGCTCCATCAGCCGGGGCATCACCCTCGTTTTTGTCGGCGTCCGGGCTGTTGAGTTGGGCAAAGAACTCCTCGGCCTGGGCTTTTTCGCCCCCGCCATGGAGCCAGGTGTAGAGTTCCGGCGAGGAAAGGCAGATGCCGGAATTTTTGAGCGCACCAAACGATTCGGGCTGCGTTTTGTTGAAACTGATCCCCACTGTGGGATCGGCGCCGTTGCAGGCATTGTCGAAATACCGTCCAATCCATCCGGTGTTGGAACGGTTCGTGATGTCGGCGGTTTCCCAGATCGAAGTGGAAACGAAGTGCGAGCGGTTGGGATTGGGATAACCCACGCCCTGAATCATGGCGAGGTCGCCCTCTTTGTATAGCGAACCCAGAAACGGCATGTTGTTGTTGAGTCCGCAGTAATCGCTGATTTTGATGATGTCTTTTTCTTTCTTGCCGATCCGGGTTCGGGCGACGTGATAGGCGTCATCCGCAAATGGCACCAGGGTATTGAGACCGTCGTTGCCGCCTGCCATCTGGATGACAACAAGAATCGGGCCGTCCTTGCCGGTGGTGAACTGCGTGGCAAGATCGCGCGTCGAGACATCGAGCGCTGCAAAGGTATTGTCAATGAATCCGGGAACCGTCCAAGAGGCGGAGGCTCCCAAAAGGGTCGTGCGGAGAAAATCGCGTCTGGTTTTCATATTCATGTGCGGTGGATTGTTCTAACAAAATATCAGCAGAGTTGATAATGGGGCGTGCTCATCATCAGGTGGACCAGTTCACCCACTTCCTGATTGGTGAAAACAACACCCTGCTTGTCCCGTGCATAGGCGATGAATCGTTCGCGGACATTGCCGCTCAGCTTGCGTTGGAACAGGCGGTTGATCAACGAATCGACCATTTTCTCCAAATCGTTCCGACTGTCGCGTGGAACGAGTTTGTCATAGTCCGGGCCGTCCCAATTCATCATGGCCAGGCGGCTCATTCCCGCAGCGGCCATGCCCTTGAACCCAGCCCCCTCCACGCCCGTTGGCAAAGCGGATGACCCGCCATGACTGATCACTCCGGAGATCTGGTAGCGGGTCAGCAGGGTGTTGGTGTTGATCCAGGCTTTGCCCCAATCCCAGCCGGCAACATTCGGCGGGGCGAAGAGGATCTGACCGAGCTGGTTTTGCACGGACAAAGCGTATGCTTTGGGCAACGACGGGATTTCCAGTTGTTTGAGCATCTGCACAAGGAAAAACACCGGGCATTTGATTTGATTGGCCATGCACGTTTCCGAGTAAAACTCCTTCGATAGAAAAAGTTCGCGCAAAACGGGAGCCACCTCGAACTTTGCCTGGCGCATGGTGTTCGCGAGGGAATCCACGACCGCGGGACCCGGGTTTTCGATGGCAAAATACTCCCACAACTTGCCCGCCATGTAGCGCGACACCTGATCCTGCCGGAATATGACCTCGATGACACCGTCTCCATCGAAATTTCCCTTTTGTCCAAGAATGATTTTCTCGCCCTCGTCCCACTGGCGTTTGTTGTGGATCACCTTGCCGTTGAAACGATTGATCGTGTATCCCGTGAATGCCCGGGCCGCCTGGCGGATGTCCTCCTCGCTGTAGTGGCCCTGGCCCAGAGTGAACAACTCCATCACCTCGCGGGCGAAATTCTCATTCGGTTTCCCCTTCACCGAGGTTTGCATGTCGAGAAACAACATCATCGCCCCGTCGCGGGCCACCGCATGAGTCAGGTCCTTGAAATTTCCCAACGCATGAGAGCGGAACAGTTGGTTCTGTTGGAACAGCAGCGCGGGTTGTTTCACCTTTTGCAAGCTGTTGGCAAAGTGATCGTGCCAGAACAAGGTCATCTTCTCCCGCAACGGCGCGCGCGACAGCAACATTCTATCCAACCACCATCCCTGGGCTTCCAGACCGCGACTGCGCTCTTCCTGGCCCAACTGCTGCAAGGCCATCCTGCGTTTGTTCTCCCGCTCCTCATCCGACATGTCATTCGTATCCATCCGGATCGCGCGGATCGCCTCGAATCGTTTTCTTGCGTCCTGCGCCATGCTCTCGGAACTGGTCCAAGCCGGCGTCTTGATTGACGCGATGGTTTCCGTCGGTTGCAAAAACGAATCCACGGCATTCATTCTTCCCATGGCGTGCAAGGTTGCCACATCATGGGGGTTGCCGCCAAAGCCCGCACGATTGAGCAAATGTGCGGCTTCTTCGATGGTCCAGTGATTGTCTGCTTGCGGTAACATGGTAGGTGCCGGATGAAACCCCGTTGCGGCACAGTGGTTGCGTTGCTCCTCGAATAAAAAAGCGACCGCTGTTTCCGGCGGTCGCTTTTTTGATGATCAGCCTGCGAGACGATTATTTCTTCTTCGCAGTCTTCTTGGCTTGGGTAGCAGCCCCCGAGCGTTTCTCCTCAATGGCAGCCTGGGCGGCGGCAAGGCGAGCGACAGGGACGCGGTAGGGAGAACAACTGACGTAATCCAGACCGAGTTTGTGACAGAACTTCACCGAGTCGGGATCGCCACCGTGCTCGCCGCAAATGCCAAGCTTGATGCCCGGGCGCACGCTGCGACCTTTGGCAACGGCGATCTCCATCAGTTGGCCCACTCCCGTCACATCCAGCGTCGCGAAGGGGTTTTTCTTGAAGATTTCGTTTTCGGTGTAGGGCAGCAGGAAATTGCCCATGTCATCGCGACTGATGCCCAGCGCCGTCTGCGTGAGGTCATTCGTGCCAAAGCTGAAAAACTGCGCCGTGCCCGCGATGTCGTCGGCGGTGAGCGCTCCGCGTGGAACTTCGATCATGGTGCCGACAAGATAATCAAACTTGATTTTTTTCTCGCTCATGACCTGCTTGGCGACCGCATTGACCACGTCAACCTGCAACTGCAGTTCCTTGGCAAAACCAACCAACGGAATCATCACCTCGGGTTTGACCTTGATGCCTTTTTTCGCCACATCAGCCGCTGCCTCGAAAATCGCGCGAGCCTGCATTTCTGTGATTTCGGGATACGCGATGCCAAGTCGGCAACCGCGATGTCCGAGCATGGGATTGAACTCGTGCAGTTGCGCAACGCGCTGCATGATGTATTCGACGCTGATGTTCAGCTTCTTCGAGAGGTCGAGCTGCTGCTCCTTGCTGTGGGGCAGGAACTCGTGAAGCGGCGGATCGAGAAGGCGGATGGTCGCGGGAAGACCTTTGAGCGCCTTGAAGATGCCCGTGAAGTCGGCACGCTGGTAGGGAAGCAATTTGGCGAGCGCGGCACGACGGGCGGTCTCGTTGTTGGCAAGGATCATCTCGCGCATCGCATCGATGCGATCCCCTTCAAAGAACATGTGCTCCGTGCGAGTGAGGCCGATGCCTTTGGCACCGAAAGCCACCGCGATGTTGGTTTGCTCGGGTGTGTCGGCATTGGTCCGCACGTCCATGCGGCTTGCTTTTTCGCACCACTGCATCAGTTGCAGGAAACTCTTGAACTTCTCGGATTTTTGCGAGGTTTTATTGTTGCTCACAACACCGGTGATGATTTCAGACGGAGCTGTTTTCAACTCGCCGCCGTAAACGATGCCCGAAGTTCCATCGATGGACAGGAAGTCACCCTCCTTGAATGTATGTCCCGAAACACTGACGGTCTTTTTATCGTAGTTGATATCCAGGGCGCCAGCGCCACAGATGCAGACCTTGCCCATCTGACGGGCCACAAGAGCCGCGTGAGAGGACACTCCCCCTTTTGCGGTGAGAATTCCTTCGGCTGCAATCATGCCGCGAAGGTCCTCGGGACTGGTTTCGTTGCGAACCAGCAACACCTTCTCGCCTGCCTGTTCGGCAAGCACGGCACGATCGGCATTGAAATAGACCTTGCCGGAAGCGGCCCCGGGGCCGGCGGGCAAACCAGTGGCGATGGCCTTGGCCTTCTTGACATCGGCGAGGTCGAAGATCGGCGCAAGCAGCTGATCGAGCTGGTCAGCCGGATTGCGCAACACGGCGGTTTCCCAATCGATGAGTTTTTCCTTCACCATGTCCATCGAAAACTTGAGAGCCGCAGCGGCGGTGCGTTTGCCGTTGCGAGTCTGCAACATGAACAACTTGCCTTCCTGCACGGTGAATTCAATATCCTGCACATCCTTGAAGTGCTTTTCAAGAATCGAGCGAACCTTCATAAGTTCTGCATAGGATTTGGGCATCACTTTTTTCAGCTTGCTGACTGGTTCCGGCGTGCGAACCCCGGCGACGACATCCTCACCTTGCGCGTTGATGAGGAATTCCCCGTAAAACTCATCCGCGCCGTTGGCGGGGTTGCGGGTAAAAGCAACGCCCGAACCGGACGTGTTGCCGGTGTTGCCATAAACCATCGCCTGAACATTGACTGCCGTACCCCATTCGGCGGGAATGTTGTACTTGCGGCGATACACGATCGCGCGGTCGTTCATCCACGAACCGAAAACGGCTCCGGCCGCACCGCGCAGCTGATCCCAGGGATTGGCGGGAAATCCCTTGCCCGTGCGCTCCTTGACGAGTGCTTTGAACCGTTTGCACAATTCCTGCTGGTCTTCCGCAGTCAATGCGGAGTCCTCGATGTCGGCATGATACTTCGCGTGCTTGAACTCCTCAATAACCACTTCAAAAGGCTCATGGTCCTCGCCCTCGCGTTTTTGCACGCCAAGAACCACGTCTCCGTACATTTGAATGAAACGGCGATAACAATCCCACGCGAAGCGCTCGTTTTTCGTGGCCTTGGCCAGGGACAGCACCGTCTGGTCATTGAGACCGAGATTCAGGATCGTATCCATCATTCCCGGCATCGAGTCACGAGCGCCCGAGCGCACGGCGACGAGGAGAGGCATACCGGCTGAATCACCGAATTTGCAGCCCATGATTTTCTCCATGTTGGCGACCCCTGCTTCCATCTGGGCTTGCAGCGAAGCCGGATAGGACTTTTTGTTGGCGTAGAAAAACGTGCAAACTTCCGTACTGATGGTAAACCCGGGAGGAACAGGAAGACCGATGCGGGTCATTTCCGCGAGATTGGCTCCCTTGCCACCCAGCAGGGCTTTTTGCGAACCGTCGCCATCGGCTTTGCCAGCGCCCCAGTTGTAAACATACTTTGTGGATTTTCCGGCCTTAGCAGCAGCGGATGTCTTTGCAGCTTTCGCCGCCTTCTTTGGTATTGCCATGGTACTTGCGTTTGATTTGTGAGATGAAATGCCGATGGAGAAAACACAGTGTTGGACCCACCGACGCGCGCGGAGACTATCAGCGTTTGCTGTGCTGTCAATCAGTCAATGAGGCAATTTTGCATTTCGACAACAACGGAAATGTCTGCGTTCATACCAATTACGGCTCTCATCGTAACGGTTTGTTTTCAAAAAATTTCTGGTCCAGCACCGCGTCTCAATCATGAGATACAAAAGTCTTTCAACAAATTGATTAATTTTTGTTGACTAGTTCTTGAATTATTCATATTTCTTAAATATCAACTGCACCTGCTATTACATATATGATACGCATAGCTCAACCATCCAACCTTGAATTGCAAGCACTTTCGGTGCTCTGGCATCACGGTCCATCAACCGTGGCGACAGTGTTGGAAGAGCTGCCCGACGGCAAGGAAAGGGCGTACACAACTGTGCTGACGGTAATGCAGAACCTCGAAAAGAAAGGTCATGTGCGAAGAGTCAAGTCGGGCCGTGCTCATGTCTATCAAGCAGCCCATCCCCAAAAATCGGTGGTATCGGAAGCCGTAGAAGAATTTCTCACCAACACTTTTGGAGGTCGCCTCGGTGAAGCGATCCTCGCACTCCTCTCCTCCGGAAAATTATCGTCCGAAGAGAAAGCAAACATCGAACACGAACTAAAACAACACAAAACTATGGCTGCCAAGAAATCAGCGAAGAAGGCCGCGGTCAAGACCGCGAAGAAAGCAGTGAAAAAAGCACCTGCCAAAAAAGCCCCGGCCAAAAAAGCCCCGGCCAAAAAGGCTGCTGTGAAAAAAGCTGCAAAAGCACCCGCTAAAAAAGCTGCTCCAGCGAAAAAAGCGGTTAAAAAACCAAGCAAGAGCGCGAAAAAAGCCGCCAAGCCTGCTGCCAAAAAAGCCGTGGCTAAAAAAGCTGCTCCGGCCAAAAAGGCGGCAAAAAAAGCTCCGGCAAAAAAAGCTGCTGCCAAGAAGTCCGCTGCCAAGCCTGCTGTGAAAGCAGTGAAAAAGACAGCGGCCAAACCTGCCAAGAAGGTTGCCAAAAAATAATCACCTGACGAAAAGACAAGATCTGATCGTTCGGGTTCAATGATAGCGGGAGGTGAACAGCCTCCCGCTTTTTTTCATGCTGTTGCCTCACGCGCCGATCTCCGCCGAACAGGCCCACAACAGTGGATCGAGTCGATCGCGAACTGTTTGAATCAATGCTTCGCCATCCGCTGCGTCAGCAAGCACGGCAAACATGGCAGACCCGGAGCCGCTCATCATCGCCGCGCGAACTTCCGGGCGCGATGTCAGGAAGTTTTTCAGTTCCGCCAGAAAGACAAATTTTCCAAACACCGGTTTTTCAAGATCGTTCACAAGTTCCCCCCAGGGAAAAACCACAGGAGCATAGGAAACTCCGGGCAATTCATACGCGGCATGAACCCTGGCATACGCATCGGCGGTGGAGACGGCGAACGCAGGTTTGAAAATCACGATCGGGCTGCTCTTGGGGTTGTCCGCCGGCTCGATTCTCTCTCCCCTCCCCGTGCAACGTGCCGTCTCACTGCCGAGAAAAAAGGGCACATCGCTGCCCAGTTCGGCGGCAGCGGCAAGCATGTCGATATCCGATAGAACATTGTCGTGCCATTGGTTCCATGCCTTGAGACAGGCTGCGGCATCACTACTGCCGCCGCCAAGACCGGCGCCATGCGGTATGTTTTTGCACAAGCGCAACTCCGCCACACATTTCCGTTTGGACAGTTTCTCAAAAATCCTGGTGGCCTTCACCACCAGATTGCTTTCGTCCCCGGGCACACCCGCGTTGTCGCAGTGAAAGGAAAAATGCTCCGCCTCTCTCAATTCCAGAGTGTCGGCAAGGCCTTTCACCCGGGTGATCCGCGTGTCCACCTCGTGATATCCGTCGCTTCTTTTCCCCAGCACCCTCAGGGAGAGATTGATTTTTGCAGGTGCCTGTATCGTTAGTGTATTTTCACTCATTGCTTATCTTGTCTACCAATCAACGCCATCATCCGACCAGTGCGTCCCATTTCTTTACGATAACTATAATACTTCGACAAGTCCGAAGCGGTGCATAATCGACAGTCGTAAAACCGCCCCAATCCCGCAGCGTCCGCTTGTCTTGAAATCTCAGCGGCGAAGTCGACTTCGTAATGCGGCGGTCGGACGCACGGACCCAGGACGCCCACGAGATTTTCAGGACGGCAGCCAAACGATCTTTGCATCATTTTAACAGCCTCACCCAGGATGTTGCCTTCCGTGCCTTTTTTTCCCGAGTGCAACAAACCGAAGGCACCGTTTGCGGTGTCGGCAAGCCAGATCGCGCCGCAATCGGCCACATAGATCGCAAGAACCAATCCTGACCCGGATGACGCAATCATCCCATCCACTCCTGCAACAACCGGCAGACCGTCAGCCGCCATGATTCTGTCTGTCTGACCCGCGACAGCGACCCTGTTTCCATGCACCTGCTCCGCCCGCCACCACTGGGCGGTGGAGAAACCCAAGGAGTCCACGGCGCGGGAGTGATGGTCCCGCAGTCGCAACATCACCTCTTCGCGCCCGCCATCCACATTCACGCAGGGAATCCTGGCTACAAAATCGACGTGAAGGCCGTCAATCTGACGCAGCGGTTGCAGGAAATCATCTTCATTCATGGCGTGACAGTTCGCAGCGAGAAAAATCCCGCCACATCAGACCGGGGCGGGATTTTCGGGTGAAAATCGATCAAAAGAACAACTGAACGAAAATCATCTATTGTTCTTAGGATTGTCGAATCATCGACATGGCGCGGCGGGTGGCATCCACGGTGTCGGTTTCCTCCTGGTCCATGGTGGAAAGCATGTCGGCCAAATCCAGGGCGATCTCACGACGCATCCGCGCGACAAGTTCGACCCCTTTCTGGGTAATGCGCACCATGATTTTGCGACGGTCTTCGGCGGCATGAATGCGCTCCACATAGGAAAGCTTTTCCAAGCGGTCCACCAATCCGGTCGCGGCGGCTGTTGAATGCCCCATTTTTTTCGCGATATCCGACATGGTCAGATACTCTTCGCTTGATAAATAGGCTAACAGGAAGAACTGGGGAAATGAAACATTTCCCTTGCTGAGTTCTCCCGACAGGTTGAGAATGCAACTCCGCTGCGTAAAAAGAACGAAGTCTGCAAGACGATCAGCCTCTGCCTGTACAGCAGGGCCCGAATTCACTGTGTGAACGTTTTTCATGGCTGTTATATTTGGATGTTAAAGGGACAAAGTCGCCATAATTGGGACGTAGACTACTTTGTCGGGACAAGCCGAATAGAACAAAAATACCAGATGGTAATCAAGTCTAAATTTTAAAATTATCCTATTAACTTGTGATTAATGAAACCCGCGCTTGCCAGACTATCTGCATGTTCTGGTAGTTTTTCGCTTTCTTTCCTTAATATTATTGTTGAGCTGCGCTTTTGATACGAAGCAAAAAATTCCCGCAATTCTCCCAGCGATTTTCCAAAAATCCTCCGTGGATCTTGTGCGCGGCTTCGAACCTGTCGTTGATGCAATTCTTAAACTTTAAACAAGCCGCCGCGCTTGCCGCCGATCACTGCGGCACCAATGATGGCGACCGAGAGAAAGACCATCGCCCAGACTCCCAGTGCCGCGGATAGTTGCACGCCATTGCCCAAAGTGCTCAGCAGGGCATAAATCGCCTTCGTGATGGGGTAGTGTTCGGTTTGTTGTGCGAGAATCAAACTATCGCTGACCTCCAGCATGGCGAATGCAAAGGCCAGGATCGCTCCGGCTGCAAGGTTCGCCCCGATCAGCGGGATGGCGATTTTCCTCAGTGTTCGCGATGTGGTCGCCCCCAAGGATCGTGCCGCCTCCTCCAAAACGGGGTTGCTTTGCTGCAACCCCGCCACGGCGGAGCGCACGATGTACGGCAGGCGGCGAAACGCATAGGCCACGATAAGCAACAACGCGGGATTGCCATCATTGCCCACCATAAAGGAAAATGGCTGCCCCGGTTGGGAGAGAGCCAGATAACCAAACGCCATGACCAATCCCGGCACAGCCAGCGGCAGCATCACCAGAGCATCAAGAAGCCCTCTTCCGCGCACCTTGCTCCGCACCACGACCCAGGCAACAGAAAGACCTAGAACCAGATCGATGATCGTCGCCATGGAAGAGTAATACAGGCTGTTCTTGATTGAGGGCACCACCAGAGAGTTGCCCAGGGCTTCATGGTAATGGCGCATCGAAAGTGATTCAGGCAACACTGTTTTGTACCAATCGCCGGAGACGGACAGGAGAATCACACCCAGATGGGGAAGGGATGCGATGGCGAAGACCGCGACAAAGACAGCGCAAACTAGCCAGGACCGTGGCCCCTTCAGGAGGATTTCATGGCTGCGGCCCTTTGGTCGTGGAGCCGTGCCGAGCGGAGATCGCCCCAGGACCAGCTTCGAAACCGCGAAAACGACGGCGGAAATCATCAACATGATGGCCACAATCGCGTAGGGTAAAGGATTCCCGCCTATGTCCTTGATGCCATCGAAAACCTGAACCGGGGCCACCCTGGTGTAATCAAAAACCAAGGGGACCCCCAGCTCTGTAAACGCCCAGATGAATACGATCGAAGCTCCCGCGAAAACGCCGGGCAGCGAGAGCGGCAGGGTGATTTTCCAAAATCTCCGCCACGGCGAGCAACCAAGATTTTCCGCCGCCTGCTCCATCGCCGGATCGAGATTGGCGAGAGCCGCCGCAATGTTCATGTATAAAATCGGATAGAGATGGAGCGCATTCATGATTACGATGCCCGCAAAACGGCCCTGGGCAAGCCAGTCATAGGGTCGTGCCCCATCCATCAGTCCGGAATTGATCAGCAAAGCATTGAAGGCCCCGTCAACACCAAGCATTTCCTTGATGCCAACCGCGCCGACAAAGGGCGGAAGTATCAGCGGAATCAACACGAGCACGCCCAGAATTTTCTTGCCCTTGAAGTCATATTTATGCGTCAGCAAGGCCAGAGGAAAGGACAGCAGCAGGGTGGCCACGGTGCTGACAAGTCCCAACAGAAAAGCATTCCACAGGCCCTCCACATAAACCGGTTCCCTGCACACAGTGACAAGATATTCCAGGGTGAAACCGCTGTCCTTTTTCCAAAATGCCTCGCCGACGATCTTCGCCGCAGGATAGAGGAAGAACACCCCGAACAGCATCAAAACGACCATCATGATCGCATAGGCATTTCCCTTTTTCATGGCGTGATTCGGTTTGGTTGCGCCTTGCGGGCGATTTGTTCGGCACTCTTGTACTGATCGCGAAAGATCGTGCCCAGCTCCGAGGCCCGGCGTGCCGATTCAAGTGGATTTTTTGAATCCAACAGCGGGTCGCCCTGACCTATTTTTTTATAATCGAGCATGGAGACATTAAAAAAAACCTTCATCGCATCGGGAGGAAAACCGGCGCGCCTCATCTCTTTCCATGCCTGTTTCATTTCTTCATGGGAGTCGATGCCAACAATCTTCACCAGATTGCGGATTGTTCTGAAGGCTTTGCCTGTCAACTCAGGATGATACACGAATGTTCCGGTTTCTGCATACGGGTCGCTTTCCGCATCGGTAAAATTCGCACGGTTTTCCGTTGTGTAGACGTCGCGCCGAACCGGCATGCGACGCAATGCTTTCTCCTTTGGTCCCTCGCGACTGCCTGGTTTGGCGTTCCACAGGACCTGACCCGATTCACTCATCACGAATTCGACAAATGCCTGGGCAGCCTCCGGATTTGGCGCGCCGCGCATCACCGCAACAGGGTCGCCACTCAGTGAAGATCCACCGATCGGCGAGATCCACTGCAAGCGAGACGAACCATCGGCATGTTTCAACTCGTCGCTGAAGGACCGACCATAAAAATCCACACACATTCCCGCCACCGCATCCCCCTGCCCGACATCCTGGGGAATTTTTGAAGCGCTGTCAGTGAAATAGCGGGCATTGGCGCAGAGCCGCTGGATCAATTGCCAGCCTTTTTGCCAGCCATCGGCCGCTGCAATATCCGGGTCGGCGCCCGGCACCGCCATGGCTTCCTGCATCTGTTGTTGAATCAGCAGTTCAAAGGCCCGCGCGACGGAGCCGCTCTTGCTCGGATCCGCGAGAGCGAGATAACCTCCATAGCGCGCATCACCAAGATCCTCCCAGGTTTTCGGCGCTTCCAGTCCCAGCCGTTTCAGACCGTCCTCATTGTAACAGATGCCAAACTGCGACAAACACGCCGCCACCCAGGTATGCTCGTCATTGAAATATTGTTCGCCCGAGAAAAACTGCGGCACGCCCTTTTCACCGAACCATTCGGGGTGCCGGTCAAAAACCTCCAGTTTTGCCAATCGCCCGGGGCCCTGCTTGGGTTTGTCCTGGGTTTTGAATTCGTAGTCTCCGCCACCGAAAAAAACATCGATGCCAATGCCCTCCACCTTGCGGGCTTCAGCAGCTGCAAAACCGGAATCAAGAACTTTGCGGATTTCCGCCGTGCCTCCCGGCGTCCGCCAGTCAACGTAAACACTGCGCCCCCTGCGCAACTTCCACCACCGCGCGAATGCTTCGCCATACTCGTTGCGAATCGACTCATTGTGCGGTGTGATGATCACGAGCCGGTCATCCGCATCCCTCGGACTGGCGGTGGATGTCTCCCTGCGGAGAACGATTGGCAATGCGACAACCAGCGCCAGTAGTCCGAAGATGATGCCAAAGCGTTTCATGGAATGTCAGCGGTTAGATCGCGAGGATAACCACATCCTCCCTTGCCACAGTCAGTCTCACCATGTCGCCGACGGCATGAATGACTTGCGGATTGAGTTCGATCATTTGCAAACGGGCGAACGATGTTTCCAGCCAGTACTGGATGCACTGGCCGAGATAAACTTTTTCCACAACCTTTCCGGAAATTTCACCTCTGGGCGCGATGCGGAGAGCTTCCGGTCTAACGGAAATTTTCACTTTTGTCCCGGCTTGAGGTTGCCATTCGGGATCGGTGACCCGTCCCGGCAGACTGATATCGCCGACGCCGGCGCTGAAGCCGTCATACCCCTGCTCGATAGTCCCTTCGAACAAATTTGTTTCGCCAATAAAGCCCGCAACATAGGTGGATCGGGGATTGCGATAGACATCTTCGGGGCACCCCACCTGTTCGATCACTCCCCCGGCCAGGATCGCCATGCGGTCGGCCATCGCCAGAGCCTCTTGTTGATCGTGGGTCACATAAACGGCTGTGAGGCCGAATTCCTTGACAATCCGTCTGATCTCCCGGCGCATTTCGACCCGCAGTTGCGCATCGAGATTCGAAAGCGGTTCATCGAGCAGCAGGCACTTGGGTCTGACGACCAGGGCCCTCGCCAGCGCGACACGCTGCTGCTGCCCGCCTGACATCGCATCAATGGAGCGCTCGCCGTAGCCGCCGAGTTTGACCATCTCCAGCGCCTCAGCGACCCGACGTTTGATTTCGTTCTTCGGGACTTTTCGTTCTTCGAGTCCAAAGGAAATGTTTTTTGCGACCGTCAAATGCGGCCACAGCGCGTAACTTTGAAAAACCATCGCCGCTTCGCGTTTGTGCGGTGCCAGTTGTGTGACATCGCGGTCTCCGAATAGAATCCTCCCCTCGTTCGGGGTTTCCAGACCGGCGATGCAGCGCAGCAGGGTGGACTTGCCGCAGCCTGAGGCACCGAGCAAAAAAAACAACTCGCCGGGTGCGATTTCCAAGGTCACTCCGTTCAGCGCCCGGGTGGCCCCGAAAATCTTGACAACTTGCTCTGCGCGTATCGTTTCCATTTCCTGCGCCAGCACCCTTGATGGAATTGCGGCTTTTGACAAGGATTAAGAAGATGCAATCTGGTCACAGTTCCCGGGGCGATGCGTGTGTCAGCCCACGCAATCGAAGCCGTGCATCGATCAGGCTTTGCCCCAGTGGCGGAGCAGGGTGACCGCCATGTCGCCTGGAGTTTCGGACACTGCGATGCCACATTCAGCCAGGATGCGCTTTTTCGCCGCTGCGGTGTCCTCTTCTCCACCAACGATGGCACCAGCGTGACCCATGCGGCGTCCCGGAGGTGCCGTTGCGCCGGCGATGAATCCGGCGATTGGTTTTTTGCAATTCTCACTGGCCCAGCGTGCGGCTTCCACTTCGGCAGTGCCGCCAATTTCACCGATCATGATGATCGCCTCGGTTTCGGGATCCTCGTTGAACATTTGCAGAACGTCGCAATGCGATGTGCCATTGATCGGGTCGCCGCCGATGCCCACACAAGTGCTCTGACCGTAGCCGAGCTGGGTCAATTGAAACACGGCTTCGTAGGTGAGCGTGCCCGACCGGGACACCACGCCGACGTTGCCACGCTTGTGAATGTATCCCGGAGCGATGCCGATTCGGCAGCCTCCATGTGATTTTTCGCCACGTCCGGGCGTGACGAGACCGGGACAGTTGGGTCCGACAAGGCGCACAGGCAGGCCCTTGAGACCTTCCTTGACGCGCATCATGTCCATGACAGGTATGCCCTCGGTAATGCAAACGATCAACTCCACGCCCGCATCCGCAGCTTCGAGGATTGCGTCGGCGGCAAAGGGCGGCGGCACGAAAATCGCCGAGGCCGTGGCACCGGTTTCCTTGACCGCCTCGGCAACGCCGTTGAAGATCGGCACGATGTTTTCGAAAAACTGACCACCTTTTCCCGGGGTCACGCCGGCGACAACCTTGGTGCCATAGGCCAGGGAAAGTGATGCATGGCGGGCTCCAAAGCTGCCGGTGATTCCTTGAACTAGAACCCGGGTGTTTTCATTGATGAGAATGGACATGGGATGAATCGGTATGGATAAAATTTCAAATCAGTTTACAAGAGCGACGATTTTTTCCGCCGCCTCCGCCATCGTTGCTGCCGTGGTGATGTTGATGCCGCTCGCTTTCAAAGCAGCCTTGCCGGCCTCGACATTGTTGCCTTCGAGACGAACGACCAGCGGGATCGGCAGGCCTGTCTCCTTGGCGGCGGCAATGACACCCTCGGCAATGATGTTGCAGTCCATGATCCCTCCGAAGATGTTGATCATGA